>Ga0310696_10005116_pt1 | contig 15894 bp, 10 predicted proteins | sample AusTroGonzalo_MG_4_FD_203885 | JGI IMG/M metagenome (GOLD analysis project Ga0310696, IMG submission 203885) | Bovine rumen microbial communities from tropical cattle in Woodstock, Queensland, Australia - Gonzalo_02 (v2) (version 2) | ecosystem: Host-associated > Mammals > Digestive system >...
AACCTGAACTATGCTTATTTGCAACCCACAGATGAACTAGATTCAAGTAGTTTCTGCTACAATGATTCTGCCGAATATTGCGAAAAATATGGTCGCCTGTATCTGTGGAGCGCTGCGATGGATAGCGTGGGTACATGGAGTTCAAACGGCAAGGGGTGTGGCTACGATGTGGCTTGTTCGCCGACGTACCCTGTGCGCGGTGTTTGCCCCGAGGGCTGGCACCTGCCCGATACGACAGAATGGAGGACTTTGCTCACCGCAGTCGGTGGCTATTTGAGTGCCGGCACAAAACTCAAGACAGCTTCTGGCTGGCTTAGTGACGATCTTGGTACGGATAATTTTGGGTTCTCTGCGCTCGGTGTTGGTTCCGGCGCCCGAATAGATTACGGCTACGAGGGTTCCCTTGCGTACTTTCATAGTTCTGTTGAGTGTGATGACGACATCGAACAAAATAAGGCCTATAAAAATGATTTCGCATATGAGGTGATTTTGACGCCCTTCGAAACAGCACTTCTTGAAAAGGAAGTTGAGTTTGAGGGGTTCTCTGTCCGTTGCGTGAAGGATTGAGTTTCTATGAATCGTTCTTTTGCCATTATTGCTTTGCTTGCGATGTTGTTTGCGACGGACGCTCTTTGCGGCATCTTGACTGATTCTCGTGATGGTCAAACTTACAGGACGGTGAAAATCGGCAATCAGGAATGGATGGCGGAAAATCTCAACTACGAAACGGCAAACTCCTACTGCTACGAAGACGAAGCCTCCAACTGCACCAAGTACGGTCGCCTCTACACTTGGGCTGCAGCGATGGACAGCGTTGGCATGTGGTCTACGAACGGCAAGGGCTGCGGCTATGGCAAGACTTGCTCGCCGACATACCCGGTGCGCGGTATTTGCCCTGAGGGCTGGCACTTGCCGACGAAAACAGAATTTGAGACTTTGTTTACTGCTGTCGGAGGTCAACCAACAGCGGGTAAAATGCTTAAGTCCACTAGCGGCTGGAACAGTAGCGGCAACGGCACCGATGCTTTCGGTTTTTCCGCGTTGCCCGCCAGCCTCGGGGACCGCTATGGCTATTTCGACGACGAAGGCAGCCGCGCGGGCTTCTGGGGTTCTACGGAGGGCGATAGCAGCGGCGCGTACGGCATGGGCTTGGGCTACGAAATTGACGGTGCGGGCCTGGGCGACTACTACAAGGACTACGAGTTTTCAGTTCGTTGCGTTAAAGATTGAGTGTCGCCTTTGGCCTCAAAACTCATTTTTTTGCTATTTATCTCTCGTCTTTGCACTTCGTGCTAAATGCTAGGCTCAATCATGTCAAAAAACAAGTTTTTTGCCGCGATATTCGCCTTACGCATTTATCGTCTCTCGTCTAAAATCTATCTTTGTTTTGATAACACGAGGTATTATGCAGTCTTGGACCGAAATAAAGAATATTGAGAATCCCACCGAAGAACAGCAGCTCGAAGCTATCGGGCTCAATTGGTACGCAATCAGCTTAATTCAGAATCCGACTGAAACAGTGCAAAAGGCTGCATTCGCAAAGAACGAGCAGGCTATTCTTTACGTGAAGTGCGGCCCGTGCGAGGCTTTAAAAGAGTCTCTTAACGCCATGGATGAATCGACGTTCCTGAGGTCGTTCAAGGCGGAACCGAACTTGCTCAAGTTTATCACGAATCCGGTTCTTCTCAAGGCGGCTGTCTCGCAGGACTGGAAAATTGTTCGAAAAATCGATGACGCCTCTGACGAGCTATGGGCCGAAGCCGTTCGTCAGAGCGCAGAGGCTCTGAAGTTTATCCGTCATCCGGGCGAGAAAGTGCTTGTTGCCGCTATTGAACGCGATTGGAAATATTTCCAGGAAATCGAGAATCCGACGGCTGCGGTCGTCGTGGCTGCGGTCAAGCAGGATTACCATGCGTTTGAGTACGTAAGCATTCGCCGTCGTACCGAGGCTGTGCAGCTTGCGGCTGTCCGCACGGACTGGCGTTGCATCCAGTATTTGCAACGTGCGAGCGAGAACGTACAGATGGAAGCGGTGCGCCAGTCCAAGGAGGCGCTCAAGCTTATCAAGAATCCGTTCCCTGCCGTCAAGGAATTCTGTGCATGATAGAACTGGATTCGGTGACATTTCGTTATCCGAAATCCACGACAGATGCGCTGTCTAATTTGTCGCTTTGCATTCCGCAGGGGAGCTTTTTTGCCTTGATTGGCCCCAATGGGGCCGGCAAGACGACCTTGTTGCGTTTGCTTTGCGGGCGCTTGGGCGCATTCAAGGGTCTTTTAAAAATTGAGGAATCCTTGCGCAATTCCACGGGATTCCTCGACTCGAAAAAGTATGGTGTCTTGCTTGAAAATCCGGGCATTTATCCGAAACTTACGATAAAGGAATACCTCCAGTATTTTACGGGCTTTTACGGTTTTGGAGATGACGCTTGGCGAGAGAACGGCATCGCTTTTGACCGTTGCCGGAATCTTGCGGAGCGTCTGAATTTGCCGTCACTAGACGTTCGCATGGAAACGCTATCGCTCGGGAACCGCCAGAAGGTCCAGATTCTCCGGGCCTTGTTGCCTAATCCGAAACTTTTGATTCTTGACGAGCCTGTCGCGAATCTCGATCCGATTTCACGGGATACTGTTTGGCATCTGCTCGACGAGTGGCGGCAAAAAGCGTGCGGAACAGCGATTGTTTGTTCGCATGTGCTTGCCGAAATGGATGAATGGGCGACGGATTACGCCATTATTGATCGTGGTGAGGTGCTCAAGGCGGGGGAGAACCCAAGCGTCGTGAAATCTCCTGTATCGTCTGCGAAGTGTTTTGAAGTAGGTTTCGAAAATCCGACCGCCCGGGAACAAATCGAAAGTGCGTTAAAGAATGCGGGGCTTGTTCCGTCACAAATCACCGTCAAGGGCGAATCCCTCGCGGACATTTACCGCTCAATTGTCCAGTAAAACGTCTTAATTCCTCATTGGATTATCGCTTCGCTTTGAGCTATGAGCACGCTGCGCTTTGAGGTCGGCTTGTTTTACAAGCCTTTGGGCGATGAGCAATCACTCATACCTCAGAGGTAAACGATACTTGACACTTTAGTGTCTTAGTAGAGTTATCCACTTTGTGGAGAACGTAGGCGACCGTGCCCATACCCCATACGTTCACTGCATCCAGTTCTAAGCTCTGCCAACTAAAAACATCACTGGATCCTGCTCCTACGAACCTAAGAATTGTAGGGCAGCAAGCTGCCGACAATTCTATATCGCGATGCTCAGGATGACGGTGCTAATCTCTCGTTTAAACTAGAAGGCCTGCGATAGGTCAAATGCGAATCGGCTCCAGGTGAAGCCTTCGGACTTGTGCCAGTTCGTAAGTCCTTTCTTGAATGCGTAATCGAGACGGAATGTGAGAAATTGCCAGTGGTAGCGGATGCCGAGGCCAAGGCTCCCGTCTTCCTTGTCCTTGTAGCGTTTGTCCTTGGTATCGACGACACGGGCCCAGTCGCAGAATTGTACGATTTGCCATGCCCTCAAGGATTTCCACGGGAGTGTCCAGCGGAGTTCCTCGTTGATGCGGTAGTACATCGGCGTGAGGGCGGTGCTGATGACTTCCTTCGTTTCGTTTTCGGTGGTTTCGGTGCCGTCTTCCTGTTTCTTTGTGACGGGGACTGAGACGTGTGTGGTGTCACTTGCGAAAATGCTGCGGAATTTGTAACCGCGTACAGAACGGGAGCCGCCCTGATAGAATACGCGGGCGTCGTCTTCGATGGCTCTATTGAAAAAGCTGCCGATGCTTCCGCTGAGCGCCCCGTACAACGTCCAGAACAGGGGAACGTATATGTTTGCGGTTGCCTCTCCGTATGTGTAAACGCGGCCATCTTCGATGTTTTCGTTTTCGCTAAAGTTTGTGCCGAGACCTGCTGTCGGCGAAACGCGGATACCTTTAGTCGGATTGAAATAGTCGTCCGTGTAATCAAACGTCAAGGCGATTTCGCCCTTGAGCTTGAAAAGTTTATCGTCATTCTTGTTCACGTATCGGGTATCGATCGTACCACGGAATTTGATGTTGTTCGTGATTCCGAATGTCAAGTCGCCACGGTTGATGATTTCGTATCGTTCTTCGACGCTGTCGGGGTAGGCCGGCGGATTGATTTTCTCGTGGTTGAACGAAAGACGGTCCGTAAATCGGATTGCGGTAGGGATAAAGGTGAACGATGTTCCGAACAACAGCGGATTTGCGTAACCGAGTGTGATTTCTTGCTTGTGCTGCGCTATTTGCACGCTTGTCGAAAATTCGTTGAATTTCCCGAAGAAATTTTTATGGTGGGCGTACGCCATGGCTCCAAAGCCGTAGATTTCTTCGAAGAAAAAGCCGTATCGTGTTTCGCCCGGTACGCGTTCGATGACATCCAGGTGAATGTCCGAAAGCCCGTCGTCGCGTAGCTCGTCATTTAACTTGACTTGCGTAAATAGCTGGGTCGAATAAAGTTTGTTCTTGAAGTTGAAATACTGGTTACCGTCAATGATTTGGCCTTTGGGAATTCGCCAAAGCGACGAAAGCCATTGGGTGTCCGACAGTCCTTGCTCCGGTTCTGCTTTCTTTTCGTTCTTGCTCATCACGCGCTGGGTGGTCGTGATGATGTTTCCCATCAAGACTTTGGGGCCGGGCCTCACGTTTATGAGGACGTTCACTTGCTTGGCCGTCGTATCGACATGCTCTTCGGATGATATATAGACGTGCAGAAATCCTTCCTTACGGTAAATTTTCTGTATTTCCAGAAGGTCTTCCGAAACGTCTTCCTGGTTGTAGTAACGGTGCTTTGAAATGTTGAGCGATTTGACGTTGATGGGGATTTCGTCTTCTCCGTCCAGGACGATTTCGGCGTTATTGAATTTGTAGCAGTCGCCTTCGCTTACGGAAAGAAAGTAATTACGTTGTATGAGCCCGTCGGACAACTCTTCCCGCTGGATGTCTAGTTTCATGTCGAGACTGTAGTAGCCACGGGAATAGTAAAGCGCACGCACGTTCTCTGTTGAAAGGCGCATCAAAAAGTCTTGCTTGATGGTGTCTAACTGTCCGAATTCTTCGGGAATATCCAATTGCTCGTTTAGCTGGAATTTCGAGAAAACCTTGTTCCCGCTGATGTTGACGGACCAGGGACTTTTCTCGTCGGAATCGGCGAATGCTAGTGACGAAAAAAACAATAATGCGCAAATCAATAGAATCATTTTGTTTTCCCCGTTGGCTTGGTTGCTGTGGAATCGCCTTCCGTCACGTCGTTCGGTTGCCGCATCGCTCTTGGCGGGCGAACTGTTTCGCAGTGCCCAATGCCCAGAATGCAGGGATTCCAGAATTTATACGAGTAGTTGATGCCGATGTTTTTTTCGATACGGTTCTCGTTTTCGTCTGTAGCCGTGTTGGACTGGTACTGCTTTGCGATGAGAAGTCCGTTTAGCGTGAGCGCTGGCGATAGATGGTTCTTGTGCGAGTATTCTTTGTCTTGGAATACGGGGAGCGTGTATGTCGCGCCAAACTGGAGCGATTGGTCGTAAGTCGGGCTTGCGCTCTGGTCTTGCGTATAACCGAAAATGAGGCTCAAGTTTTTGACCCAACGGTCAAGGGATATTGGCACCTTCACGTAAGAAGAATCTTTTTCGCTGTTAGAATTGTTGCCGAACAACATCACCTTCATGTCGATGTCACCAATGTATTCTCCGCCCAAAGTCTTGTTCGCTGTCGAGGAAATGACTTTTCCGATAGCCTTGCCGGCAAGCTTGTTCCAGTCGGCGGATTCCCCGGATTCGCTTGCGATACAACCGAGGAATATGTTGCGGTATGTATCTGCAGCGGTAGATTCCGTCCCGCAGTTGGATGTGGGGTTGGGCTGTAAGTTTGTAATCGTTCCCTGAATGTCGAAGTTGATAGGGCAAGTTTGTTTTTCGCTATCGTCGGGCTCCGAGCAGTAGGGGAGTTCCTGCGTACTGGAAACGTCGATGATGCCGTGCTGCCAGGGAACGTCGTTCCATGAAATGTTGAACGTATTGAGGTCGAATTCGTAAAGACTCTTGACGCCGATGAATCCGTTGTCTGCATTCGAAACGTCGCCACGCAAGATGGGCCTGTTGGATGTGCCGAGCACCCAGATGTCAAGCGTGAAGGGGAATGCGGCGAACGGCGAGATGATTTCAACGGAATCGCTTTGTGAATCGCTGATGTGGAACGACAAGTCAATGGGGCTTGAAACGGAAATCTTGGCTTCTGTTTTTTCCTTGCTACGGAGGCTTGCGATGGCGTTGTTCAGCATCGACAAAATCTTGTCGAGCGAACTCGGGGTGATTTCGATGTCCAAGTCCTTTCGATAGACGAGCTTGTCTATGACGAAGTTGCCTGTCACGCTGTTGTTCTTGATTTGTCCTTCTTGCGTGTGCGGAATGTTGAACGTGATGTCGCTCTTTCCCTTTAGCTTTGCGGTTCCGTATGTATCGTCGTCAAACGTGTATTGTATCGATGGAATCTTTGCGACAAGGGACATCTGCTCTTCGGAATCTTCCAGATGGCTTGTGACGTTGCGGACGGTGATGGTATGCTGGTCGGATTGCAGCGTGTATTTGTCGGTCTTGATGTCGATGGCTTCCAGTCGCATCTTTTGCAAGTCGTAAAGTAGAGTTGCAAAGACTTTGTCGCCAAATTCGTTTTGTGTAGAAATTTCGTTGATCTTGACAAGGCCGTTCTTGATGTCGCCTCTCACGCGGACAGGGAAATCGTTGGGCAGTGTTGAATACTTGACGATGGTGGAGTCCGAACGGATCTTGGCCGTAATCCCTTGCAGCCCTTCGCTGAAGTTTGCCTGTACGCCAATGTTCAAGTCCGTTTTGGAAATTTCCCCGCGGACTCCGGGAACAAGCCATGTGCCGCCAATCTTGATGTCTCCCAAGAATTCAAGGTTGTTCGTTAACGTTCCGCTGCCGTTGATGAAACCGTTGTTCGGACTCTGGTATGCGAGGCTTATTTTTCTCGTGGGCTCGAAAATGTCATCGACGACAACGTTCGTGATGCCCGTCCATACGCCATTGGATATGTCGAAGTTCGTGAGGAGTTCGATTTTGTTTTTCTTGGCGGAAAGCTTCATCTGTTTGATGTTCAACACTTCCGTGGGAATGTTGTTGAAGCTCAAGTCCTTGAAATCGATATCTCCGAGCAACCCGTTTGTTTCGTCGAAAGAAATTTCACCGTTGAATCGGCCCGAATAAAGAGTCGTATCGCCGAGCGGCTCCAGCAAAAGCGGGATGTTGAAGTTCTGGAGTGAAGTCCAGGCGTGCAGAACTTGGATGGGGAGCATGGCCGTGGGCTTGTAGTCCGGGTTCGAGTCGTTGGGGAGCACAAACGAGGCTTCCATGGCGACCTTGTTGCTGTTGTGCGTGACGAGCGCTTTGTCGATAATTACGGTGTCGCCATTTTCCCTTATCTTCGTGTATCCGTGAATGACGAACGGATCGACATTGGCGTCGATGTCTAGTTCCGCTTCGCCGACTCTGGAATCGAGATTGTAGAACACAGAACCTGTAACCGTGCCATTGAGATTGTCGGAGAGTTTGACGTCGGAGAGCGGGATGGTCGAAATTTCGACGTGGTCGGTTTTGGCCCATATGAGGAGCGAATCGCCAAGGTGGACCGTCGCTTCGGCAGAACCGCCGTTCTTTTGTGACAAGTTCCATGACGTCTTCATGGGATGTTCTTTCCAATCGACATCGCCCGAGATGGTGAAAACATCCTTGGGAGTGTAAATGGTCGCCTTGGGAACCGTGAGCCCATGTCCGTCGAGGGATAGCTGCAGGCGGAGGGAATCTGCCTTCAGGTGGTAGGCGTTGATGATGGAATCGATTTTTAGGAATGCTCGCAGCTTGCCGTTTTCGAAAGTCCCGATAAGTTTGGGATTGCGTCCGACTTCGACGTTCCCCTTGACCCAGTCTAGAACCCAAGGTTCTGTGGCGGCGAGGTTTGCCGCAAAGAATACTTTCAGGCTGTCTTTTGTCTTGACATGGCTCCTGATGACCGAACCTTCACGCGTTTCGATGGACGCGTCGATGTCGTCCCCGGTTTTTGTGATGGAGTGGATGTCCATGTCCATCGGCATCATTTGCGGACCGAACATGGCGCTCATGTACGAAATGTCGCCGGAAAAATCGAAGTCCAGTTTGTCGTTGACGACACCTTCGAGGTTTATGGTGCCGCCTTCGTTGTTCTTGAAGAAGGATTCGACGAAAGTCTGCTTGGGATTGCCGCTAACCTTGATGGTCGCGTCGAGCGGCAAGAACGGCCAGAATTCGCCGATGTGCAGCTTGAGCGTGAAATTGTACTGTAACGATTTCTGGGTGAGCGATGTCGAAACGTTCCCGTTGAAGGTGATGTTGCTGAATGCGGGGATGGCCTTGGGAAGTTTCATCGGAATCCATTTGGACGGATCCTTGACGCTTACGCTTGTCGAAGTCTTTAGCTGGGTGAGGTCTTTTTTGGGGGCGGTGACGTTAAATGCGATGTTGTCGCTCGATGTCGAAATTTTCCCCTTGGCGGAGACGTTCTTTTCGGAGAAATCCACGTCCAGCTTTACGGAGGTCGGTTCCTTGACGAAGTCGCCCTTGATGCTGTCGGCGCTGACCGTGACCGCATGCAGTCCCGAGTTCTTGGCTTCGATGTTCTGCGCGCTCCAGCCCATATCCCCCATTTTGAAGTCGAGCTTGTTGATGCTGACTCTTACAGGGAGCGGAATCTTGATGTTGTCGGGAAATTCGATGGGCCCTGTTTTCGAGGTGTCCTTGTCTGCCGGTGTGCTGGCCGCTTTGCTTGTGGTGTCCAGGACTTGGTTTGCTGAAATCTCGTCGACTTCGAGAACGACCCCCTTGTTGTCGCCCAGCAAAGTGACATCGAGATGCGGTCCCCGGATCATGTAGGTCGATGGACCTTTTTGGACTAGGATGGAATCGTAGAAATGTTCGAGAAGACTGTTTTTACGGTGTCCGTAGGGGGTTATCGTCAAGTCGCCAAATGTGTGCGGTGTCGAGAGTATTTCTTCTATGGCAAAATGTACATACCAGACGCCTGTCGCTACGGCACCCACAATAGCCGTTGTCATGACGGCTTTGACAAAGAATATTGATAATAGACTTTTCAAGTGCCTTTAATATAGATAATGTTGGAGTTTGTTAAATGAATGCTGCTGTAGGACTTATGCTTGAAACTGATTGTACCCGTGAACTGTAAATTATTGTTTATTTATGATAAAGTATTTTATGGCCGGTCGATGGGGACGCTCGTAAACTCGCTCTAAGTTCTACCAACTAAGCTCTACCAACTAAAAATTTGTTATATTCACGCACACATATCCATGAGGACTTTATGAAAAACGCTTTGCTTGCGATTATTTCTTGCTGTACCCTGTTTTTTACGGGGTGTAATTCCATTGGAGACAAGGATACGCTTGTTGCTAGGGTAAACGGAGAACCTATTTATAAAGAAGACTATGCTTTCATGATGCGTGTAGGGAACATAGTCCCCAATACGGAACAGATGAGGAAGGCTTCGGGGTCTCTTTTTAGTCGCAAGGCGCTTTATACGGTCGCGCTCCAAAAATATCCTGAATTCAAGGATTCGCTTGCGAACCGCAATTTTACTGTGGATAACTACCTCTTGACGTTTGTCTATCAGCGCCTTTACTCGATGGACCGCCTCATGTATAGTGACGACGAACTGGCATTCTACTACGACAAGCACCGCTCGCAGTTTGGCGATTCGCTTTCTTACATGAACGTCCGCAACAAGGTTGCCGAGGCCAAGTATCTCGAATCCCACCAGGATTCCCTCAGGGCCTATGCGTTCAAGCAGAAAACTTTGACGAACACTTCTTCGGATGCCGAAATTTCGGACGATATCAAGGAACGGTTTGTTTCGGACCATCGCCAACGGATTGTTCGCGAAACGGGCCCTGCTTTGCTCAAGAAGTTCAATATCCAGGAATCCGTAATTGTGATGCCCTCGGTGGAAGAATATTACGAAAAGCACCAGATCAACTACAAGACTCCGTTCGGCTATGTCGTCTATCACGTGGAATCGGCGGACTCCGCGTCTCTTGCCAAGCGCTTCAAGAACAGGAAAATGGACCTCCAGGCGTTTATGAAAATCGCCTCTAAATACAGCGCGAACAAGGAAACTAAAAAGGCGAAGGGCTATGTGGGCAAGGTCTACTTTGGATACCCGCTTCCGTATGGCATCGGCTTTGTGACGGACATGTTCAAGGAATTCGGCGACCAGCCTGACGGTTATATCTCTTCGGTTCTCCGTTCGGAATCGACCGGAAAATTCCACGTGTTCTACCGCGAGTCTTTTGTCCCTACCGCAGTCAAACCGCTTGATCGCGTCCGCAAGTCCATCGAGCGCGAACTTGCCACGACCGCTAATTATGAACTCGATTCGTCGTACGTTCTCGTGACGAAAAACGGCGAACCCGCTATCCGCGAAAAGGATGTCTTTGCGACATACGAAGACAATCCGATGCTTGTCCGTTCCCGCAAGTCGCACCAGCAAATCGTGAATTCCCTCGCCATCCAGCTTGCTTTCGCCTCTGAAGCCCGTGAACTCGGACTTGACCGTACCTGGGAATACAGGGCTCTTTGCCGCCAAAGTGATGTGGACTATATCATCAAGATCTATAGGGAAAAGGTTCTGCGCCATATCTCGGTTCCCGAAGATTCCCTCAAGGCCCTATTTGCCCGTATGGGGAATCCGGCTCACCCGAACGAGGGATACGAAGGCTCTCGCTACGATTTGAACGAATGGTTCGAGATGCCTGAAAACCTCTTGAAGAGATCGTATTACTACGCCCTCGAAGACTACCTGCCCAATGACTACGAACAAGCAAAAAAGGACGTGTTCGGGAATGTGCTTTCTCGGTATCGTTTCAACCGTTGGGACAAGGAAGTCGTGCTTGCCTGGAGCAAGGCCAAGGTGGATTTGTTTGCTGACAACATAACTCTCATGCCGCAGGAATGGTCCGTTGAATTGGCGATGAATTCCGCGGATTCCCTTTATACGAAGGCGAAGGACATCGAAAAGGCTTATGTCGCATGGACGGGCATTCGTGACCGCTACGTGGATATCGATTCCGTTGCCCGCAAGGCGACATTTGAAATCGCCCACATTTTAAGTGACAAGGAAGACTTTGACAAGGCCCAGAGGGAATACAGGGCTTTCTACATGACATGGCCCGAATCTCCGGAAGCCGAAAAGGCGATGTTCAGCCGTGGCTTTATTCTGACGGAGAACTTGCACAAGGATTCTCTTGCTCTCGAAACCTTTGACGCGTTCAAGAAGCTTTACCCGAAGAGCGAACTCAAAGAATCTGTCGATTGGCTGGTCAGTAACATCAAGAGCGGTGGAAAACTCGCCGACGACCTGATGAAGAAAATTGAGGCAGAGGAATAGGACGCTCGTGATGCTCGCTTTTAGGTGTTAGGGGCTAGGTATTAGGTTATAATCGCGGCAAAGCCGCCTTAAAATAGACGCACGAAGTGCGTGATACGAAAACCTAAAACCTAAAACCTGTAACCTAAGACCTGAAAAAATCTTATATTTCTCACATCTTAAACTAAAAGGTACCTACTATGGAAATGACATTTGCAATGATCAAGCCCAATGCCGTGAAATCCGGCCTCGTGGGCCGCATTATCGACCGTTACATCAGCGCTGGCCTCTCCGTCTGCGCCGTGAAGATGCACCAGATGACCTCCGAAGATGCACGCGGCTTCTACGCCGAACACGTCGAAAAGCCGTTCTTCCCGGAACTCGAAGCTTACATGACCAAGGGCCCGTCCGTGATGCTCGCCCTCGGCGGCGAAAATGCCATTGCCAAGGTCCGCGCCATCAACGGCGCTACCAATCCGGCCAAGGCGGAACCCGGTACCCTCCGCTACGATTTTGCCCCTTCCATGACCGAAAACGTCGTGCACAGCTCCGACAGTCCTGAATCCGCCAAGCGCGAACTGGACTTCTGGTTCAAGGAAGACGAACGCTACGCTTACGAAATGCCGAGCCTCAAGGCTTGCTGCGTTCTCTAGTAGAGCTTAAAAAACAAAAAAACAAAATCCCTTAAGGAGACAAACTCAAATGAAATGGATCATCACGTATCTCACTTCTTCCATTGGTAAGAAGCAGATCATGGGATGCACAGGTGCTTTCCTTGCCCTGTTCATCTTCGGTCACATGTGCGGTAACTTCCAGCTTTTGAATCTGGACCAGGCTTCGGCACAGGCTTCCTACAACGCTTATACCGAATTTTTGACAGGATTCAATCCCCTTCATTTCCCGGTGAAGATGATTTACCTCGTTGAACTGGTACTGGTGGGTGCTTTTGCCCTCCACATTTTCCTCGCTGTCACTTTGAAGATCGAGAACAAGAAGGCTCGCGGTGGCATCGATTACGAAGTCAACGCTCGCAAGGGCAAGAAAACTTTCGCGACCTTCACCATGATCTGGTCCGGTCTCTTCATTGTGGGCTTCCTCGTCCAGCACCTCATGATGCTCAAGTTTGGCGAACACTACCTCTATGTGAACGACAAGGGCGAAATCGTCCGCGACATGTGGCTCACCACGATCCAGATGTTCTCGAATCCGGGTTGGGCTGCTTTCTATGTCGTTAGCATGTTCGTCATCGGCGTTCATCTGTTCCACGCCATTTCTTCTGCGTTCCAGACGATGGGTATCGCTCACCAGAAGTGGACTCCGATTATCGACATCGCCGGCATCGTCTATAGCGTCGTCGTCGCTCTCGGCTTTGGCATCACCGCCGTTGCCGCATTCTACCTCAGCGGTCAGCCCGAAACGCAGGCCTTGATTGAAAAGTCCCGCGCCCTCCAGCCGCAGTACGAACAGCAGAAGGCCAAGATGGACGCCGAAAAGAAGGCTTCTTTCGTCATCCCGTCCATTGGCGAAGTTCAAGTTTCTCTCAACATTGAAAAGTAAGGAGACCACTAATGATTCTTGATTCTAAAATTCCTGGTGGTTCCATCGAAGAAAAGTGGACCAAGCACAAGTTTGAACTCAAGCTTGTGAACCCCGCTAACAAGCGTAAGTTTACCGTGATTGTCGTGGGTACTGGCCTTGCCGGTGCATCCGCTGCAGCTTCTCTTGCTGAACTTGGATACAACGTAAAGTCTTTCTGCATCCAGGATAGCCCGCGTCGTGCTCACTCCATCGCTGCTCAGGGCGGTATCAACGCTGCCAAGAACTACAAGAACGATGGTGACTCCGTTTATCGTTTGTTCTATGACACCGTGAAGGGCGGTGACTTCCGCGCTCGCGAAGCCAACGTGCACCGCTTGGCCGAAAACTCGAACCTCATCATCGACCAGTGCGTCGCCCAGGGCGTTCCGTTCGGTCGTGAATACGGTGGCCTCCTCGACAACCGTTCCTTCGGTGGTACGCAGGTTTCCCGTACGTTCTACGCCCGCGGTCAGACGGGTCAGCAGCTCTTGCTCGGTGCCTACCAGGCCCTCATGCGCCAGGTTGCCGCCGGTAAGGTGAAGATGTTCCCCCGCCGCGAAATGATGGACCTCGTCGTGATTGACGGCAAGGCTCGCGGTATCATCGTCCGTAACCTCATCACTGGCGAACTCGAAAGCCACGTGGCTGATGCAGTTTGCCTTTGCACCGGTGGTTACGGTAACGTCTATTACCTCTCCACGAACGCCCAGGGTTCCAACGTCACGGCTGCTTTCCGTGCCTACAAGCGCGGCGCTCTCTTTGCAAACCCGTGCTACACGCAGATCCACCCGACTTGCATTCCGCGTCATGGAGACCTGCAGTCCAAGCTCACCTTGATGAGTGAATCCCTCCGTAACGACGGTCGTATTTGGGTTCCGCGCAAGGCTGGCGACACTCGCAGCCCGGACCAGATCCCGGAAGAAGACCGTTACTACTACCTCGAAGAAAAGTACCCGAGCTTCGGTAACCTCGTCCCGCGTGACGTGGCTTCCCGTAACGCCAAGCAGGTCTGCGACGCTGGCCTCGGCGTGGGTTCCACCAAGCAGGCCGTTTACCTCGACTTCGCCGACGCTATCCAGCGCATGGGCGTTGCAGGCGTTTCTGCCAAGTACGGCAACCTCTTCCAGATGTACGAGAAGATCACCGACGAAGACCCGTACAAGGTCCCGATGCGCATCTTCCCGGCCATCCACTACACGATGGGCGGCCTCTGGGTTGACTACGATTTGATGTCCACGATTCCGGGTTGCTTCGTCCTCGGTGAAGCGAACTTCTCCGACCACGGTGCAAACCGCCTCGGCGCTTCTGCTCTTATGCAGGGCCTCTCCGACGGTTACTTCGTGATTCCGTTCACCATCGGCGGCTACTTCGCTGGCACCAAGCTCGAAAAGGTCTCCGAAACGGATCCGGCATTCAACGATTGCAAGAAGCAGACCGAAGAACGCATCCACAAGCTCCTGAACGTCCATGGTCACCGCACGGTGAACGAGTTCCATCGCGAACTCGGCAACATCATGTGGGAATACGTGGGCATGGCCCGTAACGAAGCCGGCCTCAAGACCGCTCTCGAAAAGATTCCGGCCCTCCGCCAGGAATTCTGGGAAGACGTGAACGTTGTCGGTTCCGAAGGCTCCTTCAACCAGAACCTCGAACGTGCCGGCCGCGTGGCTGACTTCCTCGAATTTGCCGAAGTCCTCACTCTCGACGCTCTCCATCGTAAAGAATCTTGCGGTGGCCACTTCCGTGAAGAAAGCCAGACTCCGGAAGGCGAAGCAAAGCGCGACGACGAAAACTTCTGCTACGTCGGTGCTTGGGAATACAAGGGCGATGGTATCGCACCGGAACTTTCCAAGGAACCTCTTACATTCGATTACTGCCACCTTGCAACTAGGAGCTACAAATAATGAGCGGACTGAATTTGACATTGAAAATTTGGCGCCAGAAGGATGCCAAGACCAAGGGACAGTTCGAAACTGTCAAGATCAACGACGTTTCCCCGGACATGTCCTTCCTCGAAATGTTGGACATCGTGAACGAAGAACAGATGAAGCAGGGCAAGGAAGGCTTTGCTTTCGACCACGACTGCCGCGAAGGTATTTGCGGTATGTGCTCGTTGGTCATCAACGGTATGCCGCACGGCCCCGACCATGCGACCACCACCTGCCAGCTTCACATGCGTAAGTTCAAGGATGGCGACACCATCGTGATCGAACCGTGGCGCGCCGCCGCATTCCCGGTTATCCGTGACTGCGCCGTTGACCGTACCGCTTTCGACCGCATCATCCAGGCTGGCGGCTTCGTTTCCGTCAACACCGGTGCCGCTCCGGAAGCTTCCGTGATTCCGGTTCCGAAGGCTGATGCCGACCGCGCCTTTGACGCTGCTGCCTGTATCGGTTGCGGTGCTTGCGTGGCCGCTTGTAAGAACGCCTCCGCGATGCTCTTCGTCTCCGCCAAGGTTGCACATCTTAGCTTCTTGCCGCAGGGCAAGGTCGAAGCCAAGAAGCGCGTGCTCGCCATGGTCGCCCAGATGGACAAGGAAGGCTTCGGCAACTGCACGAACCTTTACGAATGCCAGGCTGCATGCCCGAAGGGTATCACCGTCGATTACATCGCCAAGATGAACCGCGAATACCTCGGCGCCACTGTCACCTACGCCGAAAAGGTTTACGGAAAAGACTAATGTCGGGTAGGGGAGCGTCGCTCCCTTCCTGTGTCATCCTGAGCGGAGCCCGTAAGGGCGAAGTCGAAGACTCCCCGAAGGGCGAGAGTCGCGCCCAAGCGAGCTTGGGCATGACCGAGCAAAAGGGGAGGGGCTTTAGCCCCATCTAAAGCATTAAAAAGAGAGCTGCTCAACGGCAGTTCTCTTTTTTTATGCT
>Ga0310696_10005118_pt1 | contig 15889 bp, 16 predicted proteins | sample AusTroGonzalo_MG_4_FD_203885 | JGI IMG/M metagenome (GOLD analysis project Ga0310696, IMG submission 203885) | Bovine rumen microbial communities from tropical cattle in Woodstock, Queensland, Australia - Gonzalo_02 (v2) (version 2) | ecosystem: Host-associated > Mammals > Digestive system >...
TTCTTTGAGGGTGCGCTTGATGTCGTTTCTCAATAACAAATACGCCGCGTTTTTAGTGATTCCGTTCTTATAATCACCGACTGCTTTAAGCTCTTCAGGTGTGAACGGATTTTTTTCATAACAACGACCAATTCCGATTGTCCAATATCCAAGATGGTCTTTGTAAGGGTATAAAACACAACCCTCGTGAAAGGCCAACCGTTGAACAGCTTGATTCATATCTATCATCGCAACCCCCAATCACTATTCAAGCTCTTTTATTCTTGCCCTAGCCTCTCTTCTTTTGGTCAGCACTTCGGCATATTGTTCCGCCGTTGCCTCACCCTCGGCAATCTTAATCACCGCATAATCGGTATCTGATAAGTATTGCTTGAGTTGAGCAATCTCAATCTCGGCTTGTTCTTCGGCTGTCGGTTCGGGTATCTTTTCTACAAAGATAAACTCCTCGTCATCGCTGATTCGGTATTGCTGATTTTCATTGCACCACTCCGCAACCTCGTTTTGCTCTTTTTGGAGCTTTTCCGAAAGTTCCTCATTGTTCAAATCGGCTTTTCTAATTTTCCAGTTTTCAAACATTTCTTTTCTCCTAATGTCCGACTGCCATAATGTGAAAGTTATATGTGTTCCCACTGTTGCCAGTGTTATATATTTCACAGCTTGAAGTTCCAGGTGTACCACGCACCCAAACATAAATACCAGTTGTTGCCGTTGAGGTTGAACGACGAGTAACTAACACTTGCGGCGTTTCCGTGAAAGTTATGCCATAGTTCCAAGTATAAGCACTTGAGCCCGATATGCCTGAAATATAGGCACTTGCTATCTTAACCCCGTTTCCTAACTGAAGTCTGGTATATGTCCCTGCGGTTGAAAGCCCCGCCGTAGTTAAGATTGAGTTTTGTTCAGCGCAAGCAGGCGCACCTGTTCTTACCGTACCATCGCCGTTATAACCTACCCAGATTGTGTAAGAATCTGACCCATCGGGCGACCACGCTTGAAGTCTGGTCATTAATCGACCAGAGGATAGTTGGGCAAATCCTACCGCACCCAATGAATCACTGTTTACGTCCGTTAGTCGTATTCCAACTCTGTATATATCACTGCTCGGAGAGTTGCGTTCAATCTCGGTCAGTTGAATCTTAACAAGGTCGTTACCGTCAGGCTGAACAAACGTCTTAACATCGGTTATGCTTTGAGCCGTGTTAGTGGTAACATAGTTTGCCAACTCGCCAGCCATTGCCACACCAGATTGAGCATTGCTTGAAGTTCCGTCATAGGTCTGGTCAACCGTAACGCCTGATATGGTCCCGTTTTCCCATTTTTGCGAAGTAGAGTTGTAAATCAAAACCTCGCCATTGGCTAAACTTGATAGCGTTACATCGGTCAACGAACTAATCGAAGCCGAACTGATATATCCGCTTGGATTGGTGGAGTTATACGGTGTGTAGCCAAGTGCCGTTGTAACATCCCCCGAGGTAATGCCTGTTATGTAGCCATTTGGGTTGGTCGCATCGTATGGTGTATAACCCAATGCTGTCGTAACATCTCCAGAGGTTATGCCTGTAATATACCCAGAGTTATTGCTAAAACTGATAATGGCTGAAGTCGTGCCGATAATTTTATCATAAGTCGCCTCTATTAGCAAATCTGCAATGCTTGACTGCGTAATATCTAATACATTTGTTCCTAGTTGGGTGGTTAATGTTTGAGCCGTTACGCTTTCGGTTGCACCTGCATTTAACGGATAGATAACTATAACAGGAGTTCCGTTGGCATATTGTGTCGCCAGCCAGTTGTTCCAACTCGTAACATCAGACACGCCAATATTTGACATCGTGTAATTGAATAACACGTTGCCATAACTATTAATTGTGTTGTTTGAAAAGTGCGAGTTTAATAAACTATTTATTCCTGTTCCTGTCGGTTGCAAACAGTCGCTCATACCCAAGGTGGATTTGAGAGCATAAGCACGGTTGGATTGAACTGTCCAAGAAGTTGTTTCAGTTCCGTCTAAGACCTTAATGCCTACTTTGCGAGTTACTGCACCAGTCAAGATTTCTTGAACGTCAGTATGGTCTGAATCAAACGACAACAATCTTTCAGCTGTTGCTGTATTGCCAAGCTCATCTTCTACTGTTTCAGCCGTGCCAGTTGTTATAATGCTCCCACCGCTAACGCCTATCACGCCATTGTTACAAGTGAAACTTGCAGGGCTTGCAGGGGTCGGAGTTGCCGAGCGTGTTAAAGCTCCAGATAGTTTAACAGAGCTTAATCCATTTGCTTTTGCGCTCGCTAAAGTAACCGAACCTGTGCCACTTTCTGTGGTGGATTCAATTATACTGCCCTCTGTAATGGATATATCTGTTCCTGCATTGGCTGAAGTTAGTAGGTCTTGTTTGGTATTGAGAGCTGACTGCAGGTCGGTCTGGTCGGATAATGTTCCGCCTATATCGCCCCAATCAACACCTGTAATATATCCTGCGCCATTTGTGAGGTCAGCTGTATCGGTTGGAACTGTTATATTTGCTGTTGCGTTTGTGCTTGCGTTGGCAGTAAAGGTCTGAACATCAACACCATTCTTCTGGATGGTTAAAGTTCCATCGTTGACAGTTGCGGCCGCGCTTGCTGACTGCTCCGCCCAATATTTAGCAGAATTACCTGTCGGCTCGGTCGGATCGCCGATTGCGTATTGCTTGGCTTGAGCGGCATATCCCGAAGCGTTGTCAATATTAGTCAAATCACCGGCAACGGCATTTATGTTAGATATATCACCGGCAACGGTCGAAACATCGCTCGAAATACCCGAAACCGTGCTTATATCGCTCGAATTACCCGCAACGGCAGTTACATCTGAACTGATTCCCGCAACCGTGGTCACGTCAGAGCTTACACCCGCAACGGTATCAATATTAGTTTTATTAGAATTGACCGCGTCAATATTGCTTAAATCACCGGCAACCGCGTTGACATTGGATATATCGCCAGCCACCGTGTTGATATTAGCTATATCGCCCGCTACCGCGCTTATGTCAGTTGCGTTTCCTGCTACTGATGATATATCCGAGGCAATCCCCGCGGTGGTGCTGACATCCGAACTAATCCCCGCAACGGTGGTTATGTCTGAAGCTATCGGTAGAATAGATTGAGCATAGTATTTTGAAGAATAATCAACACCGTCAACGGTGCCATCGGTCTTAATTGCCCAATCTTTGGCTAAATCTACATACTCTTGACCTTCGGTGTCGATTTCGTGAAGTCTGGCATCAACGGCCGCATCAATCTCGGCTTTACCACTTTTAATGTAGCAAACGGCACGCTCAACTTCCATTCGAGCGCGTTCACCGATTACCGCTTCAACCTTTCCGCCGTCAATTTTAGTATCTATGGTCACCGTTTTCATTACGGCTTCAATTGTTTTGGTGTCCATTTATTCCCCCTAAATTGAATCTGAATCGCTATCACTGCCCGGCTCTGGTTCTGGTTCGGGGCTTGGTGTGTAGGTGGTTATTTGTTCGGTAATTCTGAAAGTTCCAACAGCGTTAACGTTGGCGGGGAATAAAGTATTTACACTACCATCGCCACTCATTAACTGTATGTCAGTGAGATAATCACCAACCGCAATGCTCGTCATTGTCGGTGTTATGTTTAAGAGCATTTTTCCGTTTCTGCCGTCCACGTGGTCACCTATGCAAGTAAACATCGTATTACCGCCGGAATCTTTGACTTCCATAACCAAAGTTGCATCAGTTACGTTTACGGGTTTCCCTCTTTCTTTGATTTCAAAATCAATTACAAAGCTGTCGCCTTGTCTTACTTCAATTAAATTGTTTATCACACGCCCAGTCATTAAAAATCTCCATAAAAAAAGGGGCATTTCTGCCCCGATTATTTGCGTTTTCTTCCTTTGCAAGCCATCTTTATCACCCCCTATACGCCCAAAACTTAACGTTGACCACTTTCGAACTTGAATCAGTCGAGGTGTATTTAAGAACATCGCCTTTGGCTACCGGGAACGGTGAGAACTGGATTTCGTAGTCATCAGAGGCATCGCCCTGATATGACTTATAAGAAATGATCTCTTTCCCGTTGACCAAGAAACCAACCGTTTGAAGTCTTTGGATTCTGATTCTCGGTGCAATAAATCCGTCATTTGTCATCGTGTAGGTCGAAGAAGTACTTGTCAGCGCGGTAATGGTTGACATCGTTCCCCAGTTGCCGACACGTTTGGCGACTTTGTTATTTACAAAAGCAGTCGAGGCCGCTTTTGTAGAGTTGTCACTTGTCGAGGGTGTCGGGACAACGGGGCTTGAATTAAAAGTCTTTGTTCCCGCCACGGTCTGATTGCCGGTTAGCTTAACAACAGCGCTGTCTAATGTGCTGACACTAGATGAAACTCCGTCAAGTTGTGACTTATTAACCGCATCATTGGCATTGGTTCCGTTGGCCAAACCGGTGATTTTACTTCCGCCCATTTTAAGGTTGCCGGTCATAGCGGCACGGCCATCCCTACATAAAACGTCATTAAAACCGTTGGCAAAGTTGTCATCCTCTTGGTCGTGACGTGAGGCAAGAATAGAGATGTCATTTGCGGCATCATCTTGCCAGTTGTGAACGCGTGTGAACACGCCTTGCGCATCATAAGGCATTTATTTTTTCTCCATAAAAAAGGGGCTTTATTCAGCCCCGATTAATTGTGCAACATAAGGTGAAATTTTGCTTGCTTGGACATTGGGCATTGCGCTTGAAAGTCTGCCCAGTCCATAAGCACCATAGCCAACCGCCCGCGGTGATGAAGCCGCAATCAAAACAGGGTCGCGGGCAAACAATCCGCCAAATCCGACAATTCCACCCAAACCGCCCCTCGGTGTCCAAGTGTTCAACGCATTGGCTGAAATCTCTTTTTGAATCTCGCCAGCCGGGTCAAGTTTCTTTAAGAGTTGCGCTCTATAACTCCAGTCGGTGTTTGCGTTATTTCTTGCGGTTGATTGGATTTTTCTTAACACGGTTTCGCTATTGGCGTTGCGGTTCAAGCTAAATACTTTTTTGAGGTCGTTCAAAAGCTCCGTATCTCTTGCATACAAATCATTGATTGCTTTATATTCAGGAGATTGTTTAAGAATTTGCCCCTTTACCGAGTTTGTGATTTGGGTCTTTACCCTCTCGGCATTAGTTCCCTCTCTGGTGTTGATATTTTGAAGAGCTTTCTTCAGGTTATCAAATCCCTCAAGATTGTGGCGGCTTTTATCTTTATAAAAGTTATTCAGCGTTTCTTTTGTTTTTGATAAAACTCTCGCCGTGTCGTCATCGACTAAATATTCAGCCCCACCGCCCTCTTGTCGTATGATTGCTTTTACATCATTTATAACAGGGTTAATATCAAGCTTTTTATTATATGTTGCTTGTTTCAGACGAGTTATATCGTCATCATAGGTCATATTGCGGGCTTTTTTGATTTTATCAAAGTTGTTCTGAACTTTCCTTTCAAGCCCCTCGGCATCAATTGAACCTTTCATTTTATCAAGAAAGACCTTTTCGGCATTCTGTCCGGCCTTAAAGGCATCAGCAATCGCAACATCACCCGCACCGGTGGTTTTACCTAAAACTTGTTTTAATGCCTTGCCAGTTCCGCGAATAGCCATTCCTGCCAAAGGAATAACAGCTCCGACAGCACCGCCGGTTGCCGTTCCTTTTATGGTATTCGCTGGTAGGTCTTCAAGGTTTTCGGTTGCCCCGATAGCGGATAGTCCACCGACAGCCGAACCAGCCCCTATACTTCTCAAAGCTTTTGCGGTTTTGGTTGCTCCTTTGGCAATCGTTCCCGCCGCCTTAATATTAACAGGGTTAGCAAAAGATGAGGCAAGCTCTAAACCAAACGCCTCAACCGGCTTGTCTTGTTCATACTCTTTTTTGGCCTCAACAACAGGGTCAACGATTTCATTATATCTGTCTTTGAAACTTGGTGTGTTTTCTTTACCCATTGCCTCGGCTATTCTATCAACAGGATATGAGCCGATTGCGTTGATTAAACCGCCAAGCTTACGGCCAAAGCCAAAGGTCGCACCGCTGTCAATTGCCGCCATACGACCTAAAGCATAGCTTTTTTCCGGCTCTTGCGGTTGTTGTTGCCGTCTTTTATATTCTGCCCAAAGAGCTTGTTTTTCGGGTGGTAGTCTATCCAACAAGCCACGCCGTTCAATCTCTTCATAGCGTGCTATTTTTTCAGAATAGTCCATTTTATAAACCTTTCAATAAATCATCATCAGACATATTGTTAAAAGAGTTTGGAGCAGTCTGCCCGAAAATGGTTCTCATCTTTTGGGCTTGCGTTTCCGGCGCGGATTCAGGGGCTTTATATGTCCTAGATTCTGGATTGTAAAACCACCCATAAGCATCTTGCCGATTAGCATTTATCTTGCCGTTACTAGTAAATATCGGGTTGCTGTTAAGGTAGTTTCTCCATTCTCTATCAAAAGAACCCAAATCACCGCCATTTCTTACCCAATCGGCACGCAACTCTTCTTTAGCAATTGCATTGTTAGCGGCAATTAACCCGCTATCAATCAGTTGTTGGTTAGTGGCCTTATCCTTTGAGCGGTCAATCGTGGCTTTTTCATAACGTTGAGCATCGGCATCAGTCATCACGCCAGAACCTGCTTTTCTAACCATATCAATACTCTTTGCCGCCGCACTATCAAACATCTGTTCGTCAGCACTAGATAAAAGCGGTTTATTCTTTGTTAGTTTTGCCAGTATTCCGCCGGTGTTAATATTCTTTAGGGCATTATTAGCTTGTTCAAACACAGACTTCATTTCTTCGGCTTTGGCTATGTTTGCATCCATTTCAGAGGCAACCTTTTCAACCCTCTTCTTATCAAACGGATTTGAAGAAATACTAGGTGCTGGTTCTCCACCGCTTGCTTTTCCTATCTCTGCCAACATACGAGAATTAGCAAAAGCCCTATCTTGCATCTCTCTTTGAAACTGTCTTTGAGCTTCTTGGTCATCAAGTTTCCACTGGCGCTCTTCAGCACGTTGAGCATTAGCATCAAGCATATTGACATAAGCATTCCCGCCCATTTGCTGAATACGCTCTTTGTCTTCAGGGTGTTCGGCAATCATCTTTTCGGTCAACTCGTTATCAGCTCTTTTCTGAAGTCCGGCTTGATAGTCGTTGCCTACTCGTTCAAGCAAGCTGATCATATCAACTCTTTTTGGTGCGGTTATATTCGGAAAAGTACTTCTGATTATTCCCGCCGTTGTTCCTGCATAGTCTTTGTTCAACATTCTAGCCCCCATAAGGATTTTGATTGTAACCACCATAAGCGCCTAAACCAGCACCCGCAAGCGCTCCCCACGGACTGCCAGTTGTTGCGAACCCTTGAGCCGCACCAGTGATTGCACCAGTCAAAGCACCACCTAAACCGCCTTTTGCATTGGCTTTATCTTGCTGATATTTCAGGTTAGATTTACCAGTTCCTACACTAAACAGATTTTGCTGATTCTCATAACCAGAGGCCGAACCTTGCAAAGCACTCAAAAGCTGATTGATATATGCTTGTTGTGCGCTGTTTCCAAATCCTCCCGCGTTTATCTGGTCACTCAAAGACTGACTGAAAGCGTTGTTTCCGGCCAAGATTGAACTATATGCGGCTTGAGTCAAAGCATCGTTCTGTTTTTCTTCCAAGTCACCCATAGCGCGGTTATATGCCTCACTACCTACCGGAATACCCTGATTTTGTAGCATTGTGGCATAGTTAGTCGCTTGCCGTTCAAATTGCGGTGTCAGTTTGTCAACCGCTGAATTATACAACGCCTCTTGAGTCCTTTGTCTGGCCTCGTCAGAACCGTCAACATTAAAGGTATAATTCCCCATATTAGAAAGCTGATTACTTGCATTTGATGCGTAGTTAGTCAAGTTTCCCAACGTTGAGTCAACATTTGAAGTATCGTAATTTTGCAAATATGACTCGTAGTTTTTATAGGGTGTCATATCGTATTTTACTTTTTTTGATTTTCCCATATCCAATTACACTCCTGTTTTAACATTCCTAAACAATAGCAGTCATCGCCATCATCTCGGTATTGTCGAAGTAACCCCTCTTCCTTAAATCCTAACTGCTTACACATCTTTAGGCTTTTAGAGTTAGCTTTACTAACCAAAACAGAGCATCGCCTGCATTTTATTAAGTTAAAAATAATCCCGAAAACGTATCTCAAAACGCTTTTCGTTGCCCACCTTTTATTAGTGGTGTAAATCGTCAAATAACAATCTACTTCCGGTCTGATGTCGTGGATTAATATGCCCCCGATTAGTTCTTTATAGAACAATCCAAGAGCTAGGCAGGGCTGATATTCTTCAACCCTATCGCCTAAACCTCGGGCAACAAACTCCACAACGTCAGCGGGCTTACATAATACCCGTTCCGGATTCAAACCTGATTCCTGTATCAAACCAGTCAATTAAAATACCTCTCGTTTTGGTCTTAAATACCACGCCAATCTTAAACCCTGCTCCCGAACACATAATCCATTGAGAATTAACTTCATCGGCACTGTCAACCGCCCATAATGCAATATTCCACTTGGATATATCCCATTTAGAACCGATTGAAAGCCCGATATTGTTTTTATATTCAAGGTTTTGTTTGTGATAATCCGTATCTACATAACAAGTCAGGGCAAAAGGAGCCGTTGACTTGGTGCGTGGATTAAGCAGTTGAACCTTTTTAACATTCGGCGTGCCTAAATCGTTGAAAGCTTGCTCCACAACGCCCTCAATCGCTACACCATCATCCGAATTACCACTGTCAAACTGAAAAACAGCGTTGTCTGATCCAAAATATAGTTTATCGTCAAACACGCACCAGCAAACCGCGCGGATATTGGTAAATCTGCACCAAGCGCCGGTATTTACGTTAATGACGTGTTGCTCAAACTGCTCACTGACAGGCACATTAAATATTCCATAACCTTTTTTTGTATAGATAATCCCTTGCCAACCCTTGCGGTCTTTGTTCATTGAGGTTCGCTCTATTACTAAACCTCTTATGTTATCACTAAAGGCCACCAGAGAATCACCGGCATTGGCAGTCGCAAGGGCTTTACCCATAGGAAAGTAACCATCTTGGCAGATGATCACAACATCGCCTTGGAATTGCATTGTGCATCTATACCCAATCGGCTTACTGATTTTATAGCACCCTTTTAAGCTCCAGTTGGTGGCATCGTCAGGGTTAGCACCGGCATAAACTAAAACTTCACCCTCACTGGTGATAAACGCCGTGTAGTCATCAATTCCAATACCGCCGTCAATTGTCCAGTTGGCCACCGCTACCAAATGCCCGCCCCACTTGGCTATCTGACTTAAATCAAACGGTTTCAAAGTCCCTGAAATCGAACCCGCAACCGCTGAATACCATACGGTTAAAGAGTTCTTTTCAACAAACCACAAAAACTCTTTACTTACAGTTCCCGATATTATCTTGGTATCGGTCAATCCAGTTCCAGAAAAGCCCCACGCGCCTATATGAGCATCACCGTTGCCGTCCACATAATAAGCGGTCGGTTGGTCAGCACCGTTCAAAAAGTAAAGATAGTTCTTATATTGAACGGTTTGGCAATATCCCTCGGTCAGAGTGATGTTCATATCGGTTGGGCTTGCCGAGTTGGTTATATCCCAGATTTTGTTATCATAAACCGCAAAAAAGGCATTATAAGACGGATAATGATAAGCGGCCAAAGTCTTTACTTTGGTTCTGTCTGAACCTAAAGTCACATAATTAGTATATCCAGGCCTCAACTCGATATAGTTCTCTAAAGGAATATAGTTATCCATTCTCACCGCGAACAAAGGGTTCATTGCCGATATCGGGTCTTTACGGTTCAGCCCCATAATAGGACTAGGCAAGGTTATATCTTTTGACTTAACAGCCCTGTTTACTTTCAGCATCGACACTTACAATCACTCCATCACCAAAGAAGAACCTATTGTTAAACGCTAAATCAATATCTTCTTGCGCTCTACACTCGGCATAGTTCTTTTCTAATTCGCGTTGATATTCGTTGTATTCTTCAGAATAGTCCAAACCGGTGCGTTTATTCCACCGCCAGATAATCCCTAGTTTGACCAAATAAGGGTCAAAAACCGGTATATCCGTATTAGCAGTTATACGGGATTTCGGTTCACTGGTCACGGCATCATAACAAACCGCATTTGATTTATATGTGAACTTAATCTCCAAATCGCCCGGGTTCTTTAAGAACTTAATAGAATTGTTTTCAACCTTAAAGATAACGTCAATTTCAGGGCAGTGGAATTGTTTTTCACGCGCCCAACGTTCCGCAGTTATCGAACCTTTAACATTGCGGATGTTGTCCTTTATATAAAACGTAGAACCCACAAAAGAGTGGAAATCCGGCACAATGCTATCAATCAGATAACTCATTATTCCGTCATTGGTGTATAAAATCCCTGTTCTGGTTAGGGCGCTCCAGTCAGCGTGGCGCATCAGACTTGACAGCGTAGAATTGACCACACTCGCAAACAACTGGTCGTTTTGCGATGTAGAATCAAACAAGTCTTTCGGTCTTTGCACCGCACATATATCCGCCGCCTCTTGCGCTATCTCTAAAATGTTCATTCTTTCAACCTTTCTTCTAAAGACTTGACCTTATTCTCAAGTTCTTCAATTTTCTTTTGATATTCAGAAATAATTTGATTGTTTTTTGAAATCTCTAAAAACTTTTTGGCAAGCCCTACTTCTTCACTTAAATTTATGCTTTTAGCACGGTCGGCATCCAAATTAGCTAATTCTTCAACCGTGTAAATTCCCCTAAAATCGCAGGCCTCAATTTGTGCAGGGCTTAAAAATGCAAACTGTTTAAGAGGTGTTCCCTCTTCCATTTTCTTACGTTTTACTTGATATATCTGATATTCCGCCGGAAATCTTCTTATGTCCATTTCATCCGCCGCGCGGTCAGCTACATCATAACTGTTTCTTACTCTTATTTCTACATAAGTCCGAGTTCTAAACTCCGGCATGCCGTTGTCTAAAATCTTGCCCGTTCTCTCTACTTTGTCATAAAACTTGGCAAAAACGCCTTCTTCTTTTTTGTTGTTCAAATAACTATTGAACATTGCAAAATCTGCATCCATTTTTATACCTCTCTTAAAAAAAGAGGGGCGAGTTTCCCCGCCCCTTTATGATTAGCTACTAGAACCAGAGCCGGCAATTGTCGGGTCAAACAATACACCCTGCAATTGAGCGTTGCTCATAGTCAAGTTACCAGCCCAACCAATGAGTCTGTAAACAGCATCTTGGTTGATAGCAACACGTTCACGATCACCAATCATCTTGAAGTTACGTTCGCGGTGCGGACGGAGTTTTAAATAATCGGTGTTCAAGAAATACATATGTCCGGCAGGGCAAGCTCCGCCAATACCGCCGTCATAAATCACATCAGCGCCTTTGAATTTCAGGTTTGTAAATCCGGCATCAGCCAAAGAAGTATTTACAAATCTTTCTTGAGCCATCAAAGAACCCTCGTAGAGTTTGAACATAGAGTCATCAGCAACAATGAGGTCAACTTTGTCAGAACCACGAGAGGTTGCCAAATAAGCGGCGCTCATTTCATCGCGGATGGTCGAAACAGTCAAACCAGAGGCAGATTTGGCATAGTTGCGCCAAAATTCATTACCAGAGGTGGCGCGGTTAATACCGCCGACAGTACCCGAAGTCGGGTCATCAGCTACCAAAGCCTTCAAACCGGTCAACTGCTTACCGGAAGAACCAGTTCCATCAGAATAAATACCGATTGACATCTGATTTGCCAAAGATTTTTCAGCGTTTTTAACTTTAGCTTCCATCAAGTCGATTACACGTTCACGTCCGCTGTTCTTCAACAGTTCTTCGCCAGAGCATCCGACAGAAGCGGCCAAGAGTTTCATTTCATATTCAGCAGCAGTGAATAACTGCGGGTTGGTTGTGGTGATTGTATCATAACCGGAATACCAATAGGTATCGCCCTCGCCATATTCCAATTCTTCAACAATTTTGGTACCGCCCGAAATAGGACGGATGTTTCCACGCTCTTTTAATCTTTTAAGTAAAGCGTTGTTGTTGGTTACGTTGTCTGCCAATTCTCCTGTGCGTGATTCAAGAGTGGTGGACAACAGGTTGTCAAAATTAACATTTCCAGCCATTTTTTATTCTCCTAAAGAATCGTAATTTCTCTCAATTTGTTCACGCAACGACAGTTTCTTCGGCTCTCCCTCTTTTTTAGATTGCGGGTCAAAAGCGGCGGTTTTGGCAACCTTTGCTTGAGTGGTTTTTACAGTCAAGGCCTCTTTGGCTTTGGCATCCAATAACTTGTTTCTTACGCCCTCAACACGCCAAATGGCTTGATTATAGGCATCTTCAAAGTTCTTGGCTAAGCCTGCCTGCAACAAGGTTTGCATCTCGCCCCTTACATCCTCAAAATAAGGATGGAGCGGACTTCCCGCCTCGTCTTTGGCATTTACAAAGTTGTCATACTCGCTCTTAACACGCTCATTTTCACGAGATTGAGCATATCCCTTGAGATTGGTTATCTCTTGGGTTAAGTCGTTAAGTTGTCGTTGCAAAGTATCGTTATTGCCAGACACCTGGTACATAGAGGATAACTTCGCCAACGTGGTCGCCGGGTCTTTATTCAACGCATTGGCTATACCGTCCAAAACTTCAAAATAATCTTGAAAACTTGTATAACCTTGTTGCGTTAAGGCCTCTTTGCGGTCGTTGTAGAACTTATCCGCCCACGAATAAGCGTTTCTGGCTTTGGACAGTCCTTGTTGATATTCCTTTTCCCTTTCGTTCAGATATTTCTGCCACTCGGGGGTTAAGGTGTTAAAACTGTCCTTAAATTCTTGTCGGTAGCTGTTCGGTGCGGAAATAACCTCGGCAGGTGTTGCAATCACCTCTTGGTTATTCTCACTTGTTGCCACACTTGGCTCGGAGCTTTGCTGTTCTTCAGCTGAAGTCCAAGCATTCTCGATTTGCTCTCTCAAATCAGTCATTTCCATATTTCCTTTTTATAATTACGAATGAAGGCATCAACCAACGTTTGGTTTTGCTCTTTTTCTAATAAATAACGGCGGTTCTTGTAGAACTCACCGCTATAATCACCTGCCCAGGCACTCCCGCTTTCTTTTAAGTATCTGTCAACATCTTGACTACTTTCAGCAATCGTGCCATCCGGCAGTTGAAACTCTTTAAACATCATTTCTCCCAACGTGATGGTTCGGGGAACATTCTCCCCAATTGATTCATAATATCTTGCGCCCACGGCTTGCTTGAATAGCACTTCGTAGGACTTGGTTTAATTGTGCTTGTTTTGGTGTCTTTTACCCTCACACCATCGCAAAAATGGTTGCCATATAAACACCTAATAGAAATCGGTTGCCCGAAATACTCTTTTAAGGACATATACTTGTCAGCATCAATCACAATCGGACAGTGAACGCCGTAATGGTGATGAGTCAGGCCTTTTTCATCCAATATCGCTTTGGTGTTTATTACCACTTGCTGATAAGGATTAGACGGAACTTCGGGAATCTCCCCGCGGTAATAAGCAGGATAATCTTCACAAGTAAAGTCTTCTAACATATAGAAGTCATCGTTCATCAATAAGAACTTTTTACTTATTCCGGCCTCAATCGCCGCAACCGTTTTAGTCACGGCGTTCTGGTACCACTTACCCTTATCTCCAACCCAGAGATATTTGACTTTATCGTTCAAAAAAAATGGGCGGTTACCTACCACCCATACATTGTCAACATCTTTGCAGTGTTTTTCTAACGACCTTAAAGAGTATAATAGCTCTCGGTTGTTGTGGTGACTGCCACCGCCGACATAGTATAAAATGTCCATTAAAACGCCCCTACATATCCAGTGGTTATGTTCTCGTTGGTCTGGCCTTGGCGAGCCAATTCCTCTTGTTTAAGAGCGAATTGCATATCGGCCTCTTTGTTGGCCATTCTTACCTTGTTGTCCTCAATTTCTTTCTTGAGTTCAACCTCTTGCTCTTTGATAGCGTTGGCCTCTTGCTTAACTTGTAGTTCGTTCTGGTTCTTTTGAACTTCAGCTTGCGCTCTTATCATATCCGGATCAGGTTGTTCGGGTCCAGGTTGAGCCAGTTGTTGTGAAATGGTATTAAATGTCTCATCAATCGTGGCCGTGAACTGTCTAGCACTCGGTAAAGTGACAACCAAGCTTTCAATCATCTGTTTATAAAGTGGTAACAAAGCCGGTTGCTGACTAACCGCCGTAAATGATTGAACAACAAAGTCGTGAATCATCTTTACGGCATCGGTTGTCTTGGCCATATCTTCTGATTGAGTGAAGGTGGTATCGGTTTCAACGCCTAAAGTTAAGTTTCTCAACTTCTCGGTCTTTAATAGTTCAACCGCCGCCATCACTAATTGAGGGTCAATATTCTCGGCAAATTGCGCTAATTGTTCAGCCGGCATTTGCTCGCAGATTATCTCGGCTTTAATCTTAAGAACGTCAGTTAAATATCTTTGAAAATCGTTCTGCCGGTCTTGGTTTCTTAAAGTCCCGAAGTTGGTCTTTTTAGTGACCGCCGTTGCCGTTTCACTCGGATCAGAATTGCCACGCATAATGTCTGAAACGCCGGTGATTTCATAGATTGAATTGATTAAATCTTGTCGTCTGGTGGCTAATGCCTCCAGTGTGGTGACATATTGCTCAATCGGCATAAAATCAACAAATCCGGCCAAACCGCCCTTTTCTCTTATTCTGGTAAAGTCGGAAACTTGAACTAAAGTAACATCTTTGCTCAAAATGTTAGCCAGTTCAGGAAAAGCACCGTCAAAAGCACCCGAAACTTTAAGCGCCTGCATTGTTAACTTCATTCTGTCAACAACGCCGTCCAATTCATCCAATTGCGCTTTGATTTCAGAATAATCAGGTGTCGGAATCACACCGTTATTGGCTAAAGTCGCAAATACCGGTTTCGGGAACGGATAAAAGCCCTCAACGTTTAAGAAGTCGTCATCTTCTCTTAAAACCTCGTCAACCTCTTTGGAAACGTAGATAATCTTTTTATCTTTTTTATCCCAAATCTTATATACGCACGTTTCGGCCTCGGCCTCTTTGTCTTCACTTATGCCAGAGTTAAACAGCTTGGATTTAATTTTCTCGCCAAACTGATCAACGACCTCTTGTTTGGTCATTTTGATTTTTTCAGCTACCCACTCGACATCTTCCCAAACTTTCACATTCTGGCAGTCGCAAATAAGTCTTTTTGGGCTGAAATACTTGGTTTCAACGGTGACCGAGTCAAGAACTTCTTGCTCAACCGCTCCGAACTCATCAGCAACAACAACTGTCTTAAATTTCGGGTTCAGTTTTTCATAAGTTAAGCCCAAACCAGACAAAAGATAGTCATTTCGACAGTATTTAATCACGCCGTCAAAATCTTGCGCATCCAAATCCCAAATAAGGGCTTTTTCTAACAGCTGACAAGCTACATCCAAAACAGGGTTTTCACCTTTAGACTTTCTTTGAATATACGGTGTCGGAGCTTTGAAGTATATAAACGGCTTAAGAGTTTCAATACTTGACCAAAAGATATTTTGTTTGTCCTTGCGGTTCTTATTGGTGTAGTATTCCCGAATGCTCTTAACAAGGTCGTGGTAGGTGTCCCACTCTTTCTCGGCTTTGGTTATTTTATTTATCCATTTTTTAGATTCAGTCATCGTAAATCCCTAACAATGAGTTTTCTCTTACAGCGACAAGTCCATCCAACGCGGGCAAATCATCCCACTTAAAATATATAACGTGGTCGCCCTCTTTAACTGATTTGACTTGCTCACCCACGCTGACCACTATCC
>Ga0310696_10005119_pt1 | contig 15888 bp, 12 predicted proteins | sample AusTroGonzalo_MG_4_FD_203885 | JGI IMG/M metagenome (GOLD analysis project Ga0310696, IMG submission 203885) | Bovine rumen microbial communities from tropical cattle in Woodstock, Queensland, Australia - Gonzalo_02 (v2) (version 2) | ecosystem: Host-associated > Mammals > Digestive system >...
GAGGCTAGTGAAGCAGGAACAATCAGATGCGCCTGATGTCCAGAATCTTGTCAAGCAGAAGTAGGCAAGGCATCAATCTCCAGGCATCCTCATCCCTTCAGGACCTTCCCGCAGGAGAAGGCCTTGGCGACCGTCTCGCCCATCAGGCGATAGACGTGCTGGCAGGTGTCGAAGCAGAGCGCCTTCATCTTGGTGGCATCGGGTTTGCCGTCAGTCAGGGCGGATTCCTCGACGCCGCAGTTTACGATGCGCCCGACCACGTTGCAGTTCTCCTCGTTCATTGAGACCAGTTCGCATTCGAGGACCAGCGGCAGCTCCGCCATCACGGGGGCATCGACGAACTCGCTCTTCACGGCGGTGAGACCGCTTTTCGCCACCTTGTCGGCCACGTCGTTGCCGCTGACGAGGCCGAGGTAGTCACAGGAGGCTACGGCGTCAGCAATGCCGAACGCTACCGTGAACGCCTTCCTTGCGGCTATGTTCGCCCAGGTCTTGTGGGAGGTGTCGATGCAGATGGTGATCTGGTCCTCCAGGGTGACTCCACCCCAGGCTGCATTCATCATGTTCGGCGTCCCGTCCCCGTTGTACGTGCCGATCATCAGCACAGGCATCGGGAACATCCAGTTCTTCACTCCAAAACTCTTCTTCATCGTATGCAGTCTCCTAATTTATCTATTGTCCGGTTCTCCATGTTATCAAGCAGAATCTCCACATCCTCCGGCAACCGCCACATCCCGACATTGCCACGGTGTAGGAAATAGCTTGTCCAGCCGCATGTTAGAAAAGTGCCACCACACGGGGTAGCCCTCATTCCAGACGGGCGGATTCGGCGCAGTGCAGAAGATGCCTCGTAGTCGCAGACGGCGACCAACATCCCTCGCCTGCCGCTTGCCTCGTCCCATCGGGGAAGCGAGGCGAATGCCTCGGGCTTGAATGCGCGCGCCGCCCAAGCGAGGAAGTTGGCGTATTCCCTCGCGTCCGAGGATTTCGAGCAGGTCATCGCGCAGCATCCCCTGGGTGGTGATGGCATCGCAGCCCTGTTCTCCCACAGCTTGATGCCCATTGTTATCATCACCGCAAGGGGAATTCTGGTTGTAAAGGCGAGTTCTGGCAATGCTTCTTACTATTCTCCTTCTTGCGCTTTTATGTCATAAAACTTCATTCCCCATTTTAAAACCATTAACATGTCGTTTGCATGTTCATGCGCAAGGTCTGGAGTCCACTTACTCTCTTGTTTATCACACTTCTTCATCATCAAATATAGTTTTATGCTTTCCAATTCCTTTCTTTGAATTAAAAGTTCTATACGTTCAGATTTTCCTGCAATAGATTGATTGCCATATTCGGAATTACGTCCAGGAGATATCAATGCAAGATTGCCAAACATATCCCTCATTTGTTGAGTTGTGTTTGTTATGTTTTGATTCCATAATTGTGTGTTTTGACTATTCACATCTGTTTGAGGATGAAAATGTTCGACTGACCTATTAGCTTTTGGGATGAAATGTATAATTGCTTCTGGAATTTCATTTCCAAAAATGGTATCCCTAAGAGGTTCGTTATCGGTATTTGCAAGCAACCATAAGAAGTAATCAAGACAAATGAACTGTGCATGAATATTATTTTTATATGTTAGGTATTCATCTGGCCATAGTTTATTACTATCAGTTAGGATGTTAGATTTGAAATCGGCCTTTTTAAGAAGTAGGGATATGAGAAATTTTAGAAGCGTTTTGTCATTTCTATCATTTACACCAGTAAAAACATCTAATAACCATTCTTGGCGTTTTCTCCCAAAAGCACAAAATGCCATTTGAACTTGCTTAAGTTCTTGATTATTCGATATAGTTTTTATTTCATAATTATCATCATTCCAATAAGAATAATCAGATGTGTCTTGCTCGGATTCATCCAGGAAAGAGTCTGTGCTCTTGTGGATAACCCACTTGTCTAAGAATGCACGATAATCACACATTGTACTGACAAATCCCTGTGTATCTTTATACAAAAATGTTTTTAGCAGGGCATAGGATTCCTCGGGAATTGGAGTTTTGTCTTTTAGCCATAATATATGAAGCAAAAGCATAGGGAAATCAATTAATGATGGTCGCCATTTTTCCAAAGATGTTCTGTCTAGTTCATTGTTGGTTACTCTATATTCAATACACTTTTCCTCATTTTCATTATCGCGCTTTAAATATATTTTGGGGGCTTTAACATCGCGCCTACCTTTTAAAATTTGTCCAAAAGACCAAGATTCCTCAGGTTGTCCATCTGTCTCTATATCGTTTACCTTCTGAAACCGTTTTGTGAAATCCTCAACATTATTCCAATTTTCAAAGTCGCTCTCTTTTTTGCATATTTGAATTTTAAGAATTTCATGCGGTTCTAACTGTTTGCCTGCAGAATTCATTTTTTCAAAATATTCATTTTGTAGTTTGAGGTCATAATCCTTTGGTAAACATGAAATAAGAAGTGTTAGATTACTACATAGTTCCTTAATTACCTGTTGCCAATCATTCTTGTTTTCGTAAATGTGTTTGATGAACAAACACATTGAGTCACTTGCTATATTGCTTTCTGCCAATTTCTTGTTAAGTTCATCGATATTATTGCAACCTAAAAAAGACGGTCCGCTTTTCCATATCAAATCTAATGCCAAACGGTCATTGGGACGAGCTTCATAATCCAAATAACTGATTACTGAAGAATTGGGTTGCCCCCAACCAAAAATACCAGCTAATATCGCAATAACAGTCAATCTTTGCTGACCATCGATAAGCACATAATAATAATCATTGTTTACCGCTTTTTTTACAACAGTTATGATTCCCAGATAATATGGTTCCGTTCTGCTCCATTGTTTAAGATCTGATAGCAGTCTATCAAACTGCGGTTTTTCCCATGCAAAAAGACGTTGATAGACGGGAACCTTAAACTTTGCTTTTGGACTATTATTGAACCACGTGTATGGAGTGATTTGCATATTGTCACCTTGTTTCATGCTTTATACGACAACTTTAGTGTATCGGAGTATTCCCATCTGAAATCAATTGCTACCTCATTCAAAAGTTCTGAGATTTGCTTCTTAGGACATATTGAATCGCCTATGTGACATTCAGGCGTGTCAGGAATACAAATGGAATCAACAGTTTTGTTTGAGGAATCAACAGATGAAGCAGCAAATACCAGAAGACGCTTCCACCAATCCGGGCCAAGATTAAATTTACTCAATAAAGCGGTGTCTTGATTCTGCTCTGTATTCTTAAGGTTATAGTATCTGACATATCTGTTTGATGGCAAATGGCAATATTTGAAGAAATACTCTGGAGAAGGGCTTTCTTCAAGTGCCGAAATTGTATGAGGAACGCATTTTTCATCATATCCATTTCCATACCATGCCCCCTTGCTTTTAGCCGTTTTATTTCTTAATCTCCCAATTCTATATAAAATGAATATGCACGCATCTGCCAAATAAACATCACCAAATTTGCTAAAATAATAAAACAGTAGAGCATTAGCAATTATACGCAAATGCTTTTGTGCCTTTGCCCAAGGTATATTCATCAGCATTTTAATTACAGGATTGTCGCAGAATCGATTAAATTGCCATGCCCAATATTCTGTCCAATCAAAAAACTGCTTTCCACCAATAATCCCTCCAGTTAAGCCTTTCATGGTGCCGCCAGCATCGGGAAATGATTGCAGGGCTGAATAATGTTGTAATATGCAATACCTGCTGTCAGCAGGAAGTTCTGAAATACAAATTGGACGATTTTTCAGCCAAGAACGAATCAAATAAAATGTATGTGCAAGAGAGGCCTCATAAAGGTTCGTGCTACTAAAAAAGCGAACTTGTTGTTCTCCATTTGAATCCCATTTACTTGCCTTGTACTGAATCAGCGAGTCATCATTTATAGCGGAAAGATGTCTGAGATGATGAGCTTTTAAAAGGTCAAAATCCGAAAGCGGCTTGCCACCTGAATTTACTGCATTAAAAAAAGTCCATGCAAGCGGAAGCGCGGGGTCATATTTACCTTCGTCATCAACATTTGCTCCATTCTTGTCAGCACAGATTGTCACTGAAGTAAGCGTTAATCTTATCCAAATAAACTCCTCCAATGAAGCTGGCTTATTATGACAAAATATCCAATTTGATATAATGTCACGATTTTCAATTATACGTCTAATTACATCCCTATCTCCAGTCTGACTGTTTAATAGTGGGAGATTATGTCGTTCCGGAATAGGTTTGTCCTTCTCAAGGCAATATATAAGAATCGACAATGTTAAAAGGCGTTGTTGTCCATCAACAATGTTATAGTCTTCATTTCCATGAATTGAATGTTTATGGAGGATTACTGTGCCAAGATGGTAGGTCTTGGACTTTTCAGCATACCACAGTGATTCCAATAGATTTTCAACGTGATTCTTTTCCCAGCAATAGCCACGCTGGTATTTTGGGATGCGTAATGACCTTGAATACAAATCACTCAAGGTAACAGATTCAACATTAACTTGATTCATACAATTCCTTTTTGGGGATGACGTTATGTAGATGTTTTCGTTTCAAACGAATCCTTACGTCAAATGGTTGTCCAAGTGTCCGGGGAGGCTTCCAACGACTACGACCTCGGCGTCCTCGTCCATGAATCACCTTTAACCACCTTCAAAACTCCACTTCCGCTGATGCCGTAGGCCTGTGGGACATCATCCTCCAACAGGACGCGGATATACTCCTCCATATGCGGCGCAAGATCGCCACGCCGCATCTCTTCCAGCGTCATCCACTCCATCCGCCCCTCGGGAGAGGACTTGAGTTTGCCAGTGAAAGTGCTGGTTCGGAACATGAAGACGATGTACTTGGAGTCGTCGGCCACCTCGGCGGGCGAACCGTCGGCACGCTCGCCAATGGTCTCACACTCCACCACGCCGCACATCCTCAGGTTCGAGACCGCCAGCCCCGTCTCCTCGCGAATTTCACGCACCGTCGAGGCCGTGATGGACTCCCCCGCCTCCACATGTCCGCCTGGGAATGTCAGCCCGCACCACGGGTTTGTCGCCTTGGCAAGGCGGTGCTGAACGAGGACATGCCCCGTGGCGGTGTCCTTGATCATGCACATGTTGCAGAGGGTGGTATTCATTGGTTCTCTCCCGTAAGCACATCCCATCTGTCGAGCCAAATGTCGTCTGCGTCACTGAATTTTCTTACAGGATTATCGTTGTGTTTCTGCCCTTTCTTTCCTGGAGACTGAAGCCATTGTCTATGGGTCTCGCTTATCTGTTGTGCAACTACTTTACTTGGTACAACGTGATATTCTGGTGTGCCAAGTTTGTTTAATGTCACAAAAACATACACTATGTTGTCTCCAATCAATTTCTCGTTTTTGGAAGAAAGAGTCCATTCTTTCTTCGAGTAGCTTGTGGTTTTGACTTGAATGCAAAACTGGGAATTGCTGTTCTGACGATTTACGGCCAGAATGTCAAAGTCCTTGACATTTGACATAGGTAGGGCAACTGTGAAGCCATGACGTTCTAGCTCTCCAGCCACAAAATACTCACCAGCATTGCCAATGCTTATGCAGTTCTGCTTTTGCATACTTTTCGCTCCTTACAGAGAAGATCAGACAGTGTGCCCGTTGGATTTTGGCATCGTTGCCGTCTTGCAACCCTCATACCGATGCCAAAAACACCCGTTGACGAAGATGAACGTGTGCCACTTGGGAAGCACGATGTCGGGATGTCCGGGCAGTTTTGGCGAATGGAGGCGGTAGCGAAACCCCAGGGCGTGGAGGTGGCGGTGCACAAGCATCTCCGGTTTCGTGTCCTTCGACCGAATCCTGCTCATCGTGTAACTGCGCTGTTCTGGGGTAATCTTGTCCATTATTCTCTTTGGCAAAATTGCCTATTTAATCGTTACATACTTCTGAAAACGACTGTTGGGGCTCTGGGGTATGGTCATTGCCAGACGGCCTTGCTCGATAAGCGGAACCAGAAGACGTCTGACCGACTTTTTCTGCTTGTATTTAAGATAATCTGCTATTTCAAGAATACCTCTTGGTACTGAACAGAACAATAGAATCTGTTCTTGCCTCCCGACTGGGGTATCGACTGGGGTATCGACATTAACTTGTGCATTGACTTGAGCATCGACTGGGGTATTGACTTGGGGGATAACACCCTCGACTTGAAGACGGTCATAAGGCAGAATGACGGAGATGGTATTCTCGCCAAATTCAAAGATTCCCCTGTCGTAAGCGCTGATGATTGTCGGGATGCCTCGCCCTGTTAGCTCGCTGATGTGCAGTTGCAGGAAGATGGTAGAAAGTTCGGGATTGACTGGCACGGAGACACCATCAAAGAATCCCTTCACTGTCTGCTTGGGAGGCAATGCGCCGTGGGAGAGGATTTCCACTCGGTCGCTGTAGGCGCAGAACATTGGCGAATTGAGATCCGTCCAACGGTTGTGGACAAAGGCGTTGACAACCGCCTCCCTGTAGGCATCGGCGTTGAATAGTGGCACTTCCTTCCGCTCGACGACGCGGTTGCGCTCGTCGGCCTGAGGGATGTTCAGAACATTGCCAATTTCAAGTGCCTTATCTAGAGAGTAAAGCAGACAAGTGTTGCCGAGTTCACGGACGGAGTACATCGTGGATGCCTTGTCCTTGCCATTGAACATGGCAAATCGGATGTTGATTCCGCAGTCATCGGAAAGCAGTTGCGCCAGCAGGTTGTACTTGCCGTCAGGCAGCAGGAAGCCGAGATTCCGCTTGAAAGTGCGTCTGTTCAAAGTGATTCCCTTAGAGGCGTAATAGACGATGAGCTTGTCAAACCTGAGGTCGTGCCTAGAGGCCTCTGTGTTGGAGAGCGTCGGAGGTCCATTGCGCAATATCTGGAACAGCTCAGATTCCCGTTCAGAGTATTTCGCCAAGACAACCTTGCTGGAGCCTATGCGGAAATAGCGTACATTCGCAAAAGCGGTCGGGACAGTCTTTGCCGCTGCGATTTCCATCAGGACGATTCGTTTGCCATCCATCTCGAACTCGTGGAAGGCAAAGGCGGTATCTGGTGTCAAATGACGCTCCAAATAGTACGCCAGTGACTCATGCTTCACCTCCTGCGTCTGGTCGAAATCCGTTCCCACAATGGCATGGGTGTCATTGTCAATGCCCCAGACGAGATATCCAAAATCATGTCCGTGGTACGCCGCAGCATTCGCCAAGGCAGAGATGTACTCTCCAACTGCATTCGGCTCAAACCACTCTTGCTCCCATTGATATTCAATCAAGAAGGGGGCGGATTGTTTCGGGGAGTTGGTCAGTTGTTTCATTCGAGAAGAAAAAACTGGTCGAGAAAGCCGTTTTTAGTCGCAACTTAAAAATTTCGATTTGTAAATTTCCTCTCCAAAGACTATCATCACGCAAGTACATCATCAATTATCGCTTTCATCTTTTCTCGTTTTAACTGTGAATGGAACTTCACCGTATAACCTTCTGCTTCAAGATTCTGGAAAAAGATTTTGGCGCAATCGATTTTCATTTGCTCTTCTTCACGCAAATCCGTCATGTTCTCAACATCCTTTGTCTCGACAACAAGGTTCAGTTCTTTCGTTCCGTCAGTCTTCTTCACCACATACATAAAATCAGGCGTAAACGTTCCTCCGGCAATCGTCGGGATGGCAATGCTCTTACGTGGCACTTTACCATAGACAATCACCTCTTGTATACCCTCGCTCGCCAAGAGGTTCTGGCGCTCAAGTGGCGAATCGTAGGTATAGGTATCGTACAGATATTGTGCGCACGGCGTATGCTCGTCAATCATTGTCCCTATCAAACCCTGCATAATCTCTTTCTTGACAGAACCTTTCTTGGTCGTCAACGCCGTTTCTGCCACTTTTTCATTCGCTTTGGCATATCGGAGTAGCCCTTGCAAATTGGCCACACGCCATTCTCTAATCTTCCCGCAGAAAGCCGCAACAGAATTCGCATTGAACTGCTCTGGCGCGACAGAATTTCCCTCCGCTACGTATTTCCGCAAGGCCTCGTCAATAATCCGCACAGGAATGTTCGTCACGTTGGCGATTCGTTTCAGGAACACTCCGTATGGTATTGGATTGGACATCTTGTATTGGACGCCTTCTCCTTCCAAAACCTTAAGCTGTCCGTCTTCAGCCTTGACTGTCGCTTTCTGGCTGCTAAGATAGACATCTCCAAGCACCCCGCCTTTGAATATACCCAATATCGCATCCGGCAGCAACGCGTCAATTTCCTTTTTGTAAAGAAGAACATAACGCTGATTCAATCTGTTCCAAAGATCCTTCAACTTGTCGAACGACTCTTTGCGAATCTTTATCTTCTTTACCTTCTGTAAATTGCTCAGTTTTACCTTGCCCGCCTTGAGACCCACGGCGAAATCGGGATATTCCGACAGGAACTTGTCACGGAGTTCTGGATTAACCGTTCTATTGTAATCAACATAATCATTGATAATCAATTCCTTGAAGAGCTTTTGTGCCGACATGCCAAGCTTCTTTGCCACCTCCCAAAGCTTGTCCTCGCTGATTGTAACGGCCTCCGGAATTTGGCTGTTGATTTCCTTCACCAATTTATCCGCAAAGTCCCTGTCCGTAAAATCCACGATGTAGTTCAGGCTGAATTCCTCGTTGGATATGCGATTGCCATTCTCATCCACAGGCAAGCGCAATCCTCGCCCGACCTCCTGAATCTTGCTTATCTCACTCCCGCTGGAACGCAACTTGGTAATCGTAAAGACATTAGGATTGTCCCAACCCTCCTTCAGCGTCCACTTGGAGAAAAGGAATCGACAGACATTGAAGTTCCCCTGCGCATTCTTCACTTCAAGCAGTTGCTTCTTGCCATGAAGAATAATTGACACCTCGTTGGCAATCGCCTCGTCGGACACTTCGTTGTCCTGGGAGAAATATCCGGCATGGCAATCCGACAAGTGCGCGAGACTGTACTTCAAATACTCCTTATAATCTGACTCGTTCTCGTCCAACTGTGAAATCGTATATTTGATAGCCGCCTTTAGATGCTTCTCAAAAAGTACCTTCAGATAAGGCGGCTTTCCATCCGCTCCTTCACGATAAGAATAGATATCGTCTATAAAGAAGAGCGCAAGCGTCTTGATCTTGAATGGGCGACTGAAGTTCTGCCGCTCCGTCTCAAAGTGTCGCTGAAGTGCTAACTTGACCATCTGCTCCTGATAGGATGCCATGAACACATTGACATCCATCTCTTCGCCTTGCTGCTTGACGGTCTCGTTGGAAAAGACAACTTCTGTCTTTCCAATGTCCCTTACCGAAATGCCCTGAAAAGCATCATGCACTACGGCGAGAGAATCACCTTTCTTCAGGACAAACGACTTCTTCGTGCGCCCCGAAAGCAATTGGAATGTCGCAGAATCATTCCGTTCAACCCTCAGAATCTTTACCTTCTTACTTCGCGTTGTCGGCGACTCGAAATATTCATTGGTGACACCTTTTACAAGCCCCTGATTGAACGCTTCGCAGGCATTCAGGTCATACAGCAGATTTCGGTAGTCCTTGCGTGTGACACGCGCCCGCCCCCGTCCTTCCGCCACTTCAGGGAATGTTGCACCGAACCGAATAACGCATTGGGGCTTGATGCGCTGCACCAAGAATTCGTATGCCTTCTGGTCTCGCGAAAAACGGTGCGGTTCATCGATGATTACCACAGGCCGTGTACCTTGAAGCGCATCGACAGGACACGCAAAACCCTCGACCAGCGTGTCATAGTCGTCTTTTGAAAGCAGCGTCCCAAACTTCAGCAATTGCATGTTGACGAGTAGGACATATATCTTGTGCGACAGCATATACGATCCCTTTACGAAATCCTCCACGGCGGCAGGGAAACATGACCGCCCCTTCTTTTTCGCATTCTGCGATCCAAGGATGCACACTTCTATGTCGGCACTATATCCTCGTGCGTCGGCAAAATGCTTCATCACATTTCCGTCTTCAAGAAACGCGCCTGTTCCCGCCTTGATCGCCAGAGACGGAACGACAACGATAAACTTGTTGAATCCGCATGTCTTGTGCAGTTCAAACATGGCATGGGTATAGACGTATGTCTTGCCCGTGCCTGTCTCCATCTTGATGTCAAGCGGCAGATAATCCTGCGGTTCTTCCGTCGAGCACAACGCCGCCGACAGCCCTGATTCGTGCTGTTCTTTCGTGATATTTTCCAACAACGCATTTTTTGCACTTGCAGGCACGATAGGATTCGCATAGATGGCTGGCGGAGAATCAAGAGTTACACCTTTGAACACGCCAGCAAGCGCATCCACGGCTCTCTGCTGATGCGGTAACCCGCTTTCAAGTATCAGTTCCATGTTGACGCAACCCCTCAGTAGCGAACATCGATGTTGATTGCAAGGTTCTTCGCCACATCACGAAGTTTCGCAAGATTGGACTTCAAGCTTTCCATCGTCGTCCACGCGAAACTGTAGCCAAACACAACCACATTGACCGGATTGAACTTTCCATCCATTTCGTACTTCTCGACAAGTTGAATGATGCCCTTGTCCGATAAGCCCGCGCCGATTAGATAAAGATGCTTGTCTTGCCAGTATGCCGTATAGCCATCGAAGTCAACTGGCGTCGCAGTCGCAGTCAACCCATATCCGTCTCGAACCATCCACGTTGCAAGGACGGTTGACGCGCCGAACTCCTTCAGCATGTCGTCTGTAGCTATAAGCGAATTTGCCGCCGGATCGAATATCTCAATCTTTTCAATCTGTTCAGCACTCGGTTCTTTTAGGGTATAGTGCTTGAAGCCCAAATCCATTGTCTTGGCAAGCAACGGATTCTCTTCCGCTATCTTCGAGGCGGCCCGAATGATACGTTCAATGCCAACTTGGTCAAGCAAATGCGGGCGACCAACAGTGTCTAGAAAGTCAATTGCTTTCTGTGCTGCTTTTTTGTTGTCTCCCTGTGCTTTCTGCACTGTCAAATCAAGGTCTTCGGCGATTTGCACCATAATGAATTTTATCTGATCGCCGTTTTGTGCCATTCGCGCGCTATTCAACCGCAGAACAGCTTCGGCCGTCGTTGCGCTTCCAGAAAAGAAGTCCATCACGACGTCGCCATTCTTAACAACTTGAAGAAGATACTGCACAAGGCGAACTGTCTTAGGATAGGAAAACGCCTCAGAGATTCCAAGAGCCTCAAGGTCATCTGAATACGATTTAAATTCATCTCGGCACAAATCAAGCTGAAGGTCCTCCGTAATAAGCGAGCGCAACTTGCGCCCCTCTGCAAGACGCTGCTTGAACTGCACCGACCATGTTCCATCCCTTTTCTTCAGGAAACGAACCTCGCCATATTTAAGATCCTCCTTGAAAGTTGCTTCGCTTCTGAACCACTTACCCGTCAATAGGCTTCCATCGGGAGCCGTTATCACATAAGGCTTGGTCTTTGTTGAGGAACGCTCCATCGTATCCCAAAAATAACGGCCCTTTTCATCCGACTCGTTGTAGCGCGTAAGATAATCGGCTGTGAAAGGAATAGACAAGGCGTCAAGTGCCACAACTGAACGCGCATATACACAAACATAGTCATGTTCAACAGCAAAAGCATCTGCCGCCGAGCCGCCGCCACTTTTCGTTCTACGCGGAAGAATGGCCAAAAAGTTCTCTTCTCCAAACACATCGTCACAAAGCAACTTTAGATTAGCTTGTTCGTTGTCGTCTATTGAGATAAAGATTACTCCGTCTTTTGAAAGCAAATCCCTTGCAAGCACAAGACGCGGCAACATAAACATCAACCATGCAGAATGGGATGCGGAGCCGCGTTTGGTGAAGTCAAGGATTCGCTGCGCTTTTTCTTCGTCAAGGTTTAGCTTTGCGGCAATCTCGGCGGCAGAGAAGTTGAAGCTGTCGTTATAGACAAACCCATCCGACCCCGTATTGTAGGGCGGATCGATGTAGATGCACTTCACCTTGCCAGCATACGACTTCAAAAGATGCTTTAGCGCGTCAAGGTTGTCGCCGGAGATATAGACATTCTGGCTATTGGTGTTCTCAGGCTTGGCGTTGTGTTCCTCGTCCGGCACGACAACAGTTGTCGTATCGATCGCAGTCAGAAGTCGGGCATAGTTCTTGCCAAGGAAATCAAGTTCGTACCCCTCGTTGGAGATGGATAAGTCCTCGCCCAACTTCGCCTTGAACTTCTCAAGGTCAAACGATCCGTCGACATTGAAGCACGACGCGAAATGCTCCTTTAGCACCGCCATCTCACGGCTGTTCGGCTTCACTATCTCATTCTCTTTCATTGTTTTTTTGATCATGATCTCTCCTAAAGTGTTAATCTATCACAAACTGCCGTTCCATACCAATTGCTTTAAGTTCATCTTGTGTGGGTAATAATTCTGGACTATAAAAAAACATTATTTCTTTCCCGTATCCATTGTTTGCCAAACTGTAGTTCAGAGAAAATCGCCTATTGGCAAAACCTCGGTATATCTGCTCAATCTCAGGAACATCATCATAGGATACAACCCAAGGCGACTTGACATTATCACTTATTGCACGACATAATTCCTTATGTAGTTTATCGGTAAAATAATTTTGATAAAGGGCCCTGCCTTTTCTGTAATACGGTGGGTCAAAGTATATGAACGCCTTATCCTCGTATCGCTTAAGCTGATTACTAATCAGACTTTTGGCATCGCGATTAAAGATTTTTATTCGGTGTTTATGTTGTTTTAGTTGCTCTATCTTACCAATCAAATCTTCTTTGTTATATCGCACATCCAATTTCCACTCCTTTTGCTCCTGACCTCCAATTGGTCCAGAGGTCAATATTCCCGAATGATTTGTTCTATTTAAAAAGAAAGTCGCAAATCCATATTCCAATGAATATCGTCTTGATGTATAATAAATTTCTCGTTGACGCCACCATTCTTTGACCGTTACAGGCGTGCTATATATCTTGTCTATAAACGCATCACTTTCATCAACGGCCGCTTTCCAAAAAGATGCTATCGCTCGGTCTGAATCATTTATCACAATTTCCAAAACAACATTCCTATAAAGCAAATCCAATGCTACGCCAGCGCCACCTGCAAATGGTTCTATATAGGTCGAACATTCGTCACCCGCCTTATTTATCAGCAATTCAATCAATTTGCTGATTTTATACTTGCCGCCAGGATAGCGCAAAGGAGAAGGATTACCATTCTTTATCATCTTGCGTTGCCTTTCTTCTTGGCACAATGCAATTTCAACAACCCACCAACAATAAATGACATTGCAATTGTTTGTTGGATATTGATACTTGCTAGATAGTTATGAGCTCCTGTTTGCAATAACTCAACAATATTATTATTCGTCACATTGTTACTTGTTAAGAAAGCTTTTTGTTCCTTAGATAGCATCCCTTTAGCCTTATCAAAGTCATCTTTCACCATTTTGCTCATTTCCTTGGAATTTGTGCACTTTGCTATCAGTTCACACTGCAAACGTAATGCCATTCGAATAAGGGCTGGGAATTTGTCTGAAAGAATGTTTTTATTCTTTTCGTAATACTCATATAACGATACTATGTCTCGATAGAGATTGGCTGGTTCACCCACCTCCAATCCCAGTTTTTCTCCAAAAATTGGAAACTGTGCAGATTTAACCCTCCGCGGTAATCTAACAGTATCATTGCCGCTTACAGACTGTACGGGCAGTTCACTTGGTACTACTTCCACAGTTTGATAATCTTTCTGTTGATCTGCGGCAACTACCGTCTTGAGTTCTGGCGCTATAATTTGGGACAAAGGCTTTGTTCTATCATTTCGTGTATTAAGTTTCTTCTCTTCAATCAGTCCAAACACGCCATCCAATATTTTCTTTGTATCTTCTGCATTATGTCGCGAAATAATCGCTCCATTCTCAACTTTTATCCCAATATCCTTCAGCCGTGGATTCGTCAATATTTCCTCTCCTACGAAACGTTGATTCAAGCAGGGTGTTGAAGATATGACTCCTCCAAGAATCTCATTTAATTGCAAGAAAACACTCTTATCTTCTTTCCAAAACTTGTGACGAAAAATATCACGTGCTATAGGATCCCAAGAACCAGTATCTGCATGCTTACGCCAAACACTCTCGAGTGCAATTTGTTTAGATGTTACATTGCAAGGTAGTTCACTTGGACATTCTGGCATTTTAAATTTATATCCACTGAATTCTGGATACAACCCTAATTTTAACATTGCTACTATCACCCGTCTATTGCCATCATACACAACGGGGAAACCATTAGTATAAACGACCGTAGGTAGTTCACTACAATCATAGCGAGTCCCCATTTCCTTAGCTAGCTTCTGCAATTGCCACTTCTTACCGACATCTTCTATTGCGCGCTTTATTATGCCGACATTTTTATTCTTTGACGAGATTGGATCTCGTGGATTCTCTGTCCAGAGAACCAAGTCCTTGACAAGGATGTATTCAACTTTTTGATCGTGTTGTTCAGCCATTACTTCCTCCTTAATTACTTATTCTTCAAGTACAGTTTCTCCGCCTTTAAATCCGCAGTGAACGTTCTCCCACCCACCGCAAGCGCCGTCTTCTTGATGCGTTGGATTTCGAATGCGTCCAGTTTCGTGACAAGTTGCGCGCCTTCGATTGCCGTGCGTTCGAGGCGATATTCGACAACCAGCTCCTGTTCGCTCGGCAAATGCAGCTTGTACTTGGCGGCGAAGATTCGTTTGTTGCGCAAGGGCAGCGTGTAACGCACGCGGCGTCATCTTGTTAATTGGCTTGAGCGGAACAATCGCCGCCCTCTTGCCGCCGCGCTTCTTCGTCCGATTATCAAGCAGGTGTTCATAGTAGAACGAGTTTATCTGACGCTGAATTTCACGAACGCTCCAAAACGACTGTTTGGCCTCTTCAAGATAATACGCCCTGGCTTCTTCGTTCTCCACCGAAATGAGAAGCCTATAATGGCTCCAGCTCAATTCGTCACACAGTGTGTGACAATTTGGAAAAGCAAGATATAACAAATACATGTGCCTCAAATTGGCTTGGGTAAACCTCTTGCCTAGATCAGACGTCAACTGATCCGACAAGGATGCAATCAGCCTGTCGCCATACGCCGTTTTTGCCGCGCCGACTTGTTTTTCAACAATCATCTTCCCGAAGAGCCAATATGGCTTGATCATCGCAAAGTTTGTCGTCTTGTGAGTAATTTGCCGTGCCTGTACAAAGACGTCGCGCATCTGCTTGTGGAACGCAGGCTTTGGCTTGGTGATATCTGTTTCTCTTTTCGGGACTGCCATGACGCAGGACAAGATGGTGTGGAAAAGGGCGTATGAGAAAAGTAACGTTAATATAATGCTTTTCTGAATTGGCGCAACCAACAGAAGCGTGTTCCCGCCAATTGTTTCAGCACTGAAGAATCAAAACTCGACCTTTCGACCGTTCTGCCTCACCGGAATCAGGAAACGGAAAGGCGTTTATTCAAGGGCACAAGCTAGCGCAGCCCTCCTGGAAGGGCTGTGGAGAAAGGATAAAATGTGCGGCGGGCCTGGGCTGGAGCGTGCGTTCGCGTTCCAGTCATGCGGAACTGGATCCGTAAGTGTCCAGCTCCAGCCTCCAGAGGTCGAACCGGATGTCCATGTCTATCCTGACGCGCTTCAGGTCCTCCCCGATTTCGCGCATCAGCCTCCTCCTGGTCCCGAACCACTCCAGCATTGGCCTGCATATCGTCCTGGGAACCTCCCCCGGATGCTCAACGTGCTGGAGCCGGCGGAATATGCTTCCCCGCACGATCAGCTCCAGCAGGATGTGCGCGATCTGCACCACCAGATAGTAGTTGCAGGCCGCATTCCCCCTTGTGTCGAACGCATGCTCCAG
>Ga0310696_10005120_pt1 | contig 15887 bp, 4 predicted proteins | sample AusTroGonzalo_MG_4_FD_203885 | JGI IMG/M metagenome (GOLD analysis project Ga0310696, IMG submission 203885) | Bovine rumen microbial communities from tropical cattle in Woodstock, Queensland, Australia - Gonzalo_02 (v2) (version 2) | ecosystem: Host-associated > Mammals > Digestive system >...
GGGTCACCCACCACAACGCGGCTCAGGATCGATTTCGATCCGCGATTACTCCAGCTGGGCTGCGAGTTCAGGTTGTCGAGTACGCGCTGGTCCATCTCCAACAACTTATTGATGTTCTGAGCCAAGTTGACGCTGGCAGAGACAGAGAATTTCCGCACCTTGATGAATTTATTAGCTGTCACAGACAACTCCCATCCTTTGTTCTCCATCTGACCCACGTTTCCGTAAGAAAGTGTGGTAGAGGTGTTCCACGTAGCGGATGTAGGAATGGGGAGCTTCTGCATGATCAGGTCCTTGGTATTCTCCTTATAGAGGTTCAGGTCGAACTCGAACATATCTTCGAACAAGCCTAAATTGAAACCGAGGTTCAGACCGGTCTTCTTCTGCGGACGCAGGTCGTCGAGCTTCATACCGCTCATCGTGGTATAGTAGCCTGTGCCATAACGTCCCGCACGTGACGTATACTGGTTAAAGTAATTGTCGACAGAGACGCTGGAGCTACCCGTGATACCCCATGAGCCACGAATACCGAGCATCGAAACCACCTTCCTCAAGGGCTCGAAGAACTTCTCTTCGCTGAGATTGTATCGCAAGGATACGGAAGGTGAAATGAACCAAGGATTCTTGGGACCGAACTTAGAGTTGCCATCGCCACGCAGCGAGAAGCCTACGGTATAACGCGACTTATAGGAGAAGTGGGCGTTGTAGACAAAGTCCTGCCAAGCCGACTTGGTGGTACTTGGCTGGTTATCCATACCAATCAAGTGGGCATCGACGGTTGCAGACTCAATACCGTTTGGTATGGAGTTCTGACCTATATACTGGTAGGTATTCTTCTGGGTACCTGCCTCATATCTTCCCAACATGGTGAGATAGAAATCCTCATTCTTGAAGGCTGGTGTGAAGATCAGTTCCACACGCGAACCCATCTTAAACTGGTTGGTCTCGGTGTTGGTAATAAAGTTATAGTAATTATCCGTATAACTGCCGTTAGAGAGACTTCCTGGCATATAGGTCGGCTTCGAGTAAGCATAGATATCGAAGTAGACACGGCCATTGAATGTCAGACGGGTCTTACCATTTTCCGTTCCTAACAGTTCGTACTTGATATTGAAGTCGGGCACGATGCTATAGGTCTTTTCCTTCTGCCAGGAGTTGTTAGCGTATGCCACAGGGTTACCGATGGCCACAACATCCTGCAACTGCGTGGATGTATAGTTTCCGTCATCTGGCGTCATGCCATTCACCGTGGGGTTCATCAGGAAGTACTCGCCCGTATTGTTGTTATACTTGTCCATGCGGTAAATGCTGGCATTCGGTGCCATGGCCAAAGCCATCGCCAACAGATTATTATGCGAACCGCTGCTCTTGCTACTACCGTAAGTATAGTTCTTCAGGTTGTCCGTATAGGTCAAAGCGAAGTTAGTAGAGAAGCGGATACGGTCAGACACATTATAGTCGAGAACCAGACGAGTGGTCAGACGATCCATCTTCTGCTTGATAATCGTACCAGTCTGATGGTTGTAGCTGGCAGAGATACGGAATGTAGCCTTCTGACCACCACCCGAGATATTGAATGTTGCCTCGTGCTGCTCACCAAACTGCTTAATGGCATCTACCCAGTCGGTATTCTTGTTCCAGTTGTTAGCCTCGGCCCAAGACTCAGCAGGCACATAGTTGATTTCGTTGATTGAGGCTGTAGCAGAAGAACTCTGTGTGGGGTTATAGAACTCCTCTTTCAGCATCATGGTGTAGTTATCACCATTCAGCAGGTCATAACCAGCAGGCATCCATGTGCCAGTGAACTTATAACCCAGAGTCACTTTGGGTTTACCACGTGCACCGCGCTTAGTTGTAATCTGAATAACACCGTTAGCACCCTGTGAACCCCAGATAGCAGTAGCAGCAGCGTCCTTCAACACAGTGATGCTGGCAATATCATCCACGCTGACAGCCAGCATAGAAGAGAACTTCTCTTCGTCCATGTTCTCTGGGTCGAAGTCAGCAGCATCATACTCAAAGATCTTGTCATCAACAACAATCAGAGGCTCAGCACTACCATTCAGCGTAGATACACCACGCAGACGCATAGAAGTACCAGCACCCAGGTTACCAGAGTTGGCCACGATATCCAGACCGGCAATCTCACCCTGCAAGGCCTCATCAGCACTGGTGAAGGCCATACCTTCCACCTCAGCCATGTTCATGGTCTGCTGAGAAACTGAAATCTCGCGTTTGTCGATATTCAGACCGCCAGAGTTCATACGACGTCCAACAACCTTTACTTCGCCAAGTACGGTCTTATCGTCCTCCAATCTAATCTTGAAAGTCTTCTGGTCACCGATATTGATTATCTTCGTCTTGCTACCCACATAAGAGATAACAAGTTTATTCTTCGGGTTCTTAATCTCCATTGAGAAGTTACCCATCATATCAGTCTGCGTAGCGCTGATAATACGGTTATTACCGTCACGCTCCACCACATTGGCCATCATAATAGGTCCCATGGCATCTTCCACCGTACCTGATATGACTCTTCCCTGTGCCATCATCACCTGAGCAATGAAAGTAAACAGGATTGTCAATAGGAATTTAGATTTTGACATAACTATCTTATTTCTTTTGTTTCACTTTTCACTTTCACCTTATTAATACTTTCCGTTGCTGTTATAGCACAGAGGGGTTTCAATGCCGTGAACAGTCACGAAGGCAGAAGTCTCAATGGTCTTGTATTTGCCATACGTACCATCGTTCTTTTCTGTTGTCGTGATATCACGGGCGATGAGGTTGGCCATGTTTGAAGAGGCATTCACCGTCACCACCTTGCCAGCGGCATCTTTCACTGAGAGCTTGTTGTTACCACCAGTTACTGTCAGTGTCTGAGCAATACCCAGAGAGTTTGAGCAGAAAGTAGAGAACGAAGGTTCAGGAGTGGTAAGACCTGTCGTAGGATCGAAGTTCTTGAAATAACGGTCAGCAAAGAGTGAGCTGTTCTGCGTATGATAACGCACAAAACGTGTCATCTTGTCCAACTGTGCTTTCACATAAGCAGCAGCATCAGCCTGAGTAGTGAAGCCATACTGGTCTTTCACGCTCTCCCAGTTCTCAACGATAGCCAGCACATCCTTCCATTTTGGCAGGCCCATGGTTTGCTGAGCAGTAACCATTGCTTCATAGGTGGGAGCATAAATGGTATAGTTATATGCGCTGAGCATACCCCAATTATCGTTATCATCGATAATGCGGTAAGCCTTCATCTTTGTATTCTTCTGAGCCTCTTTATCACTCTCGGAAATAATACCGGCAAAGGTATAGAGGTCTTCATTATTGAACTGCAGACAGAAGTTCAGGAAGTGGTCATATTCTGGTGCAGCAGCATCGTAGTCGGCATTCTCGTCATAGAACTCTGAGCGTGTCAGGGTCTTCATCACACTGGTAATAGTGGGCTGAATAGGATAATCCAGACGATATACCGTACCGTTCTCAATCTTGGCATCAGCACTGTTGGCATCGAAGGTCTCAGTAATCGTTGACCACTGTGAAGCATCTGATGCCTGCAAGCCGCCAGCCACCTTGTTACCATTCACGATGATGGCGCCACCGTGCTTGGTCTTATAGAATTTATTGCCATAGAGGCCATACTTAGGACTGCCCTTACCAGTCTCTGTTGAGTCTGCCAGTACCACAGTGCAGTAATCCAGCAGGTCCTTAATCTGACTGTTGAAGATACCTGTCTCGATATTGATATCCTGTGCACCAGCAGCCTCTACGTATGAGCTGAGTTCGTTATAGGGACCGCTCTGGTAGATGTATTTCTTTACAAGTACGTGGAAAGAGCCGTCGGCAGTAGGATCAAAGCGGAAACGCAGGCCTTTCAAACCGTCATCATCCTTCACAGAAGTGGGGTCAATAACGATAAACTGTGTCTCGTTATCCGTAGGAACGAAGATTCCGTAACGGGCCTTCATAGAAAGCAGATAGTAGTACATATCGGCGCCCAGCTTAGAAGCCACACCTGCAGTAGCCTGGTGGTCGTTCAGCATCTCGCCCATCGTACGCATATCCTTATAAACAGATGCAGGACCGAGCACTGAGTTATACAGTTTCGGACCAAACAACTTATTCATCTTATAGATAACACCATTGTTGGCAATGGTTACATCGTAATTTCCGTCGCCCTTGAGGTTAATATCATTTTTCGTCACATCAAGGAACTCGAAAGCATCGTTCTGAACGGTAGAGAATGTGCTGGGCACCGTCTTCGTGAGATAGGGCTTCATCACATTGTTCAGGATGCTTGAGAAGATTGACGGGTCGTTATTATAAACAGCATCAAGATGAGCGTTGAGGTTGGCAGCCGTAATGTCGAGTGAAGGAACGCCCAGGTTCTTCAGAATATAGGCGGCCTCCTTCAGGAAGTACTCCTCTACAGCTTTATCATCAGGAGCCAGGAAGGCTGCAATCTCAGCATCATCATCGCTGCTACCACCCTTCAGCGTGGGGTTGTAATAGTTCCAACCTGGATCGAAGTCCAGCAGCTGATTATCAGCCACCGTCATACCACGTACGGGCTGAGCCAACTTGGCACGCTGTGAGTTCTTACTCAGATAGCGAATAGCAAACACGGTGTCCTGATTAGCTGATTCCGACTCATTATATTGCTCGGTCAGTGTCATATCAGCCTCGGGGAATGCATAGTAGTCCAGCATACGAGAGATATACTTGGTATCATCACCTGCACGCAGGATCTCAGCCATATTACCTGGATTTACCAGCACCTCATCAAGCTGATGGATGTAACCATTCTGACAAACCACATCACTCTTGATAACCTTGCGGTCAAAGATATATGCATCGCCATCGGTATATTCATGGCCAGTGAGCACCTTGAAGTCACTCTCGCTACCAGTGATAGTCATGTTATTGTTCAACATATACTCACCAGTGAAGTGCACCATAGGAGCCACTGTATTGTCAAACACAGCTAGCATAGAGTTACGCTCTCCCGTCTGGAAACGAGAGAAATACTTGTTGTTGGCAGGCATGTCCTTTGCATAGAAAGGCGTTACAGCATACGACAGACGCATGTTGGTACCATGCTTCACCAACTGACCCTGCAACATGTTACCTGCTGCATTCTGTTTGTTTGAAAGTGTACCTACCAGGATGGCGTTGTCAAGCATCGTAGAGAACAGCAGTTCCGCCTTCTGTGAATGAGTAAGCTCATCATAACTGCTGGCGCCAAACTTATTGTTTCCACCAGCAAAGAATCTTTCAAAAGCCTCGTCATTAGCAGGGAAGATGGTCTTACTACCCGTCTTGCTAAGTACCTCCTTGTAGCCTAGGTCATCAATCAGTTTGCAGTACGTATTAAACGTACCCTCAAGCTGAGAATGCTGCTGAAGCTCTTTGTAGATACTCTCGCCAAGCCACGATGGCAATTCTCCCTCCGGCACTACGTAGTCCTTCGTACAGGACCCCAAGCCTAGGCACAAAAGGGATGCATACAAAAAGAGTTTTTTCATAAAGATTGGTTGTTTTTATTTTTTGTTTCTTTGATTTGTCTTTTAGTTTAGGCTTTTTGACACTAAATCAAGATGCAAAATAACTAAAAAAAAATGAAACTTACAACTAATTAACACTCTAATTTCTGATTTAAGCATTTTTCAAAGGCAGAACCTCAAAAAACAGAGCAAAAAGGGGTCTATTCCTAAAGGAATAATAAATAAAAAACGGGAATGCCCGTCAGAGCATTCCCGTGAGAATTATGATGTGAGAAGTATTTTTACTTCACCAGCATACCATTAACAGCATACTTGCCGTTGATGATGATGCGACCGTTCTTCAGAACCTTTGTAGGAGCCTTCACTGTTGCAGCAGCGTTAACTTCTGCGATACCAGTTGCTGCACCAGCACCGATGCGCTGAATCTTCAGGTTGTCGAACCAGCAACGACGAGTTGCAAAGGTATTATCATAGTTACTCTGCAGAATAAACTTAACAGGAACATCGCTAAATGCTACAGGAGTAGAAGTTGCAGATCCGTTAATACTGCTAACATTGCAATACATGGTCTGTGTGCCGTAGTCCATAATAACCTCGAAGTTGGTCTTCTCGATAACAGTAGAAGTAGGCTCCTCAGCATCAGCAGGAGATGCATCGTTATAAGAGCCACCAGACTTAGCCCAAGCTTTGCTCATATCTGCATTGAAAGTATTCTCAGAAGCTGTACCCTGATAGTAGTTATGATAGATAGCAGCCAAAGTAGAGTCAGCCTCATTCTTCAGGAAGAATCCAATTGATCTATTATTCAGACCCTGAATATAGAAATCGCAAGAAACCTTCAGAATGTCAGTACCCAGAGACTCTTCGCCTGCTGCTAAAGGACTGAAGTTCACAATACCTGTACCGTTACCAACACGGAGATAACCTTTCCACTTCTGTTCACCGTTATCCCAATGACCCTGCTGGAATGGAGCATCCTCACCTTCAGGAGCTGTAGTAGTGAAGTGAGAGAATTCCATAGTACCTGCAGCGCCAGCAATGCTATAAGTCTGCGTTTCCTCGTCCAGTACTGCATCACTCTCAAAGTCGATATCAACGAGAGTAGCGATAGCACTTGCAGGAATGGTGGTCTTAAAGGTCTCAACAGCCTCATTCAGAGCAGCAACAGCAGCAACAATTGTAGCAGCATTCTCCTCACTATACTGAGCAGTCTTCATCTGAGTCTGAACATCCTTGGCAGAACCAATAGCAGCCTGCAGTTCTGCCTTACCTGTTGCAACGTCATAGAGACGCAATGCCAAAACAGTCTCTGCATTATCAATAGCGACCTGAAGTGAGTTCAAGGTATCATTAACAGCTGTAAATCTGCGGTTTGCGGCAATAATATATTTAACAGCCGTCTGATACACCTCACGGACCAAATAGCCAGTCTCTTCAGTAGTAGACTTCACATAGTCTTCCTCATAAGTTGCAATAATTGCATCCTGACCCATTGCCTCAAATGCTTCAATGCGTGGAGCAATGGTATCTACACAAGCCTGCAAATCAGCCTTACCCCAGAAATAATTATCATTAGCAATATTCTCTGTTGCGGTAGTGATATTGTTGCGACCAGTAGCAATCTGTTCACGAACATCAGCCTCATAACCCAGCTGCTTCTGATTGTAAACATTTTCGTTTTTACCCCACATAGAGGCATTAGCAACATAAACTACAGAACCACGAAGAAGACTCTGATAGGCTTCCTTACAATATACCATGTAGCCAATCTCATAGGTTCCAGACTCTGTAATCTTAGCAGTCAGGACAGATGTGGTTAAATCTACAGCATCAAGTTCCTTTACCACACAGGCCACAGTGTCAGCAGCGGTGGCCTCAACACCCTCAGGCTGAACTTTTTTGACATATGCGTATGATACGCCGACATTTAAGCCTTCATCAATATACCATGACTGCTTGGCCGGTTCACGAATAGCAGCACTACCGTCAATTGAGAAAACATAAGAACCTGGATCCAGCTTCTTCTGCAGATATACTCCCATAGGTGTTGTGGGATTACCATAGTTCCATGAGTTACCACCCTGATAGTGTCCCATATCGGGATAAGCATTTGAAGACCAGTGGGCACGACCAGCAGGGACACCAATCCAATCACCAATCTGGTTCTGCTTATTCAGGTTGCTACCATCTCTAATACCCAAATAGTTAGCTGTATTGCCAGCCAAATAATCGTCCATGTTAGCCTTCAGAAACTCGTCTAGAATTTCCTGTGCTGTAGACAACTGCTCATCAAGTTCAGCCTGACCATTTTCATCACCAATAGCCTGAAGATTTGCTACAGCCTCATCATAACCGTATTCTGAGAGAAGTCCTGCAGGCCACTCGTAGCAATTCTTATATGCATTCAGTTTCTCCAACATAGCATCGCGCTGACGGAGGTCAGCAAACTGCAGTGCGGGAGCGATCTGAAGGTCAGCAATCTCAATAGTAGACTCAATACCTGTAAAAGAAATGAAATATGTACGTGTGGTACCATCACCCACAATTGCGTAGTTGAAGGTTTGCCAATTCTCTGTCAATTCCTCTGCAGTATTTGCTACGAGCACATCATTAGCACCGCCATAGACATTATCAGAATTACCTTCAACCTTAACAAGGTTAGTAGAAACAGCAAGAGTAGATACACGTACTGAGACCGTAGCAGCGCCCTTCAATTTATAGCTAACGACATAAGCTGCACCTGCATCTGTGGGTTCGAATTTGTAGTACATGCCCTCACCTGCAGTAGCATCCTTACTTACCACTGAGTTAATACCCTCAGCATAACCATTGGCATTGATATCAAAGTTGTCGGCCAATGTCTTTTCCGCAGAAGCTGAAACGACAGTCCAACCAGTCATGTCCTGGAATGCTTTGTTAGCATTCAGGTTAGCGCCAGTAATCTGGAAACGTCCCTGAGGGGTGTAAACGAATTCACCCTGCTCAAGAGCGTAGCCTGATACGGCGGCGCACATTGCCATAAAGGCGAAAAGTAAACGCTTTTTCATAAGTTTTGTTTTTAGTTTGATATATAAAAAAATTAGTAATCGTAGGTTTCGGCTGCAAAGGTAGTGTTTTTCTTGACTTACCGCAAGAAAAACACACCCTAATCTTTGCCATTTTCCTATACTTTTTGAGCCTGTAACTATTTTACCATGACCCTTTTACCTCCTCTGATATAGATACCTGCGGGCAGATTTTCTAAATCCTGACGGCGAACTAGACGTCCTTTTAGGTCGTAGATGTCGAAGGTTTGAGATTTTAGATTTGAGGTTTGAGATTTAATCCCTGTGCTAACACCTGTCACAACAAGAACACCTTCACTAATACGACTAGTATCCCAGATATAGGCTTCGGGTAGTTCAAACTTCGGCGTACCGCTGAACGTACCACTAACAGTCCACAACTTCAACTCATCGCCCTCTTTCAGTTCACGATTAGCAGAAAATGTCAACTTCACCGTACCATTGAAGGTCAGGTTCGTTGCAGTCAACGAAGAGTTCTTTGAAGCATTCACCAAGAAATTAACTGTAGCGCCATCGTTAACAGTAACGGTATTGTTACAGGTAATAGTACCTGGCGATGTCTCATTCACAGCCGAACCACAAGGGATCAACAGTCCACCACTCTGAACCGTCAGAGAATTAAGCAATCCCTGACCAACCAGTCGGCCACTACCCTTCACTATCGTGTTGTTTGACCCATTGAGCAATGAGGCAGGCTTGTATTTATAGAACGCCACGGTACCATTCTCAACAGTGAGTACACCATTCATCTTACCTTCTGTCATCGTCATCTTACCTGTACCTCTCTTAGTCAGAGGAGATGCACTCACGGCAATCGTATTGCCATAGTCATCAGTACGGGCAGAGGTTATACCTACTTCTGTAGTTAGCGTAAAGTCTTCGTCGCAGTCAACTACCCATACACCTGTACCAACGATTGCACCCGTACCGCCAAAGCGTTTCACACGAATACTCTTTCCTTGGTTCTGCAAACGTGCATTAGCATTCACATTAACGATAGCCTTAGGCATACCATTGGAATTACCCAACAGAAATTCCGGATCGTAGCTTTTCTTGTTCTGACGATTGTTCTTACCTATATTAATAGTACCCTCGAAAGCACTCCAGTTACCATTAAAGTAGGCTCGCACACCACCAGTATAGACATTGAATGTACCGGCACCCGTCAATGCGCCGGAATAGGTAGAACGGAATCCACTATACATAGTTCCGGTCTTACCAGCAGGAACGATAAAAGCTGTAGAGTTTGTAATGTTTGTACTCTCATTATTGGCTGCCCACAGTGTACCACCTTGGAACTCAACAGTCTTAGGCAATGTCTCAACATAAGAAGATGTATAATTTGATGTCATCGTACCGCCCTTGACAATCAGTTTCGAGAAGGTATTCGTCTGCGTACCAATCTCCATAGAGCCAGCACCCGTCTTTGTGACAATAGCACCACTGCCCTTGATAGCTTTGTTGAAGATAACACTCTTGCCAGAAGGCACATCTACCGTTGTCTCACCACTAACGTTCAGCGTCTGGTCTGTTATAATAGTTCCGTTGGTAACCAACGTGGTTCCATCGTTCAAAGTGATTGGAGAAGAACTATTACCCAGTGAGCCCCAATCCTGACCGGAGTTATTTGCCAGCATGACGACTGTCACTTTTCCACCATTGATGACCGTTGAGCCAATATGATTCCAGTTGTTGAGAGTCAAATCTCCATTACCATTCTTGGTAATAACGCCACCGCCAACGATACTGTCACCAGAAATGGTATAGGCCTTGGTCTCATTATTGAATGTCACTGATTGTGGACTTACTGCTCCACTGATAACAACTGTTGAGGATGCTGCATTATCATCAAACACCACATCATCACCAGAAGCCATATAGCTAGTCTGTCCGTCATAGAGGAAGTTCTCACTGATAGCCTGCTGCCAGATATTATTGTCGGTTGAGCCATTCCAAGTTACAAGTCCTGCAACTCGCATTTTCTCGATAACGAGCAGCAGTTTTCCGTCCTCATGCTTCAGAGATGCCTTTGCATCATTGCCAAGGCCCTCAATCAGCAAATCAGCCACATCACCCGTGACTGTACCTATAGAACCCAGTTCATAGGTGCCTGCATCCAAAGTACCAGTATAGTTGATTTGCAGCACAGGGGTCTTATAGCAAGGACCGAAATTCTTCCAAACGTCATCCGTCTTAGCCTCAATCGTCAGACTATTAGCATTAACCTTATCAAACTGGCCATTACTTCCGTCAACAACTATGCGAGCGCCAAAACCAAGTTCCAAAGTAGAAGCGGTCAACATGCCAACTTGCCCCTTACCACCGGGGTAGATAGTAGCATTGTAATCGGCCTTTAAGCCACCCATAAACTGTCCGCCGTTAGAGATCAAAGTCGTATGACGGTTCAGCCATACAGGGCTAGACTCCATCTTACCATCGAACATCAGCGTTCCCTGCCAGATATTAGTCTCACCAGTATGTTTCTCTGTTACATTGGGCAAAACGAAAACGCCCTCGCCTTGCTTAACCAAACGAGTAGAACCACCAAACGCACCGCCAGTCAGCGTTGTTGTATAGGTAACAACAGTCTGAGCTGGCTGCTTGGGTGTACTTGCCACAGCCTGCTGGGCACCAGAACCTTTCACCCAAGCAGGAGTATTCACAGTTAATATATAAGGTGAAGCACCATCGGCTACAGCAATGGTCTTGTCTTCATAGCCAGAAATCAAAAGATGATCATTTGTAGTTCCAATAGTTCCCGTTACCTCTGTACGTCCTTCAAGCGTGATGGCTGGTGGTTCCTTTGTAATACTCTCCATCTCACCAAGGAAGAAACTGGTATGAGGAGGCTGGTTATAACCTACGCTCTGCCAGGTCATGCCATTACGGTAAACATGGTCGTACCATAATGAAGTAATACCCCATGGTGAAGGGTAGCTAGATATTTGGATAATCAGTTTATCTTCAGTACGGGTCACAATTTCCTCACGCCAGTCGCCAATGATATCACCAAGGAAACATGGATTATTCTTCGATGAGTTATTCAGGTTACCCTGTCCCATCCAACAGCGACTGTTGGTATAAGAGCGATTCGTTCCTACCTCGTTCTGACCAGGAGCTTTATAAACAGTGGGAGCACGCTCCACACCTGGCGAATCCATAAACTCCTCAAGCAGGTCACCATCCCAATAAACACGCATGTTGACATAATCATCACCAAAACTTCCCAAATCGGCTATGGCCTTATCGCTTACCAGACTGATAGCGCCACCAGAGATACCCACAGCACCAGGATAGCTATTGTAGAAATTACCAGCCATACAACGGCCGTTATCACTACCGCCACCAGTAGTATAACGCAGTGTTGACGTAGTAGCATCGGTATAGGCAATACCAGGAACTGTAGCCCCCTCCAGACAAACGAACTGTTCCAATCCCCAACGGTAGGGGTCGAAATCGCTGCAATGCTGGGCATCACCATGACCGAAACCTGTAGTAGAAAGTCCGTAGCCTGTATCATCAATTATCATGGAACCAAACACAATCTCATCGCGTCCGTCCATATCCACATCTCCTATAGCGAAGTTATGGAAGCCATTACCAAACCAAGGAGAAGAAGAATCATAGCAGTTCCAACGCCAGCGCTGGGTCAACTCATGCGTTTCCTTATTCACGTCAAGCGCACAGAACTTATGACGGGTATAACAGCCACGTCCAAGAAAAATACTAGGATTTCGTCCGTCTAGATAGGGAGCTCCAAAATAATGCTTCGTGGCACGATGGCCTGTATCGCTTGCCCCCCAGACAGTAGCATAATCACTCTCACCACTCTCATAGCGAGGAAGCGGATAGGCTGCTGGCGTCCAGTTCTCAGAGCCATCCCATCCGTAAGGTTCACCCGTTTCGCCATTCATATAGAGTAAATACTCGGCACCAGCCTTAGTATATTCGTCACGAGGAGCATAGTAATTCATGTTACCAATCTTGATGGTCTTGCCAGTAGCGGTATGGATAATCATATTGTCGGCACCACGCATCAAGGCCTCAGCCTTACCATCCTGATCCCAGTCATATAGGATGAGGTCAAACTGTTCGTCAGGGCCAGCCATCAGGTTAGGTCCCATATCTATCCACCACAGACGACTTCCATCCATTTTGTAACATTCATGCAAATTGAAGTCGGTCTTATTAGAAGACTCACGGAGGTTACCACTATCGTTACGACGCTTCACCACAAACTCCATCTGACCGTCGCCATCAACATCGGCCACCGAGCAATCGTTCAGAGTATAACCACTGACGGTAGCACCATCGCGATTCACTACATTCTGCACAGGTATTTCCCAATACTGGTGATCCCAGGGCTTACACTCAGCAGCCTCAGCAGTTTGTTCCACACCTTTCACTACAGGAACAACCCTATAGGTACTGGTCTTTGAACCACCATTATCCTGATAGTTTGACACTGTCAGGTTCTCTGCAACTTTCGTACCGTCACGATAGAGGTTGTATTTTGTGTCGTAATACTCCGTAGGAAGAATACGCCAACTAACGAAGACGCCGCTACCAGAAACGCCATAACGCTCGTCCTGTCCTGTTTTATCACCTTGTGGAACAGCCACCAAGCCACGTGTCAACTTGTCTGTGAAGCGCTGAGCCTGCGTGCTCATAGCCATCATTCCCATCAGGGCCAACAATAGTACCTTCTTCATCTTGTAGTTTTATTTTGATTCGTTTTATTCGTTAATTTAGTAGTAAGCTACTGCAAATGTACAACTTATATTATTAAGATGCAAATGAATTGCCATAAATTGCAGTAGAAAAACAAATAAATCAGTCATCTGATTATCTTCTTTTCCATCATGATATCATACACACGCTGCCCTAACGTCTGGGCACCTTGGGCGTTGAAATGCAGACGGTCGGATAATAAGGGCAGGTCACTGGCATCGACCACATAGAAATGTTTATCTTCACGTGACAAACGGAAAAGAGCTTCTGCTACGATGGGCGAACCCTGACGGCTGTCTTTCGAGAAGGTGCCGCAGACGACAGGGAGTTTTTCGTACTTCTTTTTTCCCGTCACCTGAACCAGATGCTGACGGATATGCTGGATCACAGCCTTTAGATTATCGTAATAGCGGTCGGCAGCCTTCTGATCACTCTCACCCTGATGCCAGATGAGGCACTTGATATCGTAGTTCTTGGGGAGGTTGGGAAGGCAGTCATCTATCTGACGGTCGAAGGCTTTCAGCAGCGACTTGCCACCATGACTGGCAGATGTCGTGCTATCAAGGAAAGCAGCGTCGGCACTCCAGAAAAGCCCATGAGTGCTCGACTTACACGAGGGGTCGATAGCCGTACCGCCATCGGTATGCTTGATAACATAGAAGGGACGCTGCCACAGCTGTTCCAACTTCTTATAGACCACAGCATCGAAGCCCCAGCTCTGTTCAATACCAGGTTTAGCCACACGAGGTGCGAAAGGCGAGAACTCACCCGTAGCTGTCTCGAAGTCACCGCTACCGTAGCTCCATTGGCAGTATTGATAGGACTTCAATTCCTCTGGCAGATCAGCCAGTGGCACACGTCCGTCAGCGTTCGACTGCCCTGCCGTAAGAATCACGGGAACAGGTTCCTGATTCAGCAGTATAGGAAGAATCGCCTTACCCCAATACTCTGCCAGTTTCTTGGCTCCCTGCTCGTTGGGATGCAGCCAGTAGCTCTTGCTGCGGGCATCCTTTTCCTCAAAGACATCGGTTTTGTAATACTTCCTAAAGTAAGAATAGGCATCAGCATCACCTATATGTACATGCCCCGGTTTACAATTGGCGATGACCTTTGGAAAACTCTTATAATAAGTGCCTATCAGTTTCAGACTCTTCTTGCTGGCGATAGAGCCACCCTTGGTATGATAGTCAGGATAATACCATATCGGTTTATTCAATACCACATGGGCATCGGGCCAGAGCGTGAGTAATGAATCGATGATGGTAGTGAGATTCCTTATATAATCATCGGGCTCTGTATGTTTGTTTTTTGTACGCTCTACTGTATCGTTCGTTCCCAACATGATGCTGAAGATAAGAGGCAGACCAGCATGTGCCTTCACCAACTCGCGGGTCTTCGCCACCACATCGTCGAAATAGGTCTTGTCGCCTGCGGGTATCACGTCGGCAGCATTGGGCAGAAAATGATAGGTGGTCTTACCGCTACGTCCGCAATTACGGAAATAGACGGTGTCGATACCTTCCCGTTGAGATAGCCAACGGGCACACTGCGCCGGCGGAGCAGTTAGCTCACGCTGCTCATGCAAGGCACCGTATGTGATGCTGTTGCCAATGAACACGATGTTGGCGCTTCGCTGCGCAAAGCTCGCTCGGCCCTCTGGGACGCTTGCCTGAGCAAGAAATGATAAATGACAAATGATAAATGATAAACTAAGCAGTAGTCGTTTCATAATTTAAACTATAGCAGTAGCAATTTTTTCACTCTTAACTCTTAACTCTTCACTCTTAACCACAGTTTGATGCGATACCCGTCATCATCCTTACGAATCTTAATGGTACTTGGATTGCCATCGGCACCCTGGGAGTTAACAGCAGGTATCTCCAGTAGGAACGACAGGTCGCCCTCCGGCCACTCAGGCACGCTCTTGCCGCGTCCCTCACGATCGCGCTGTTCCTCGGCTGTAAACACCCGCAGGAACAGACCGTCGGTCTCAGTATAGACCGTGAATGGCTGTTTGCCTTGCAAGGTGGCCCAATAGAGGTTGGCGTGGTAGCCCTTGAACTCCGGATATACCTGCGGATAGTAGTATTCACCAGTAACAGTATTGTTATAGTCCTTCTGCCAGATGCCATACTGCGGGCCTGGCAAACGGTTTTTCCACACACGGTATGGGCCACGTCCCATCCAGCGCATGCCACTGACAGCTTCCTCAGGATAACTGAACGTCAGTCCGAGATTATAGCATTTCTCTGGCAGATAGTCGCTCTCTTTCATCTTATTATCTGTACGCCAGTTAAGCATCAATGTCTCCATGCCCAGAAGTCCATCGGCAGTCATTCGCCAGATGATACTGTCAATGCCGCCGTCGTATTTAGCTACTACGCATGAGCGTTCCTTATCAACCTTGATCTCACGAAGTTGAGCCTTAATACCTACCGGCAGCGGACCGTTCGTGAGCGGTACAATGGTGTCGCCCTTTTGGAGCGAGACAAGCAGGCCGGTCTGCTTGCTAAGCTTTGCCGTCACACCATTGGCAGAAAGGACAATGAGCGTATCTTGCTCGGTGATAGTTCCCAACATTAACACG
>Ga0310696_10005123_pt1 | contig 15883 bp, 15 predicted proteins | sample AusTroGonzalo_MG_4_FD_203885 | JGI IMG/M metagenome (GOLD analysis project Ga0310696, IMG submission 203885) | Bovine rumen microbial communities from tropical cattle in Woodstock, Queensland, Australia - Gonzalo_02 (v2) (version 2) | ecosystem: Host-associated > Mammals > Digestive system >...
AGCTAGAGTCTGTTTATTAATCTTGTCTGTAGCTGAATTGATTTTGGATGCTAAAATGTTGATTTCATCGTTTTCAGGTCAAGTAATTTTAAAATTACTATCCAAATTATTTAGATTTAATCATTTTACATGATCCACCAAATCGTTTAATTTGCGTAAAGAAGTTTTTACGAAATATAACGAAATGATATATGAAAGAATGGCAGAAAAGATTAATAAATAAAGTGATGTTGTAAGTAGATTTTTCTGAGCTTGAATATTTGGTGTTATATCTCTTACAATCACATTATTATCTATTACATGAAAATAAAAATAAGAGTTTCACAATCTGCTAATTCCGTATCATTTAATAAATTCATTTTTTTGTAGTTCTTGATACTCGTTTGAATCGGTTGTGATTTGAAGACGATTTATAAATTTTTCTCTAAATTTTTGAAAATCTGGTCATTGTGGAGGTTCTCGTAGAGATCTTTCTTTAATTGCGATTTTTTCTCATTGTGTTTCAATGTTCACGGATCTATACCACATTCTAAAAAATATTAGATTAGTAAGAAGTCAGAATATGAAAACTATCACAATAGTAAATAATGTGAATTTTAAACTAATTTTTGAAGAAGTCTTCAGATTTCTTAACATTTTTAGATTCATGATAAATTAATTGTAGGTTATAAATTTTACCTGGATTTTCAAAGTATATTTTTCCATCTTAAAATAATCTTAAACAAAAAAACCTCAGTATACACTGAGGTCTTATTTATTGTTTAATTCTTTAGAAATCTTCGTTCATTTTTACATAATATCCTTGATCATGTCCACATAATGGACAAACCTTTGGTGGCTCTTTACCTTTCCAAACATATCCACATTTTGTACATGTCCAATAAATTTCTTCATCTCTTTTGAATACTAAGTCATCTTTTACTAAATCGTGAAGTTTCTTATATCTTTCTTCATGATGTTTTTCTGCGACCATGATAGCTTTAATCCTAGCTGCGAATTGAGGATATCATTCTTCTTCAGCAACTTTTGCAAATTCAGGATACATATCAGCCCATTCTTCATATTCACCAGCGATAGCAGTTTCTAGGTTCATTTTAGTATCTCCGAATTTAATCATTGTTGTAGTTTCAACGTCGATGTACGGCATTTCAACTCATTCTTTTTCTACGAATTCTTGCATCATTTTAAATAGTCGTTCAGCATGTTCTTTTTCTTGTTCAGCAGTCTCTAAGAAGACGTTTGCAATTTGTAAGTATCATGCCTTTTTTGCTACACTCGCATATATTGTATAACGATTTCTAGCTTGAGATGTTTTTTTCATAACTGGAGTTAGTAAAGGAATAAAACCTGTTTTCTATTTAATTGGTTCAATTATTGTTGGTTCATTTTTATGAAATTTTTCATTCCATTTAGCCTTAAGTATGGCTCTATATTTTCGTGCGAATTGGCAAATACTAAATAGACAAGAAGTTAAAAGGTAAAGTCCAACTGCTGAATTTAGTCAAAATACCATTAGTCACATCATAAGACTCATTCCAATATTCATTCCTCACATCATTTTTGTCATATCAGGCATTGATGCTCCTGGAACTTTTGGCATAGATTTTTTGTTTTGTGTGAGTTGTGTCATCTGCATTTGTAAGTAGTACAACGCAGTAACGATAATTGTTAGAATCCAATTTCCACTAGAGAATAAATCTATTCCTAAGAACATGTGATTTATACTTCAGGCTTCCAAATATTTTTGTCAGAATCCATAGAAGAAACTATATAACCAATCTATATCTGCAGGGATTCCTCCATTTTGGGCAATCATCCAAATTACTCTGTAAAGTCCAATGAAAACAGGGATTTGAATCAACATAGTCAGACAACCTTTGAAAGGTCATTTTCATTCATTCTTGAAAAGCTTCATAGTTTCCTCACTTAATTTTTGAGGATCGTCGGCATACTTCTTTTGTAATTCTTCTACTTTTGGTTGGATGTTACTCATTCATTGCTGCATATTATTTGATGCAGCAGATGATTTATACATTAATCATCTAACTAGTAGAGTTAGTAATACTATAGCAATCCACAAATGTCCTCAAAAAACTGCAAGAAAAACTACGAGGATGTTGAACACTGGGCGGTATAATATTTGTGTTACCAGTATGTTCCAAATATTCATGTTTTATGTAACTATAAATTAAAATGTGATATATTATATTTTCATTACTTCTTCAGTCTTTACCTTCACTAATTCATCAATTTTAGCATTCATTTTTTTAGTCAAATCTTCTACATTTGCTTCATTTGCCTTATTTTCATCTTCTGAGATTTCTTTTGCAGTAAAAGATTTTTTTGTATCATTCATAGCGTCTTGTCTAACTTTTCTAATATTTCATTTAGTATCTTCTCACATTGCTTTAATATTTTTGGCAATTTGCTCTCTTCTTTCTTGTGTAAGTTGAGGAACTTTTACCAAAATATGAGAACCTTGATTATCTACTCATACTCATAAATCAGCTTCATAAATTGCATTTGCAATATGTTTTGCTGCAGATTTATCCCATGGTTCGATTTTAATGGTTGAGTGATCTAAAGTAGTTATAAGAGCAATTCAGTTCATTTTCATTGTTCCATAATCTGTTTCAACATTAAGATTTTCTACCAATCATGTAGTAGCTCTTCAAACTTGCATTCATTTAAATTCATTTTCTAGATAAGCGATAGCTTTTTCCATTTGTTGTTGGTAGGCGTTTATATCCATAATCTTTTTGATTAATATAAAAGATAGAAATTGATTTTCTAATCAGTTAATCTATAGGAAAAATTGTTTCGTTTGCAATATTATTTTATAGATTTTAGTCTGTTAAAAATCATCATGACTGGATAGACCGAAGCTTGTGGTGTATTCAGTTTTTGTTTTGTATCAAAAACTTATGGCTTCATTTCTCTACGATTTTTCAGTTATCCATTACTATAATTTTGTCCATCTTTGCTATAGTTGAAAGTCTATGTGCGATAACGATACATGTTTTATTTTTCATTACTTCATCCATCGCATCTTGAATGTATTTTTCAGATTCAGAATCTAGAGATGAAGTAGCTTCATCCATTACCAAAATATTTTTATTCTCCAGAATTGCTCTAGCAATAGCGATTCTCTGTCTCTCTCATCACGAAAGCTTGATTCATCTTTCTCAGACAAAACTTTCATATCCATCTTTTAGTCATGAAATGAAATCATGACATTTTGCCATCTTTGCGGCAGCAATAATTTCTTGCTCAGTCGCATTAGGCCTTCAGTATGCGATATTCTCTTTGATAGTTCTATGGAATAAAACAGGATCTTGAGGAACCATGGATAATTGTTCTCTCAAAGAATCTTGAGTAACCTGTGAAATGTCTTGTCAGTCTATGAGAATTCTTCATCATTGGATATCGAAAAACCTGAATAATAATTTGATAAGAGTAGTTTTTCAGCTTCCAGATGCTCAGACTATCGCTACCTTTTCTCATGGTCTTATGGATAAATCTAATCCATCAAATACATTCTTTCACTCTACATAACTAAATGTTACATTTTCAAAATCAATTTTTCAATTTCAGATTTTTAGCTTTTTATTTGTATGATCCTGAATCTCATGAGGAGTATTTAATATTTCTAGCATTTCTGTAGATTGTCACAGAGCTCTACTTAAAGACTTGAGAATGTATCTTACCTGTGATAATTGGTTTGCCATTCTCATTACATATAATTGAATAAGGAGAATCACAGAAGCAGAAATTAATCAAGCTCATCGTGCTTTGATGGCGATATACAGGGATCAAATGCTGAAAATACACGTAGTCATTCAAGTAGTGAAAAATGTTCGTTCTCAGAGTCTTCGCTGCTTTCATCTCATATTTATTCGTCATGTCAGAATTTCTCTAAACCTTTTGAACTCATAAGGTAATGATGCAAAAATCAAAACATTAAAATTATTAATTATAGAATCAGACAATTCTCATGTAGTTTTTGAGTTTAGTTCGTTGGCTTGTATCTCATATTTCTTGGTAATATTGAAAAATGTAATCTGTAATGCCGTGTAAATGGTAACAAAAGCCAAAAATAAAAGTCAGATTGTCATATTTTCTCTCATGATTATGATTATGGTCATCGGTATGAAAATAACCATATTTATTATTTGGAAAACAAACATATCTACTATCGTTTCGTAGGATCAGGCTAACTTATTAATTTTTGCGATTAGTGATCATGATAAGTTATTTGAAAAGAATCTGTACGAATGTTTATGTATATACTGGAAACATTCTTCATATATGTCTTTTGTTACTTCATTCTCAAATTTTATCGTAGGGAATCACATTAATCTCCATGCTCAGATATTGGTTAAATCTAATATAAGAATCATAAGTAAAACATTCAAAAGCATTGTAACGAGTTCAGGCTTTTCGATTCATGTCATAGATACAATATCTACGAGTTTTGACTGATAAATAGGTGATATGATAGAGATTCAAGCAATAATCAAGCATCACAAGAAACTCAGAACAATGAGCCATTTGTATGGCTTACTCTTCTTGATAAAGTATTTCATGACCATTCGTAGGGTTACTTTGTTTTCATCTTTTTTAATAGTTGTCATTTGGATATGTTAAATAGTTAAAACGGGTTAAAAAAAGCTGCACTTTTCTCATGCAGCTTGATGTATTTATTTCTCCAACAAAAAATTGCTTATACATCAAGCTCACAACGTAAAATAAAATACCATTTTGTTCTTCTTAACATTTTTTACATTGGTTTACAATGAAATAAATACGTATCCACTAGGGGATACGATTTACAATGTATTTTGTGACAAAAAGGTGAATTAAAAAGCCTTTTAAAAAATCACCCCAGGAAATTCCTAGGGTGATTGGTGTTTTTAAGCTCATAGATTCCTTCGTAAGTGTTCTTCCCATTTAATTTTATGGGATGATATACCTGTTGTCCAATAATTCTTGAAATTCATTAAATATAGGTACACTTATCTTTCTGCTTTGTTATAGTGTCTTTCTGTTTTGTTATAGTGTTTGCTTTCATTCAAAGAAGGCAAATCGTACCTTTCGATTGCTAAAAACTCCTGTCCATCTTTGCGTTTTTCTTGCCATATTTCACGAGTAAAAAGGAGATTGAAAGCTTCTCGTCTTGTAATTTCCAAACAACCTTTTCCGATACATATATTACAAGTAAAAAGGATTCTAAATGCCTCCCATAATGTAAGGTGACAGCAAAATCTTTCAATATCTTTATTAGTATTGTAATTTTCTGTCCCTGTTCCGTGCCATGATGTTGCTACCTGTATATTAGTAGAATCACCATAACATTCATTACCTCTGGCGTGTCGATAGCATCTAAGAAAGCCATCAAGATTTTGGCTGTTGCAAGAGAAGTTCCTGAAACTATCAACCGCATCATTCACATTGATAATAAAATCTAAAAATCCCATATCATTAAGTTTTAAATTGTTGTTATCTATTTATAGCATTGACTACTTGCGGAGTAGAGCCTACATTAGAGGAAGTTCCATTTTCAGAATCACAACCAAATAAAATTGGTGTGATAAGCACAACCAAGATAAATTTAATTAACCATTTCATTTTTGTAAGTTTTTTTTATTTGATATTTATTATCCTTTTTGTTGAATACAAATATAATTTATACTTTTTTTGCACAAAATAAATACAATTTTATGGTGATATATTTATTAGAAATATTTTCTTCACTTTAATTCGTCAGGGAAATGCTGATTATTCATTTTGATAGTTCAGTCAGCTTGGCGATTTTCTGGATGATCATGAGCATATTCATATCACTTTCCATATCATAATTCTCACATCAATTTTGTTGGTGCATTACGGATTTGCATAGGTACGGGGAGATTTCAATATTTTTCGACATCTTTCATAGTTTCTCTATCTATTTTATCGCAAATATTATTTTTGGGAGCTTTTCATAAATATAAAGCTAGCTGAAATAGAAAGACTCTACATTCTGGCATTCAGATTTTTTGTACTGCATCATAAACCTGATTTGCGAGAAGTAATGCATTATTATCGGCAGGTCAGATATCTTCACTAGCGAAACGTAGTAAACGACGTGCAATATAGCGAGGATCTTCTCATCAGACAAGCATTCTCTGAATTCGATAACAAGCAGCGTGAGGGTCACTATCACGTAATGATTTGTGGATAGCTGAAATGATATTATAATGTTCTTCTCCATCGCGGTCGTAATACATTGGCTTTCAGAATGCTTTTTGGATTATTTCATCACTGATTTTTCAATCTGTACTAAGCATGATTGAAGATTCTAATAGATTACAGGCATTCCTTAAATCTCAATTAGCTAAATTTGCGATAGTAGTCAGACTTTCTTCTGTAATTTCTATATTTGGATAACGTGAATGGATCTTTTCTTGGTTGTTATGAAAAAATGTGATAATATCGTCTGGTTTCAAAGCATCAAAAACGATAACTTTTGCACGAGAGAGTAGGGCATTATTAATTGTGAAACTTGGATTTTCTGTAGTTGCACCTATTAATGTAATTAATCAGCTTTCTACGAATGGTAATAGTGAATCCTGCTGTGCTTTATTTCGGCGGTGTATTTCATCTAAGAATAGGAGAGTTCTTTTTCAATATGCTTTATTTTTCTCAGCATGTTCCAGAATTTCATTCAAATCTTCTTTTTTACTTTTTACTCATGAAAGTTCAAAAAAATCTGCTTGTAATTGGTGGGAAAGTACATTAGCAATCGTAGTTTTTCAACATCCAGGACTTCACCAAAAAATCATAGATGGAACTTGTCAGTTTTCTAGAAATTTTTGGATTGAAAGTTTAGTCTGCTCCTGTCATACTACTTCTTCGAGAGTGGTTGGACGTAGATAGTATGCTAATGGTTCGTTATTTGGCATAATATTCAAAATAATCTTAAATTCTGATAGTATGAATATATAGTTTTGTTGACTAAATTCAAATTGGATATAGGGTATTTTACGTTGACAAAAAAGTCTTCAGAAATTTGACAAAATTAAAAAACTATATATAATCATGTATATGAATTTTATATGTTTATTATTTTACTATGTCAAAGAAATCTATTAGAACACCTGAGCAACAAGAATGTAGAGATAATCTTGCTAAAAAATTAAGATGATTGAGAAAGCAGTGAGATGATTGAAGAAAAGTAGCAAATGATTTATATGAGACTTTGCAAGGTGATGAAAAATACGTTGAATTAAAGTGATTTTCACTAGATCAGGTTTTTGAGGAAGTGGAGAACTCGTACGAAAGTAGGTGAGATTTTATGACTGGTGCATCACTATTATGCAAAGCATTAAGTGAGAATAAATCAGAATTAACAGAAAAACAAAAGGAAATTATTAAAAAGATAATAAGATTTTGATTTAATGAATATAGTGAAGCATATAGAGAACGATTTCAGGGATCTCCTAAATGAGATTTAATTTGAAATACAGTTGCAATAAATTTCTTAAAACAGAATTATGATATCTTTACTCAAGAAGAGAAAGAGGAATTTGTTTTAAGTGCAATTAAAGGGGTTGATATATCAATTCGGGCTTATGACAATCCAGGTTCTGGGGTGGAATGATTTCAAAAAGTATATAACGAAAATGGTAGCTATCACCATAAACCAACTTGAATTATGAGTAACTGAACAACTTATTACTTTTCATCAAGACGAAATATTAAATCTATGATAGAAGATACTTTAACTAAAAGTAATAATGAAAAATTTATTTTTGATATGCTTCCATATTTAGCAGAGAGAAGATGATTCTTTGATATTCCAGAGAATTGTAAAAGTGTCTATTCGGACTGAGAAAAATTTAAAAATTATATTATGTCTATCAATGATTTGTTAGATGAAAAACGTAGAGAAAACGCTGAAGATAGAAAAAAATGAAGTTATTGGAGTTTGGATGAAGAACGTTATACGGCTATGCGTACATGAAATGTTTTCTCATTCTTCGATAACCTATGAATCAAGATTGCATGGGATGTGGCCGATTTGTTGGGAGATGCTCCATATTATTCTAGCCATGATGAAACGAAAGACATAAATGAATTATCAGAGAAAATAATAGAGAAAGATAGTATAAAAACATCTTTGAATAACATAATGGAAAATGTAAAAAAAGAAAAATTAGAAAGATTTAGAAAATATTTTTCTTCAGAATATATTCGGAAATTGTTAGATGATAAATACAAAATGCCAGAATTTGTGAACGATCATATTGATGATTTAAAGCCAATTCTTGATAAAAAATGATTAGATATACTTTTACAACAATTTGGGAAGTTAACAAAATGAAAAGAGCTATCAGATTCTGAAAAATTTAATAGGGATGTATTTGAAAAATATTTGGATTATAGTTATATCTCTACTTCAGATGCGACATTAAATAAAATTTGGAAGTATGTAAATCTAACTACATTAAATAAAGAAGATTTTGAGCGTGTTGAAAGAGGATTCTATAAATTTGTAGAAAGGGAATGATTATTGGGAACGGACTATCTGGATAATGTGCTAAAATGACATTGATATCCAAAGAATCACAGTGTGTATTATATGTTAAAGGCTAAATGAGAAGTATTAAAAGATTTTCTCGAATGAGTATTAAATAATGAATCATATTATAATGATATCTTGTCTTCAGGGGAAGCTACGGCATTTATGCAAGATATTTATGAAACACAAGATGAAAACTTAATTAAAAAATTATTTGATAAAATTTGAGAATTTTCAAAGTATTGTAGTCAAGAGGAGGTAAACATCTTAATAAGAAAAATGATAAAAGCGATTTCATCATTGGATGATTTCAAACAATTTAAGAAAATCATGGATAAGTATGCTTATGAGGATAAATTCTGATTATTCTTAAAAATAAATTATTTATTAACGAGTCATTTGAATATATACACAATAACAGAAAATGAAGTAAAAATTCCTTCAGATATTTATAAATCTATTGTGGCTTCAAGAATTATTGATATGGATGAATTGCCTAAAGTATGACCAAGTGTGTTTGTAGAAGCTGAAGATTTAGAAAAGCTTTCGCAATTTTATAGTATGCTCCTTGATGAAAAAAAACAGGCTGATGAAAAAAGAAAAGAAGAAGAGAAAGAAAGAGAAGAACGCTTAAGAAAAGAGGAAGAAGAAACTAAAAGGATTCGTAATGAAGCTATGGAAAATCGAGAAAACTGAGAGGTTATCTTTGATGATTATGAGAAAGATGAAATATTTAAGGTACAAAAGTACGTATTATCTGTGGATAGAGAAAAACGTATTCTGAAATTTATATCAGCTCCAATGAATAAATATCCTTATCATGCTAATCTTCATAATTGATATATTAAAGAATGATGGTGTTTATGATGAGGTCTGATTGATAAAGATGATGAAAAAAAAGTAATAAAATTATGGTGATCTAGTGGCTCATATTGATATGTACCAAGTGAGGCTGCAGAATTAATGAAAAAAATGCTAGAGAAAAAATTTCTAGATTATAAAATAATTGTGTTATAAAAAAGAGCCTATTGGCTCTTTTTTTAATGTAAATATTTTTTTAAAATTAAAATATTAAAGATTGAAAGATGTTTCATTTTTTTTCTAGTATTGTTTGTGTGTCTGTTTCGAATCATGAAATGATATTTTCAACAAAATTCTTTAAAATTTGAGCGTTTCATGTTGAATAGAATTTATTTTCATTTTTTTGTCATTTACTATTTAGATTTAAACTTTTTAAAATTCTTTGAGCTTGCAGCGCAACAGCAGGAGCTGGATTTATTACTGTAATTTTATCTCATACTCATTTTTCTTTCAATATATTTTCTATCATAGGAATTAGAAAAGGATAGTGGGTGCATCAAAGGACTATATGGTCCACATTTGCATTTATCATTGGAGTGATGTATTTAGTTAATAGTTCTCTCGCTTGATCACTATTCGTTTCGTTACTTTCTACAAGTTCAACTAATCAATCTCAAACTTGTTCTATTACTTTTACATCTCATTGAAATTCAGTTAAGGTTCTATGATATAATGCTCACTTAAAGGTTCAATCGGTTGCAAGGACTCAAACAACTCATGTTTTGGAGTGTAAAATCGCAGGTTTAATAGCTGGTTCCATTCAAACAAAAGGGATAGAATATTCTGATCTCAAGACGTCGATAGCTGCCGCTGTTGCGGTATTACATGCGACTACAATTAAATCACAGTTTCACTGCTCAATTAAAAAATTAGTCAGTTTTCTAGATCTATCTTGTAGTTTTTCTGGAGATTTTCTTCAATAAGGACAATATGCAGAATCAGCAATATAACAAAAATTCTGATCTGGCATAAGTTTTGCTAGTTCTTTTCGTACAGATAATCATCAAAGTCATGAGTCAAATATTCAAATCATTTAATTATTCTGTGTATTGATATGAAAGTAAATTATATTCTTCAGTATTATATTCAGCTATTCCATCTTCATGCCAAAGTAGAAAATGTTTTATTCATGTATCCAATGCCATTTTTGAACAAATAGTACAATATGGTTTTCAAGCTTTGGAGATGTTTCAATCTTTATCTAAACGTATAAAATACAAATCTGAACCTTCGATTTCATTTGGATAGTTTTTTAATGCATCCATGATTGCTCTTTGCTCTGCATGGATACAGCAGGTTTTGTCTGTGACTTTTCTGTGATAAGAATTTTTGTCGCAAGTACATCTTCTCTGTCATTCCAAGTCATGTGGTGGAGTATTCCATCACTGTCATATAATTTTATCATCTTTGACTATTATACATCAGCATTTAGATCTTTCACAAGTAGCATTCTGTGCTATTTCTCAAGCTAACTGGAAATATTTCTCGGCCTTTTTTGATTCTTCTCAGGTGAGGATTTGCATAGGATTGTTTATTATATCTAAACAACAAAATTTTATTATTCCATATTAAAATTTCAAGAAGATAGTTTCTATTGACTTATTCTATAATTTTCTTATAATAAAAGTTAGATAAATATAAAAAACAAAAGTTATGAGTGAAACTGCAGTAATATCAGGATCTTCATTAAGAGCAGAACGACTTGATGTCTGGTCAGAGCAACGGATTAGCGATTTAGGTACTGAAGATGCTTTCCGGAAGTTTTGTGAAGTGGAGTGTGGTTGGGGAAGACATGAAATTCATACTCATGAAGATATGTTGAATGCTCTTCGAGAGTTTGTAAGGCAAAATCCTGGTGTCTATAAACACGTTAGGACTGAGAATTAAAGCTGGAGTATGTCTCCAGCTTTTTTATTTTGTTTGTTGTTTTGAATTTATTTTATTTTGTTTCTTTCATAGATTGTAGCGCATGATGTCTATTCTGGTAGGAGATGCATTACAGAATTCATCTATGGTTAGAATTAAACATCATTTTATACTTTGCATTAATGTTATAGTTTCATATGGATTAGTTTCGATTTTTGCTTGAATAGATGATAATTCCTTGTTAGTCACATTTTCACAATCATAGAAATACGTTATTGAATTGTTCAAATCTCTTTTAGATTCTTTTCATGCTGTAAAATTTTCGATTCTTTGGCAATTTTCATTATTTAGGAACATTAAATAGTTTACAAATTCTTTTATATTTTTTTTGATATTTCATAATTTGTGAGAATGAAAATATTTAAGGGCATTTTTAACTTCATTTTTTAAATATCTAGCAATATGGAGTCAATCACAACGATTTGAAATTTCTTCGTATAATTCGTTTTTTTTGATCTCTATATTTTTTTTCTTTTTAGTGGCCATGAATATCGCATAAAGCAATAAAAAATCAGATTACTTTTTAATATTTTTTACATTTGAAAAACGTTTACTTTTGTTTTAGATTTGATGTAATTTAATAGGTGAACATCATGTGTAATTAGTAGAATTGTATTTCACATCTTGTTTACTTCTACTAGTAAATCTCAAATTTCTTGAGTATATTCCCAATCAAGGTTTCAAGTAGGTTCATCTGCTATAATAAACTCAGGGTTATTGACCATTGCTCTAGCAATTGCAACTTTTTGTTTTTCTCATCCAGATAAAGTTCTAGAATCCATTTTATTAATATCTTCAATATGTAATTTTGATGTTATGGTTCTATATTTTGATTGAATTGTACTATCATCGTCTCATTCAATTTTTAGAGGATATATGATATTTTCTTTAACAGATAGGGCGTCAATTAATTTATAATCCTGAAAAACTATTCAGATTTTTCTTCTATATTTCTGAATATCTGCATCAGTGTAATGAGCCATATCATCCATCCTATAGTATACGGTTCTTGTATATGGTCTGAGTTGTCAGATTAAAAATTTTACTATAGTAGATTTTCATACTCCAGATTTACCTATAATTACGGTAAATTCTCATTTATAAAGTTCAAAATTTAGTTTTTTGAATAAAGGTTTTTTTGAATCTGGATATCATCGAGTTAAATCTTTAATGGCAATTAGCGGAAACTTTTCTGTATTTTTTTGAGACATTTGTTTTTGAATAGATAAATGATGTTTAATTATATTCTCTCTGTTAAAAAAATGCAAAATTTTTATGGTATTTATAATATATTTGGATTGACATTTTTTCTCGAAAATTTGTAAGAATGTATGTTGTATAATTTTGTGTGGCTTTTCCTTGCTTTTTATTTGAAATTGTTTACGTTGAATGTAGTTTATATTATTTTCGATTATCATGAAAGATATTTTTTTGTCTTGAATTCAATGATCATGAAAGGGTACACAGGCAGATTTGTTGATGGATAAGTTCCCTAATAGATTTAAATATTTTGAAACATGAGGGATATTGCGTGCATTATCAAGTAATGATAATGCTATTTGAAATTATATTAAACATACGTTAGATACTTGAGGGCTAATTAAAGATGATGTGACAGTAGCTGTGTTTAATGTATTTTTGCAGACAGTAGAAACATGAGATTGCTTACTTATTGATGGAATATTGCGTAAATTATATCAAACTCAGAAGATTTGTGAATTAATGCAAAAAGCGGGTCGTGAATTTATTGTTTTGCATTTTGATTTGCCAGATGAGGTAGTATATAAACGTTTAGCATGAAGAATTGTATGTGGAGATTGTGGAAATAATGCTAATTGATGAGTGGTTGATTGAGTATGTGAAAAATGTGGTTGAAAATTGATTCGTCGTGTAGATGACTCAAATGTTGAAGCCATTAAAACGAGAATTGAAGCTTTTCATAGGGAAACCGAACCTTGATTACAATGGGTTGAAAAAAAATGATGGCTTGTACATATCGATGCAAATAGGTGAGTAGAGGAGATTTTTAAGGATGTTCTTAAATATATCGGTTAGTATATTAATAAATAATAAATATCTTGACTTTCTTTATTATATTAATTATATATAGGGGCGTGGTAGTATTGCCACAAAATAAAAATAAAAGAGCTATGGGTAGTAAGAAAGAAACTAAAGTGCTAGAAAAGGCAGTTTATGAGTGGGCTGAGGAAATATTGCCTGCTGATCATGTCGAATTGTTTCTGAGTATGTATCAATCTAAGACGCAGAAGGCTGCTACAACTCAAGTTTCTTTCGAGGAATTTGAGGACCTAAAAAACGAAATTCTACATATGATAGATGTTTCGTAAAGAATAAAAAAGCCGGAAGATTTTTTCTCCCGGTCTTTTTTGATATAAGGTTTGAAAATCTAATCAGTTGTGTTGGTTACTTCAGATTGCTTTTCTTCTTTATTTTTCTTACTTTTAATAATTAAGAATATTCAAATAATAGCTATTACTAGGCATGATATTCAAACAATAGGTCTAACGACTAACCAAGCTATACCGATTGTTGCGAATCAAACAACGATAGTTAATCATAATGCAATGATACCAGTTCATATTCCAATGATATTTGCTAGGAATGGAAGAACTTTGGCGAGAGTTTCAATGAATTGGAACATCATGGCGAATCATCCAAACATTAAAAATAGTCAGATCAATCTGATAATCCATGTTAGTGTTTTATTAGCTTGTTGTGCATGTGTAAACATATCTTCAGCGGTTACATTTCATTCCTCTAATAAACTGATAGATCTTCAATTAGAAACGATGTAGTTGGTTAATTCGTTTCATAATTGTTTTCATACAATACTAACAGTTCATGGTTTTACGGATAAGAATGAGATTTTTAAGTCTCAAATTGTAGGTTCCTCAGGATTGATTCAAATGTAAATGTAGTTATCGTATATATGGAATTTTTCATTTGGAGACAATATATTACTTGTGTTGTTTTCCTGAGAATCTCCGTATAGATATTCGTTATTATTATTTTCTACTGTATTTTCGCTTTGAATAGTAGTTTGATCTGCAGTAGCTTTGTATTTTTGTGGTATATTAATATGTTGATCTGATAAGTTTATTGTCTTATAATTTGTCAATTTATCAATAAATACAGAAGTAAGAGTATAAGCTCATAATGTGATTGGAGACTTTTCTCGCTGCTTTGATTCGTATTCTCGATTTGATGGGTTTTCGTGTCATGTAGATTTGTAGAAATTACTAGAGTCTATAGCATCTTCACTCCATTTTGTATCATATGTGTAAGTAGTAGTACAATCTTCACTTCATCAGTAATTATCATGACATTCCTCATGTTCTTCTTCGTACCATTGGTACATTTCTACACTTCTATATAATTTCAAATCATCCGTAATTACTCAGAATGTAGGATCTTTTAGAGCTTCTGCGTTTGATGCAGTCTCTCCAGATACGTGAACTTCTTTTCAATCTAAATCAGGAGTAATTTGTTCAACTGTAGCTTCTTGAACAAGATTAGCTCCTTCTTGTAGAGCCTTCTTTTGTTGTAGATAATTATTTTCATTCCATACAAGTAATACTATAGAACCGATTACAAGAACAATTCATCGAAAAATGTTTTTGAAACTATTTCACAAACGGGAACTATAAGAATGATGAGATGTAACTGATACACTGTCTGCCATTGTTATTATGATAAAATATATAAAAGATATGGGGGACTATTAAATTGAAAAAAACTATAATATAAATCAGACTTTTTTGTAAACTTCTTCAACTTTCTTCTCTGCGATTGGAGATACGGATTCTTTTCATTTCTTAAGGATTTTCATAATTTCTTCATCAGAAATTTCTGCATATTTTTTCTGGATTGGAATTAATGTTTCCATAATCTTCTCGAAGAGGTAATCTTTTGCCTCCTTGAAACTTAGTCCACCTTTCAAGTATTTAGCTCTTAGAGCTTCATCTTCTTCTGGAGTGAGGAATAATCTACAAAGTTGATACACATTACATTCATCTGGATTTTTTGGTTCTTCTACAGTCTGAGTAGAAGTCGGGATTTGTTTTACTCTTTTTAAAACTGTTTTTTCATCGTCGAGAAGTCAAATATAATTATTATATGATTTAGACATTTTACGTCAGTCGCTTCAGATTATTGTAGCTACTCTATCATCAATTAGAGGTTCTGGAATCTTGAAAGTTTCTCCGAATTCTCTATTAAATTTTTCTGCAAAATCTCTAGCATATTCTACGTGTTGTTTTTGATCTTTACCAACTGGAACATAATCGGCGTCGTAAAGTAGGATATCGGCAGCCATCAAGATAGGGTAATTGAATGTTCATACACTGATAGTTCAAGCATTTCATTTGGCTAAAGCTTCTTTGTATGAATGCATTCTTTCCATAGTTCACATGATAGTCAAACATGAGAAAACCCGATTCAATTGTGCGTGTGCTGGAATATCTGCAGGATTGTAGATATAGAATCTATTCAAATCTGCTCCACAAGCTGCAT
>Ga0310696_10005124_pt1 | contig 15882 bp, 12 predicted proteins | sample AusTroGonzalo_MG_4_FD_203885 | JGI IMG/M metagenome (GOLD analysis project Ga0310696, IMG submission 203885) | Bovine rumen microbial communities from tropical cattle in Woodstock, Queensland, Australia - Gonzalo_02 (v2) (version 2) | ecosystem: Host-associated > Mammals > Digestive system >...
GCAGGTCTTATATAATTCCTCTGCACTATGAACCGGTTTCACGTCAGCAGCTATCATCGCCTCGTCGGGGCAATAGGCATCGTACGCATATACATCCATGCCGAAGCCTTGTGCAATACGCGCTACGTTACGGCCGACGTTTCCAAAGGCATGAATACCGAGTTTCTTGCCTTTGAGTTCCGTACCGCTTGTTCCGTTGTACAAGTTACGTACGGCATACACCATCAGGCCAAGCGCCAGTTCTGCAACCGCATTGCTGTTCTGACCCGGCGTGTTCATCGCTACTACCTTGTGAGCCGTAGCGACCTCCAGATCTATGTTGTCATAACCGGCACCGGCACGCACAACGATCTTCAGTTGCTTGGCTGCATCCAGCACTTCGGCATCAACAATATCCGAACGGATAATGAGCGCGTCTGCGTCAGCCACCGCGTCAAGCAGTTGGGCTTTGTCTGTATATTTCTCAAGCAGCGCCAGTTCGTATCCTGCGCCCTCTACCACTTCGCGGATGCCGTCCACAGCAATCTTCGCAAAGGGTTTCTCTGTTGCTACTAATACTTTCATAGGTGTTATCAATGTAGTTAGTTCTATTGTTTTCCCTGTCGGGCTGGTACGTCTGTGTCTGTCCGTCGGCAGGATATAAGAATAGCCCATTCGTTAATTCTTAATTCTTAATTTTCAAACAAGCCGATGGCTCAAACCTTCAAACTTTCAAACTCCTTAATGCAATCAACCAGCGCCTGAACGCCTTCAAGGTCCATTGCGTTATAGCAGCTTGCGCGGAATCCGCCTACCAAACGGTGACCCTTGATACCTACCATGCCGCGCTCGGTAGCGAACTTGAAGAACTCGTCCTGCAGGTCCTCATAACCCGGCTTGAAAACAAAACATATGTTCATTCTACTGCGGTCCTCTTTCTTGGAGATGGTCGGCATGAACAGTTTCGACTCGTCCAGACACTTATAGAGCAGGTCGGCTTTGGCTTTGTTACGAGCCTCAATCCATTTAACGCCACCGTTTGCTTTGAGCCAACGAAGGGTCAGCAATGCCGTATAAACCGGCAGTACAGGAGGCGTATTGAACATCGAACCGCCATCGATATGGGTCTGATAGTTCAGCATGGTTGGGATATAACGGCTCACTTTGCCCAAACAACTCTCTTTGATGATGACGAAAGTCACACCGGCAGGAGCTAAGTTCTTTTGCGCACCGCCATAAATAATATCGTACTGGCTCACGTCAATCGGGCGGCTCAGGATATCCGAACTCATATCGGCTACCAAAGGTACATTGCCTTTTTTCTTATAGATCTCCGCCAACTTCTCATCGTTAATCTCCGTACCGAAAATCGTGTTATTTGTCGTTATATGGAAGTAATCTGCGTCTTGCGGAATCTCATAGTCCGTCGGAATACTATCCGTGCTGGCTGCTACTTCTACCGCCTCACCGAAGCCCTTGGCTTCCTTCAACGCCTTCTTGCTCCACACACCCGTATTTAGGTACGCCGCTTTCTTCTCCAGCATGTTAAACGGTACCATGCAGAATTGCAGACTGGCACCGCCGCCGAGGAACAGCACACGGTATCCCTCCGGTACGTTCAGCAGTTCCTTCACCAATGCTTCTGCTTCGTCCATCACCGGCTGGAAATACTTCGCGCGGTGAGAGATCTCCAAGACGGACAGACCTTCACCTTGAAAATCGAGTACGGCTTCTGCCGTTTGTTTGATTACTTCTTGCGGGAGAATCGACGGTCCCGCATTGAAATTGTACTTTTTCATAGTATAATATATTTACCAATTACAAATTACCAATATGTTTTATTTCATAACATAGTGCTTATGATTCCAAGCTGTTGACTTGATGCGTGGCAAAGCGATGATTCCCTCTTTGGGCTTCTTGCCCGCCAGATAAAGCGCATAAGCGATAGCGGCCATGTCATCTGAAGCCTTTTGCTCCCTCCCTTGTGGGGAGGGCTGGGGAGAGGTTCCTCCTCGCCGTTTCGCAAGGTCTTGATTGAACTGCTCTTTCGCCATGCCGCTCTTGTACTCTCGGTACTGCTTATCGTGCATAGCGAACTCGAACAGTTCCTCGTCGTCCTGACCTCTATCCCAACCTAATTCTTTCATCTCTTTGATGTACTGCGGCAGCACATTCGGATAGAGTTTCTGCGGGTCGTCCGTGTAGAACTCAAATCCTTTCTCTTTGGCCAACTCGATGATCTCCGGAGCCAACTCGCCGGGCAGTTTACCGGACTTGCCGAGAATCATGCCCCACATCGCCGGATCCATTCTCGTGAAGTCTTTCTCGCCCATTGAACGGCTGAAGAGGTTCATCAGCGCGGCGTTCTTCACGTACTGGCTGAACGGCGTCACCAGACATGGCGTACCGAGCATCGGCCATATACGCTGTACTTCGTCGAACAACTGCACGAGCAATTCGTCTTCGCTCAGTTCTTTCTCGCCTTTCTTCTTGAGGTTGGCGTTGATAGCTGCGTGCATGCCTTTGAGGTCCGCCATCAGCGAACCCATCATACCACCCGGCAGACCGCAGCCCACCAACAACGAAGTCATCAGCGCGTTCTTCGGGTCAATCCAGTATCCTAAGAAATCATCGATGAACTCCTGCGTAAGCGAGCGCGCTTCCATGTACGCCTTCATATTGATGTCTTTGACACGGAATCCGGCGTCTTTGAGCATCGCCTGAATAGTGATCACATCCGGGTGCACCTTACCCCAACTCAGCGGCTCCATCGCTACGTCGAGCACATCACCGCCGGCTTTAGCAACTTCCAGCATCGAAGCCACCGAGAAGCCGGGACCTGTATGACCGTGGTATTGAATAATAATATCCGGATGTTTCTCCTTGATGGCCGCTACGATGACGCCCAACATGTGAGGACGACCGATACCGGCCATATCCTTCAGACAGATCTCTTGTGCTCCGCCCTCAATGAGTTGCTCCGCCAGGTTGATATAGTACTCGGCGTTGTGTACCTTCGAATAGGTGATACACATCGTTGCCTGCGCGGTCATGCCGGCCTCTTTCGCCCATTTGATGGACGGGATTATATTGCGCGGATCATTCAGACCGCAGAAGATACGGGTGATGTCGGTTCCCTGCGCGTGCTTCACTTTGTACATCAACTGTCTTACGTCAGCCGGCACAGGGTTCATACGCAATGCGTTCAGACCGCGGTCCAACATGTGGGTCTTGATGCCCGCCTCGTTGAACGGCTTGCAGAACGTACGCACGGCCTGATTAGGGTTCTCGCCGTACAGCAGGTTCACCTGCTCACTTGCTCCGCCGTTGGTCTCCACGCGATCAAAGCAGCCCATGTCAATGATCACCGGTGCGATACGCGCTAACTGGTCTTTGCGCGGCACGTACTTACCGCTACTCTGCCACATGTCGCGATAAACCAAACTAAATTGAATTTCTTTCTTACTCATATATCGTGTTTATTTATGCACAAAACCTTTGCGACTGCAAAGGTACAACAAAAATCGCACATATGCAAGAAAAATCGTCATTTGTAGCGATTTTTCAGGACTTATGGATTACGGAAAAATAAAAATGTATTAAATATTTGCATATCTCAAAAAAAAGCAGTACTTTTGCAGCCGCAAAAGTTATGAGTAGTATGAAACCATTTAATAGTTATGTCATTATGAGCATTGCTTCGCTTTTATTGCATTCATGCCAAGCGTTCAGTACGCCTCAAGCGCCGATTAAGAGTTTCAGTTATAACTACGACGGTACAATCGGCGGGAACACGTTCTCATGGACGGTAACCCGTAAGGAAGACGGCACTGTACTGTTTCAGCAATTCGACCATATGCGCACCGGCCACGAAGACCTTTATGACACACTTCCTGCTGCGTTCATGGACTCTCTGGAAGCCATATGCAGCAAGCATAAGATCCATCGTTGGGACGGATTCCGAGGCAACAACCAGTATGTATGCGACGGCGATGGATTCTCGCTATCCATTCGCTATGAAGACGGCAGAAAGGTTGATGCACATGGCATGAACAGTTATCCGAATGGTTTTAGAGAATTCCGCGACGATTTGTATGAACTATGCAACCCTATCCGTGACCACATTTGGGAAATGGCGCGGCAAAGAAAGAGAGAAAAAGGCGTGAGCGGTGATTTGCAAGGGATGTTATGGGTCTTCTCGAACCATTATCCGGGCCCTGACTACACCTACGAAGCGCTCATCCGTCACGATGCTTTGATAGAGAACAATGTGGACATCACCATCAAGCACTCTGACGGCTCTATATTTCCGGAAGGCGATTTCCGTATTTACTGCCGCGTGACGGATGATAAAATCCATTGGGATAAGTTTGCAGCGCTCATCCAGAAACACCGACTGGCACGTTGGTGCGATTTTGATGAACATGACACGGAGAACAAAGCGGCAGAATGGTTCCAGGTAGGTTTTGACTTTGACGAAGGGGAGATTAATGCTTCGGGATCGGCGCACCCGGAGGACTACGATGCGTTCCGGGAAGAGTTCTTGCAACTTTTTGTCAATACATTCGGCTTTTTATTTGATAAAAAAGACTAATACACTATATGGAAAGAAGAGTTAGAGTACGTTTTGCACCTTCACCAACCGGTGCATTGCACATCGGCGGCGTTCGTACCGCATTGTATAACTATCTGTTTGCCCGTCAGCACGGCGGCGACATGCTACTCCGTATCGAAGATACGGACAGCACACGTTTCGTGCCGGGCGCAGAGGAATACATCCTCGAAGCACTTGACTGGCTTGGCATCGGTATTGACGAAGGATTGCGAGTAAAGCCGACCCCAGCCCTCCCTAAAGGGAAGGAGATAAAGATAGAGGAAGTCGGTTCTCATGGGCCGTACAGACAAAGTGAGCGGCGCGAGATTTATCACCAATACGTAAAGCAGTTGTTGGACTCCGGACATGCCTATATCGCTTTTGATACGCCGGAAGAACTCGAGGCCAAACGTACCGAAATCCCTAACTTCCAATACGATGCTCGCACGCGCCTGCAGATGCGCAATTCATTAACAATGTCAGCCGATAAGGTAAGCGAATTGCTTGCTAAAGGCGAAAAATACGTCGTTCGCTTCAAAGTTGAGCCAAATGAAGATGTGCACGTACATGACCTGATTCGCGGAGAAGTTGTCATCAATAGCAATATTCTGGACGACAAAGTGCTGTACAAATCAGCCGATGATCTGCCTACCTACCACTTGGCCAATATCGTTGATGACCATTTGATGGAGATCTCGCATGTCATCCGTGGCGAGGAATGGTTACCTTCGGCCCCGCTCCATGTGCTGCTCTATCGCGCATTTGGATGGGAAGACACCATGCCTCAGTTTGCGCATCTTCCTTTGCTGCTCAAACCCGACGGAAACGGCAAACTCTCCAAGCGCGACGGTGACCGTCTCGGCTTCCCCGTATTCCCGCTAGAGTTTCATAACCAAAAAGACGGCACTATCTCAAGCGGTTACCGCGAGAGCGGTTACCTGCCCGAGGCGGTGATTAACTTCCTGGCTCTCCTTGGTTGGCACGGAAGCGGCGATAAAGAAATGTACACGATGGAAGAGTTGATTCAGGAATTCTCGCTGGATCGCGTATCGAAAGCAGGTGCCAAGTTTGACTACGAGAAAGGAAAATGGTTCAACCACCAATATCTGCAACTACGCAGCAATGAGGAACTGGCAGAGATGTTCATGCCGGTTTTGGAAGAGCATCTTCGAGATGCCGGTATCCCGGAATCCAAGTATCCCGAGAAAGAAAAAGTCGCCAAAGTTATCGGTTTGACCAAGGACCGCGTGAACTTCGTTCCGGAACTATGGGAACAAACGAACTTCTTCTTTGTAGCTCCTACCGAATATGACGAGAAATCGCTCAAGAAGCGTTGGAAAGAAGACTCTCCGCGCCATATGACCGAGTTACTCGAAGTGCTCGAAAATGCACCTTCATGGGACGCTGAGACCTTGGATGGTATCGTTATGCCATGGATTGAGGCACACGAATACGGCGTCGGCATCGTCATGAATGCTTTCCGTATCTGCCTCGTCGGTGCGGCTCGCGGCCCGCATATATGGGATATCACCAATATTCTGGGTAAGGAAGAGACAATAAAACGAGTCAAAGATGCATTGACCCGCCTATAAAAAACAAAAATCCCCAACGCTCGGTTGGGGATTTTTGTTGAAGGATTACTTAGAGAATTTCAATAGTTAATTCCTTCTTGTCACCGGCTTTTACGCTAACCGCTTTCTCGCCGAGAATGTTCTCGCCTTCTTTGTCAAACACTGCGAAATGGAAAGTAGTCTTGTCACCATCCAAGTCGATTTGACGAATGTCAAACGAAGCAACGCCGTCGCTCTCAGTTACCACGTTGTCACGTGCACTTGACGGAGTACGGTGAAGCGGCTCGTCCCAAATGTAGCTGCTGAACATGTAAACGATCTGACCATCCTGAGGAACACCCAGAAGGTTCACAACTTTTACATTTACAGTTGCCTTAACCTCAGCCAAACGTTTGCAACCTACAAACGAGAAACCTAATACGGCTGCGAAAAGAATTACGAATAATTTTTTCATTTTGTTAATGATTTTAAATAATTTGTACAAATAATTTATAAAAATCGTGCAAAGGTAAGAAAAAATTACGATATATACAAATTTTTTTTGGATTTTTTAATAATTATTTGTATTTTTGAAAAAAAAGCAGTACTTTTGTCACCAAATGACAGCACAAGAGGCGTTACATACCTATTTCGGCTATGATACTTTCCGCCCGTTACAGGAGGAGATTATCGAGTCAGTTCTGGCGGGACGTGATACACTCGCTCTGATGCCTACCGGCGGCGGAAAGAGTATTTGTTTTCAAGTGCCTGCACTGATCATGGGGCATGAGAATGAAAACAAACGGCTGTGTCTTGTTATCACGCCGCTGATTGCTTTGATGCGTGACCAGGTGGCGAACCTGCAGGCGCGCGGCATTCAGGCTGCAGCGGTTTATACCGGCATGAGTTATGATAAACAACGCACAGCGTTGGATAACTGTCTGTTCGGCCCTTACCATTTTCTCTATTGTTCTCCCGAACGGTTGGAGAGCGAGGAATTCAGAAAACGCCTGGCTGACCTTCCGATAGGTCTGATTGCTGTCGATGAAGCGCATTGTATCTCCCAATGGGGGTACGATTTCCGGCCTTCCTACCTGAACATAGCAGCCGTACGTGCGTTATTGCCGGACGTGCCGGTACTGGCTTTGACGGCAACGGCTACACCGGAGACCATTGACGACATCCAAGACAAGCTGGGGTTCAAAGAATCCAATGTACTGCGTAAGTCCTTCCATCGGGAGAACCTCAATTATATCGTGCGCCGTACGGATAACAAAGCCGAGCAAGTCGCACATATTCTCAGCCGTGTACCGGGCTCGGCTATCGTCTATGTCCGTAACCGCAAACGCGCCAAAGAACTGAGCGAGTGGCTGAATACGAACATCTCCTCCCTTGAGGGGAGGTCGGGAGAGGTTGCATTTTATCATGCCGGCCTTACTACCAAGGAGCGCAACGATCGCCAGCAGGCCTGGACGGAAGGGAAAACCCGGGTGATTGTCGCCACCAATGCCTTCGGCATGGGCATCGACAAACCCGATGTACGGGTGGTTATCCATTATGACCTGCCGAGCCATTTGGAGAGCTACTATCAGGAAGCCGGGCGAGCCGGGAGAGACGGACAAACGGCTTATGCGGTCTTACTGTACAACGAAAACGAAGACAAGGCCAAACTGAAGAAACGGGCTGTAGATACCTACCCTCCGAAAGAGTTTGTGGAGAGCGTGTACCATAAGACTATGGATTTTCTGCAAGTCGGAGCCGGAAGTGGTTTAGGTCATCGGTTTGCATTGCATATCGACCAGCTTTGTCATGTAATGAAACTGCCCGTCATACAAACCTACTCTGCCCTGCATATTTTGACTCAGGCGGGATATATTGATTTTGAAGAAGAACATGAGACGCAACCTCGTGTGCAGATCCACGTGCCGCGTCATGAGTTGGGCGAGTATAATCTGTCTTACGAGCAAGCAGAACTATTAGACAAGTTAATGCGCTCTTATACAGGCATTTATACGGATTTGCAATACGTCCGTGAGGCCGATGAAGACGGTAATCACCCATCCAAGATGACCAATCACCAATTATTGGTCTCTTTGGCGCAAAGAGGAATCATAACTTATATCCCCCGCTCTATCGGGTGCAGCCTTACTATGACAAACGAGCGACAGACAGAGATCTATCTATCGCCCGCTATCTTTGAGCAGCGTCAGGAACGCTTCATTTCCAAACTGCAAGCAATGCTGGAATACGCTGACCAGACGCAATTCTGCCGTGAGCAAATCTTACTCGCTTACTTCGGAGAGACTAACGCTTCTTCTTGCGGTCATTGCGACGTTTGTCGCTCGAAGGCTTCTCTTCCTTCTGCTTCTTAGTTGCTTTATGACGCTCCTTTGAATCGTCGTCTCCGATAAGCTTCTCTATCTCCGCACGTTCATCATCGCTGATCTTGTCTTTTTTATTCTTCGTTTTCATCATATGGCCGAAGGTCTCTTTTATCAGCGATTTGGTAAATACCGAGCGGAAAGAGAAATTCTTTTTGGTTGCATCGGCACTAACCGGCGCATTGATGACTACCCTGTTCTCCGAATCCACCAGACTCTTGAAGGTCGAGCGTACCGGCAAATCCCGATAAGGCGCTTTGGTCAGTTTCTCGCGCTTGCCTATGGACGGATGGTCAATGACAAGGCGGGTATTACCGGATAACTTGCCTTCCTTGAAATCCATGTGCGTCTCCGCGTAGAGAGAACCGGATTCTATAGGATAACCGGTATAATTGCGGCAGAGCCCGTCAAAATCTTTCAGGTTCACATTTGACAAGGTGACATTGAAATGCGTGTTCTGCTTCGCGACGTCCATGCCGCCTACAAAATCCGCTTTCAGCTTAGCTTTGTTCTTCAAGACAGCATTGACTTTCAATGAGCTACGCGCATAGTTGGACACATTTTTTCCTTCCGCCATGAGCGAAGTCACCGAATAGCTCCAGTTGTTTTTCTGCGAGTAGTCGTAGTAAGTCAAATCGTGCGCTGTCAAGATGGCAGTCTTGGCGAGCCATTTGAACGGTTTGGGTGCAGGAGAGGCTTGTTGATTTTTCTTCTTGAACTTATTCTTCTTGGCTTTAGCAGCTTCTTCGTCCGTTTTGACCAGATGGGACCATGTAGTCCAGTTCTTGTGTACCTCGTAATTGCCCGTCAATCCGCGTAAAACCAAGGAATCAAACACCAGAAGACGACTATTGAGATTACAGCGGTTAATGACCACGCGCATACTGTCCAGCTCTGCAACCTCATTCTTATAGGAATCCTTTATTTTCAGGCTCTTAACGTCAAAACGGCCCTTCACTTCGATGTCTTGGATGTTATCCAAACTGGTCTGCGCTTGAAGCTCTCCGTTCATCTTGGCGCCTAAACCGGAGACATTGAAATAATCCTGTACAAGCGGCAAGATAACATTCGGATTGACATCATACATGGTCAGAGCCATGTTGAGCGTGTTGGAAGGAGCCAGATATTTCGCGTCCACCCTGACTGAACCACCGGTAGGTAAGGCAAAATCCAGACCGGCATTGGTGTCAGCATTATCGAAATCCAGCCCCGGAATCGCCAAACTGACGTCCTCCAGCTGCCATTCTTTGCCATGAAGCACGTCGCGATAATAAATAGAACTGTGAGAGAGCCGGACATCGCCTATATACACTTTCCATGGCTTGTCATCTGTATCGGAATCTTCTTTTTTCTCCTTTAGACGCTCGATGATATCGGAGAAATTGAGCTTGTTCTTGTTCTGCAAAACCTGCGCATTAAATCCTTCCAAATGGAAATGCTTGATTTTCACACGTTTAGACAATAATCGCGGATAAGCAATGCGCACGTATAAACGATCCAGATAGAGGAAATTGGTCGTTCCGTTAGGTTCAAAACATTGGAAATCGATTAGCGTTACATCACCGGTATAGATATTGACACGCACTTTTTCTGCGTGTAACTGACGCCCGATGATGTCTTCGCCTTTGGTGTTGACAATATGCTTGGCTATCGGTGATGCAATGATAGCAATAATAGCGAAGAGGAGTACTAAACTTAGTACTCCCCATCCGCATCCCTTAAGAATTTTTATTTTCTTTTCGCTTTCCATTTACTCAGCGCTGAGCGTGATACGACGGAAGTCGAGAATCTGTACACCTTTGGCTTTGAGCACGTCTTTTACTAGTTCTTTGCTCTCGCTCATGATATAAGCCTGCTCGACGAGCGTGTTCTCTTTGAGGAACTTGCCCAGACGGCCTTGTGCAATCATCTCAATCTTCTTAGCCTGGTTAGCAAGGTTAGCCTCTGCCTCTGCAGGTACTTTAGCGCGGATGTCGCGTGCTACTTGAGCCTGCTCTTCGGTCAACCATCCCTTGGTAGTGTTAGAAGCGATATGATCATCGCTGTCGCAGTGTGCAGGATTCAGACCTGCTTTGCGCAGTGCGTTCTCAACGGCCTTGTTGATCTCGTCCTGTTTGGTCTTGTCAATCGCAACTTCCAACTCGTGCTTCTTAACCTCTTCTGATACGTGATCAGCGTCCAAAGCAATCGGGCTCATTGCAGCTACCTGCATCGAGATACCGTGAACGGTTTCGTGCTCACTACCCTCTGCTGCAGCAACGAGCGAACTCAGTTTGTTGCCCAGGTGGTTGTAAGCGTCCACAACCGGTGCCTCGAGGCAAGCGAAATCAGCAAGTTCCATCTTCTCACCCGTTACGCCCGAGCGCTCGGTGATGATCTCTGCTACGGTGAAGTTACCGATTTTGAGGTTCTTGAGCTCTTCCTGCGTACGTACTTTGTTATCCAAAGCAGCATCCAGAATCAGTTTAACCATGCCCACGAAGTCCTCGTTCTTGGCAACGAAGTCGGTCTCGCATTTTACGCCAACGATAGCGCCGAAGCCGTCTTTAACCTTACCGAGTACGCAACCTTCGGAAGCCTCACGGTCGCTACGTTTAGCTGCGATTGCCTGTCCGCGCTTGCGGAGCAAGTCCTTCGCTACCTCAAAATCGCCGTTTGCCTCTTCCAGGGCTTTCTTTACGTCCATCATACCGGCACCGGTGATGTCACGCAATTTCTTGATATCAGCTAATGTTACTGCCATAATTATGCCTCCTCTTCTGCCGGTTCTTCTTCCTTAGCCTCCGCTACTTTCTCAGCCTCTGCTTTCGGAGCTGCTTTGCGGATACGTTGACGGCGCTCTTTCGGTGCCGGAGCCTCTGCAGCTGCCTGCTCTGCCGATGCTTCTTCGTCAGCCTTCTCTACTTTGCGCTCTTCGAGACCTTCTTTGATAGCCTCGCATATTGCGCCAAGGATAACGTCGATAGTCTTTGTGGCATCGTCGTTAGCAGGAATAACGAAATCGATATTGTTCGGATTTGAGTTGGTATCTACGATAGCGAATACAGGGATACCCAGACGGTTAGCCTCTGCAACGGCAATCTTCTCTTTGATAACGTCAACTACGAATACTGCGCTCGGCAGACGGGTCATATCGGCGATAGAACCAAGGTTCTTCTCGAGTTTCTCACGCTGGCGGCTGATTTGCAGTTTCTCGCGCTTGGACATGTTATCCATCGTGCCGTCGGTAGCCATCTTATCGATCTGGCTCATTTTCTTAACGGCCTTGCGGATGGTCGGGAAGTTAGTCAACATACCACCGGCCCAACGCTCGGTGATGTACGGCATACCTACTTCCTGTGCACGAGCAGCAACGACTTCCTGAGCCTGCTTTTTCGTTCCAACGAAGAGTACCTTACGACCGCTGCGTGCCATGTTTTTCAAAGCTTCTGCAGCTTCTTCAACCTTAACGACGGTTTTGTTCAAGTCAATAATGTGGATACCGTTACGCTCCATGTAGATGTACGGAGCCATTGCCGGATTCCATTTGCGTTTGAGGTGGCCGAAGTGTGCGCCAGCCTCGAGAAGTTGATCAAAATTTGTTCTCACAATAATAATGAATTAAAAATTAAAAATTAAAAATTAATTATCTCCTTATACGATCATAATAGTATTCACGCGCGCACGTTCATCATTTATACGCACGCATAGGAACAAGAGTTCACTATTAACTAAACAATCGCAATCGAGAGGTAATTCTTAATTCTTAATTTTAAATTTTTAATTAAGACAAGAAGTCCTCTCGATTTGGAGGTATACGTATTAACGCTTACTGAACTGGAAGTGCTTACGAGCTTTCGGCTGACCCGGTTTCTTACGCTCAACCTCACGAGCGTCACGAGTCATGAAGCCTTCTGCCTTCAGAGCAGCTTTGTCTTCCGGATTGATTTTCACCAATGCGCGAGCGATAGCGAGACGAAGTGCCTCTGCCTGGCCTTTGAAGCCACCGCCGTCAAGGGTAACCTTGATATCGTACTTCTCAGCAGCACCGAGTTTGTTCAGCGGCTGGAGAACGATATAGCGCAGAATAGAAGACGGGAAATATGTCTCGATGTCGCGGCCGTTGATCTCGATCTTGCCGGCACCTTCATTAACGTAAACGCGGGCTACTGCCTCTTTACGACGTCCTAATGCATTAACTGTTTCCATGTACTTCTATTATTTGAGGGTGTTAATATCAATTACTTTCGGTTGCTGAGCCTGTTTGTCGTGCTCCGGACCTGCAAAAACGAACAGGTTCGTGATTTGCTTCGAACCCAGACGGTTCTTCGGCAGCATACCTTTAACTACTTTGCGAACGAGCTTGTCTGCGCCCTTTGCCTTAAGGTCGGCAGGGGTAAACTCGCGCTGGCCGCCCGGGAAACCGGTATAGCGTACGTAAACGCGGTCGTTCCATTTGTTACCGGTCAACTGAACTTTGTCAGCATTGATGATGATTACGTTGTCTCCACAGTCCACGTTCGGAGTGAAAGACGGTTTGTACTTGCCACGCAGCAATTTAGCTACTTTGGAGCACATACGACCAAGAATCTGGCCTTCAGCGTCAACAACTACCCACTCTTTCTTAGCGGTAGCTTTGTTTACAGACACTGTCTTGTAAGAATTGTATTCCATTAATTTTGTTAGTTTTAGGTAAGACCGACGGACATCTATTAAGCCTCTCGGCACCGCCCAATCTTACGATTTTAAATAATGATTTTTTACGCGTCCGCGTGTACTACACACGCAAAACGGCTGCAAAGGTACGACTTTTTTTTGACATGACAAAATATTTTTGCATTTTTTTTGATTTTTTCGTTATTTCCACGGATAATTTCGATATGGGACTTGGGATATTTGGCATATTTTTGTACCTTTGCACCCATATTTGATGCACATGGTATCACCTTTTGCTTTACCCCCACACCCTGCTGCTCAAGCGGCGGCAGCGGAAGTCATTCAGCGAGTGCACGCCTACATGAGTGCGCACCCGGAGAGCGAGTTGCACCGGCAAGGTAAGATGTTTGGTGTCCTGGTCTATGATGATTCCCGATTGAAAACGGAGACTTTGCCTTATTTGGCCGCATTCTCGGCGATGCTGGACGGCACGTATCACCATGAGGGTTTTGTGCCGCCGGTCGTAGAGCAACCCGCTCCGCCTGTCGGCTCATCCAAAGCCGAGTCGCAACGCTTGCAGCGCCTGCTTTTCGCTCAGTATCAGTTGGTTAACGGCTATGGCAAGACCAAGAACCTGCTGGAGATTTTTGAGCACGAGAAACCGATTATTCCAAAAGAAGAATGGTTTGGTAAAGAATCAACGAGTGAAGGCAATAACGAATTAAGGAAGGAAAACCTTCCTCCGTCGGGTGCGGGCGAGTGTTGCGCACCGAAACTGCTGCAATATGCTCTTACGCACGGACTGAAACCGTTGGCCTTGGCCGAATTCTGGGTAGGCGCACCTTCGAGAACAGAGATCCGGCAAGAAGGCGCTTTCTATGCCCCGTGTTCCGGCAAATGTGTGCCTATACTGCGGCATATGCTGCAAGGCATCGAGGTGGAGAAAGCACCTGAGGAACAACGGGCAGAGATACTATGCCGGCAGATAGCAATCATCTATGAGGACGCGTACCTCATGGTCATCAACAAACCCTCCGGCCTGCTCTCGGTACCCGGGAAAGAAGAGGCACTGTCTGCTGAGAGTTACTTGAGACAGAGAATGGGAGACGGTCCATTGTTAAAAGCAGCGCACCGGTTGGATCAGGACACGAGCGGTTTGCTTGTGCTGGCGAAGACACCGGAGGTGTATAAACAACTGCAGGTATATTTCCAACGGCGGGATATCTTAAAGCGTTATGAAGCGGTGATACAGCCGAATGATGAAATGAGCCTTCGCCTTGATAACGGAATAATTGACCTACCCCTTTTACCGGACCCGTACGACAGGCCGCGGCAGATGGTGGACAGAGACCACGGGAAACCGGCTATCACGCGCTATATCGTTCGTGAGCGCCGCGCAGACGGGACCTGTTTGACGGACTTCTTCCCGCTCACCGGCCGTACACACCAGTTACGCGTACATGCAGCCCATCCGGAGGGACTCAACGCTCCGATTGTAGGAGACCGGTTATACGGAACGAACGCAGAGAAGCCGCTTCATACGGAACGAATGCTGCTCCACGCAGCGGAAATAAGTTTCGTGCACCCTGTTACGCAAGAAGAAATGCATTTCTGTCTTCCTTCGCATTTTTGAGTTTTTCATGCAGATTTATTTGCGTATATCAAAAAAAAACAGTACTTTTGCACGTTTTTTCAAAAGATGAGAAAGATTCTATACATAGGCTTTGTATTTTCTGTGCTGTTCACCATGCAGCTCAAGGCCGCTACGTACGCAGGACGGGTGGTGGATGAGAAAGGCGTACCTATTCCCTACGCGACGGTGTATCCGGAAATTGCTCCCGAATGGGGCACTGCGACCAATAACGACGGCTATTTCTCGTTTGAGGCGAACCTCCTGAAGGACATGAATGTTATTTTTTCGTATATCGGGTACGAGAAAAAGACAGTGAAGAGCGAAGAGGTAAGAGTTAAGAGTGAAGAGGTAAGAGGTAAGAGTGAAGCGGAGCTTCCGATCATTGTCCTCAAGGAGCAGCCGATTGCTTTGGAGGAGACGGTCATTGCGGCTAAAGCGAGCAAGCAGAAAAACAAACGCAAACAGATGGCCGCTCTGCTGCACGCGGTGTATGTTAAACTGGAAGAAGAGTTTCCGGACGATAATGCCCGATATCAGGTGGTCAGTGACGTACGGATGTTGTCGGAAAATGCCACATGGGGCATGGAGCAGATGATTGCCAATATCGTCGTACTGCCCGAGATGGCGAAAGAAGGACGCGACAGTGTGCAATTTCAGGGCCGTTATTGCAAACGTTTCTTCGATGCCCGCAAGCGTGCGCAAGCCGATTCGATATTAGCCGGCGAGACGATTGAGCGCTTGGAGAAAGGCCAGAAAGAGAAAATCATGCGCAGGGCGGCAAATGCGGTGGACAGCGGCGTGGTGGTGCATGAAGCACTCTTCGCCATCGGCAATATGCGTTATGACTTTGAGCAGGCGATGACGGACACCAAGCATTGGACGGTGAGCAACGAGTCGGAGGGTGAAACGGTTTTGACGCATACACAAAGCATAAGCCGGTATCTGGGGTGCTTCAAGATGACTTTCCAGCGTCATTATATCGTTGATTCGCATACATATGCGGTAAGACGCTTTTCCGAACATGCAGAAGTGAAAGTGATTATCCCCTTCGGCTACAAACTGAACAAAGACCAGTTGCAGATGCTGAATCTGCTCAATATGGACGAGAAC
>Ga0310696_10005126_pt1 | contig 15873 bp, 11 predicted proteins | sample AusTroGonzalo_MG_4_FD_203885 | JGI IMG/M metagenome (GOLD analysis project Ga0310696, IMG submission 203885) | Bovine rumen microbial communities from tropical cattle in Woodstock, Queensland, Australia - Gonzalo_02 (v2) (version 2) | ecosystem: Host-associated > Mammals > Digestive system >...
CATGGATAATGGCAGCAGGTAAGGAATTCGCGGTCATCGGTAACCGCAACGCCATCACCTACAAAGAAGTGTTTCCGCTGATCAAGGCGAACAGAATATGGCTCGACAATCCTTTTGTCAGAGGAGCCGGCTACTTCAAGTCGCCGATAGAGGTGGACAAGAAACTGAGCTACTACAACTCGCATGACTACCGCGAAGGGTTGATTCGTGTTCCGGGCGTGAGGTGGTTCACCAACCTTGAACATGGCAGACGTCATCAGCCATTGCAGCTTATGACGGTGGCGGACAACATCAAGTATTCGCGTCACAATGAAGTGAAGGGTGTCGGCTACAGGAAGTACGACAACTACGATGCGATTGAAGTCCCGTTCACCGATGCGATACCGAGCGACTATGACGGCGTCATGGGCGTGCCGATTTCATTCCTCGACAAGTATTGCCCAGAACAGTTTGAGATTGTGAGTGCAAATGACATTAGGAAGAACAATGACGTACCTATCAAGTCACACGGACTTATCAAAGATAAGGACGGCACAATTGATGGCGAGGCAACTTATGTGCGGATTTGTATCCGCCACAAGCTATCCTGTAAATCTTGTTAATCCTGTCAAAAGAAAGGCGACCAACAAATGAAAACCGAACTTCGTACCGACATCACAGTCGGAGACATCTGCAAGGGATTCTCCTACAACTCGCTTGAAGGCCGAGGCCTCTACGGATGGAGCGGCAAGCTCACGATCCAGCCCGAATACCAGCGCAACTACATCTACGCGAACGGCAAGGACGACGTGGCGGTGGTGGATTCGCTGCTGAAGAAGTACCCGATCGGCCTCATCTATTTCCTGAAGGTCGGCGAGGACAAGTACGAGGTTCTCGACGGACAGCAGCGCATCACGAGTTTTGGTCGTTTTGTGACGGGGCAGCTTGACGTCCTTGACGCCAACGGGATGCCGCACAAGTTCGATCCGGCGCACCATGCGTGGATGCTCGACATTCCGCTGACGATATACATCTGCGAGGGCGAGGGCGACGACCCCGAGGCGGAGATAAAGGACTGGTTCAGGACAATCAACATCGCGGGCAAGCCGCTCAACGACCAGGAGCTCCTGAACGCGACGTATTCGGGGCCGTTCGTCACGGCGGCCAAGGCGGTGTTCAGCAACTCGACGAACGCGAACATGCAGAAGTGGAAGGCCTTTGTCGCGGGGGACGAGAAACGCCAGGCGATTCTTGCAAAGGCACTGGAGTGGGTGTCGAAGGGGAACGTCAGGGACTACCTGAAAGACCATCGCTACAGTTCCGACATCACCGAGCTGACGCGGTATTTCGAGAGCGTCATAGCTTGGATAGACGGCGTGTTCAAAGAGACGAAAAATGAGATGTGCGGACTTGAATGGGGGCGGCTCTACGAAACGTACCATGCGAAGCCGTACGATCCCGACAAGGCCTGGGAGCGCGTCGAGTCCTTGTTTGCCGACGCAGACGACGGCAAGATACAGAACAGACGCAACATCTTCGAATACGTCCTTGGCGGAGAATCCGACAAGAAGCTGCTGAAGGTGAGGATGTTCAGCGTTGAGATCGCACGGAAAGTGTACAGGCGGCAGACAGAAGAGGCGAATGCGCGAGGCGTCTCGAACTGTCCGGACTGCGCAAACGGACACGAGGCCAACGCAAGGCGCATTTACGCCTTCAGCGAAATGGAGGCGGATCACGTCTCCGCATGGTCGAGGGGAGGAGACACGACGGAAACTAACTGCCAGATGTTGTGCAGACACCACAACCGTGTCAAGGGCAACGGTTAATGGGAGGTAAAATATGATAGAATATCTGCACATGAGGTCAATCGCGATATTGTTTCTGATGCTGTCGGCATGGTCCCCCGCCCTCGCGGCGCGGGTCGATGTGCCGTCGCTGCCCGAGGCGGCGTATGCCGACACGGAGGCGGTCACGAATGTCGCGTTCGATGCGGGCGTCGCGGGGAACAACGCGTTCGCCCTGTCGCTTGCGCTTGACGCCTCGCCGAGCAACAACGTGGAGGTGGCTTTCGGCTGCGACGCGGACGGGAACGGGACCCTCGAAGATTCCGAGGCTGCGTTCGCGATCGGCTGGGACTGTGGCGAATGGTTCTTCCGCGACGTCGCGGCTGACGTCGCGGACTCGTGCGCCGGCTCGTGCGGACGCGCCAGCCTCGACTGGCGGCTCAGGCTCGACGCCGCGCTGACGCCGCGGGACCTCCACGCGTTCGTCGGCACGTCGCCCCTGCCGTTCCCCTTGATGGATACGATGTACGACCCCGCCTGGAACATGGCGCGCGTCACGTCGCGGGGCTTCGGCAATGTAGATGCGTCGTTGCGCTTCGGCGCTTTTGCGATTCCCATTGCCATACGGATAAGGTGACGGCATGGTGGAGACATTCCAGAATGGATTGCAATACGTCTGCGTGTCCGCGCTTGCGGCGATAGTGCTGTGCGCCGCCCTGTGCTTCGCCGCCGAGATGGGTCGGCGGGTCGTGGCCAACCTTCCCTCAGTTACTCTTGTGGTCTTTCTTTTCGTCGTTTCCGTCTCGTCCGTAATCATCGGAGGCGGCAAGACGAACGGATTGCTCCAGGCGATGTTGCCGTTCGTCCCGCAGGTTCAGCAGGTACAGTTGCCGCAGGTGCAGCCGGTCGTGCCTCCCTCCGTTCCGCGCATATCGGCCCCGAGCCCCCGCGCGTCCGCCGACATGCCGTTCCGCGCGAGGAGCTGGAACAGGCGCGGGGCGTGGGACGACTCGTTCCGCTGCGCGTTCCCCGGCGAGTGGGTGTTCCCCCACGGGACGGGGCACCTCGACCGCGTGGAGGTCTGCTCGCAGGGGCGCATACTGCCGCGCTACGGCTCGACGAACGTCATTGCAGATGTCGGCGTTCCACTGCAGATAGTCAATCCACTGACCTCCTTCGGATGCGGGCCTACGGCCTCCAACTCGTACGTCTTCGCGTGGACTAACGCCGTAGTGGGCCGCGCGTCGCGCGAGGACGTCGCCAACGCCGAGGCCATCGACGCGTCCATAGAGCTCTTCCGCAACGGCGACGTCGCCATAACCACCAACGGCGTCACGGAGCTCCGCCCCCGCGTGCTGCCGTTCCCCCGCGACGGCTACGGCCAGGACGACGAGTGGGTGACGGCCAACTTCACCAACGCCACGGAGATACTTGCCGTCGGCTATCCGCAGTGGGTCGATGCGCAGGTAGGCGAAGGCCTGACGAACGGGCTCTACAAGCTGACCGTCACGGTTCCGGACGACCCTCCCGAGACGACCCAGCTCACCGTGGGCGACCTCTCCGTCGCCGTCACCAACGCGGGCGACTACGTGTTCCTCCTCGGAAAGGGGGTCGGCTATTCTCTCTCCGTGTTCCCCGCCACGGCCACGAACTTCTCATATGCCGCCGTGGACGACATTCCGTCCGGGCTCAGCTTCCAGTCGCCGCCCGATTCGCCGTCCGGGGAATGGACGGTCGACCGAGGACGGCTTGAGATCGTGCCGCCAGTCTATCCCATGACGCTATACACGCCGAGGTCCCGTGCCATGTGGACGCCGTGCCTGTCCGTCTCGCCGTCCACATGGCAGCCGTCGGCGCTGGACGACACGGAGACCTTCACGGCGGTCCTGTCGGACATCCCGCCTTCCGCGTCCGTGTCGTACAGGTGGAACACGTCCGACCCCGGAGTCGTGTCCGTGGCGTCCCCGAACTCGAAGACCACCTCGATGACGTACGTCCCGCCATCCGGCGAGGCGGGGTTCCCGTCCCTCTCCCTCCTTGTCGGGGTGGACGAAGCGGCTCTCCGCTCCTACTTCTCCCACGACTGGAGCGGCGCCGGCGGGAACGCCGTCAGCTTCACGGTCTCCGCGCCGGAGGTGCTGTTCGTCAACGACGACGACGACAACGACGACGGAACCCCCGACGTGCTGGCTACGCCGCACCTCGACGACGACGTGGCTTCCGGATGCATGCTTCTCCATTCCCCGGTCCCCGTGAGCGGGGTGGTCACGATCGATGGCGTGTACGGATACGACGAGGGGTTCGGCGACTCGCCCCTGCTGTTCGCGGACGAGCTCTGCACGGACGGGATTCAGGCGGGGCGCTCGTTCGCCGTGACGCAGGAGACGGAGTGGTCGAAGGCCATATACCTCAACCCCGCGACGGCCAGCACGACGCATCCCGGGGTGCAGGTCAAGGCGCGGTGGCATCCGTCGGCGGGCCCCGACCTCACGGCCTCCGCGTTCGCCACGATAGTCTCCCCCAGGGCCGAGCCGGTGTGCAACGCGACGACCAACGTCGTGGAAAACGGCGAGGCGCACGAGTACACGGTGAACCCGTGCGGCGTAGGGATCGGCCGCGTGGGGCACTTCCGCGTCGAGGTGGCGCCAGACTCGTTCCCGGACGACAAGATAGTGTGGGAGAAGACCGACGGGCTCGATTTCGTCGGATCGTGCACCGGGCGGTGCGTCAGCGTGCGCGGCGTTACCGAAGGGGTCGCTACGCTTGCGGTCAAGGTCGGGGACTGCCGGTCCGACGCGCCGACTTTCGATGTGGAGGTCGTCCAGAATGTCACGGTCAACCTGCGGGCGTGGATTATTACAGATATCGGCAACCACAAAGCAATGGAGCCAGAGGATGTCCGTCGGATGGTGAAAGACGCGAACGACATCTACGCACAGGTCGGCGTCACGTTGAATCTCGTCGAACCTATCGTCGTGACGAACATACCGAATGCGTACGATGCGCTGTATGAGACGCCGACGAATGCGACTTCGACATGGTCTTTTGATCAGATTGTGGACATCGCCTCGAACACCGGAGGGTTGGAGTGTTATTTCATAAATAGCTTCGCGGATTCGGACGACACTCTTGCAGCGAACAGCCGAAAGGGGATTGTTGTCACGCGTGATGCTGACTTCAGGGTTCTCGCACACGAAATAGGCCATGTGTTTGGAATGTGCGACATATACGCGACCTCGGACAGAAGCGATGATTCGGACGCGCCATTGCTCGCGCTTTTATCAAGTGATATGGTCAGTTTCTCGCACATGAGTAACGACTGGAATGGAGGATGCCATGGCAAGGGAGCTGGCGGGGCGCGATACTACAAGTACAACACGAAGATGACGGACATATTGCCGCGGATGTTGATGAATGGGAGGCGCAAGGACTCAGACAATCCGATAGACATCACGTCGGGCGACATCTACGGCGTGTATCACGCCTATGATGAAAACAATGAAAAGACATGGCACAAAGGTGATGCGCCAACGGCGTTTCTCTTTTGCAATAGGAATATAACGCATCAGTAGGGAGGGATGACATGGAAAGGAAATTAGACATCTACAGAAGGTTGCGCATCGCACTGCCTGTCACGGCGGTGTGCATGCTCACATGCATGGGGGACACTTGCACGGACGAGGAACTGCGGCATGACGTGTTGGAGTTCCTCACGACACGGTATTGCGGGAATTTCAGGGGAAGGCGTGTCTTGACGAATGAGATACGATTTGACGGGGACACGAATCGGCTCGCGTGCGTATTGACAGAATTCGCGGTTACGAACGACGAACGTATTGCCGCAAGGGCGATGCGTCAACTTGGCGAATATGGGACTATCGCACAGCTTCCATTCCTCTACTCGTGCGCTACGAACCCAATTGCCGGAGACAAGGCGGTGAAGGCTGTGCTCAGGATCGAAGGCGCAACGAGCAATTCCGTTGTCATGGCGTGTAATTATTTTGCACTTACGAATATTCCATCAAGAATGACGCAGCGACGAGATTCCGTATGCATAAGTTTGGTGGAAGCCGCGTGGAACGACAACGTTCTCACAAATGTGCGTGCGTTTGCACTTGGTTCCGCTTATTCGTTTGCCGCCGATGTGAACCAGTGCCATGAATGGCTGGACGAGGCTATCCAGAGGCATGACGCCTCATATCGTTATAGCAGACGGCGGCTTTCTGTGTTTCGTTCAGTTTGTTCACGTGGGATAAATCAATACAGTTACGCCTATGTTACAAATGCAATCAGTGAGCTTGTTGCCTACCCCGAGGCGAATTTACCCGATTAAATTTCTTTTTGAAATGCAATTCGCCAACGGCGACTTCATGACGCGAAGCAACGACGTCGAGACCGTCTGCCGCCGCGTCAACCCCGACGACTGGGACGGCGACGGACTCGCCAACGAGAAGGACGAGAACCCGCTTGCGTACGACGGAGACTTCTTCGGCGTTGCGAACGCGATGCCGACGAACGCCAACCTTGACGCATACTACCAGCTTGACGTCGCGGCGGCTGGCGCGCTCGACTTCGCGACGATCCGCGTCACCTGCGACGGGCCGAGCGATCTTGGCGACCATGTGATAATCGCCCGCACGAACCAGGTCTGCCATGTCCCGCTCCTTGCCGGCGCGACATACGCAGTAGAAAGCAATCTGCCGCTCTCCTATTCCGCCGTTTCGTCGGAACACGCCCACATCGTCACGAACTCCGCGACGAAGCTGACCGTCTCCATGCCGCTGGAGTTCACGGTGGAGCGTGTCGCGATGCGTGGCGGAGGCTTCGACAGCTACATCGTGCGAACCTCGCCTGTCAACGTAGGGCCGCTCATAGCCAACGTCTCCGGCGTGTGCTGCTCCTGCACGACGAACGAAACCGGCTTTACGTGGAGCTGCAGCACGGACTGCGAATGCGGCGGTTTCTGGCACGAACCCGTGGTGACTGCGACATGGGGCGGATATCTTCGGCCGTTCTACTGGCAAGGTTGGTGTCCATGCGCGTGGCACGGCGCTGGCGGAGGAGGCCCGCAAATAGTCCTCGATACACCCGACACCCTCTTCACGAACAACGACGGCGGCGCGGAGGGTTCCGACGTGGCGCGGCTCGTCGCCGGCCTTTTCTCTCCGGTCGAGACGAACGGGACGCTGACTCTGGAGGTGTCGGACGGCGCCGCCGTCAAGGTCTGGACGACGAGCAACAGGACAGAACTCGTGTCCTTGCCGTTGACATGGGACGTCGCCGACTCGCCGTGCCGCGCATTCTACGTCGAAGGCGCAAGCGAACGTGCGCGTGGGGACGTGTCGTTCGGCCTGAGGTGGCGCGGCGGGCAGGGCGACGTGCGTCTGTCCTCGGACGCCGCCTTCGCGGTGTACTATCCGATAATGAACGTCGTCAACAGTTCTCTGTTCGACAACGGGGACCTCTGCAACCCGTCCGGCATAGTCGTCGGCACCAACGCCTGCTTCGCGCTGGAGTTCGGGAGCGTCCACCCACCGGCGTCGGAGATCAGGTGGTCCGTCGTGGAAGGGGCGGCGAGTTTCGTCGACGGCAACGACACGGGCGAGCGCGTCCGCGTCTCGTCGGCAGTGCCCGGGCAGCGCGTGACGCTCCGCGCGCAGATAGGCGGCTGCCGTAGCCGCCCGCCCGAGATATCCGCATACGTCGTCGAGCCTTTGAGCGTTAAGCTCACGGTGTGGATCGTGGGGAACGACCTCGGCACCTACTATGCAAGTGACGCGACGACGGTCAGCAACATGGTCAGCGGGGTGAACAAGATATATGAGCAGATAGGCGTGTCGTTCTACATAGATTCGATTTGCTATACGAACAGGGAAGAGTGGTTGCGGCTTTGCGACATGAAGGGGAACTACTTGCGGCAAAGGAGATTTGATCTTGCAAATGTGGCGAAGAACACCGGGGGCGTAGAGTTGTATTTCGTGGATTACATCAAGCCAAAAACTTTGGGAAACAATTCACGTTTTGGAACCGTCGTTGCCAAAGATGCAACACCATTGGTAATCGCGCATGAATTAGGGCATTCTTTTGGTCTTTTGGATGTGTATCCATATGACGACGGCGACCCTGCCGCAACGATGCTTGGCAATGGTGTCAGGAAAGAATGGGCTTACGACGACTGGAACAACGGATGTGGAGCGAGGTATTATTCGCAAGTGGCGACGCAGGATAGACTGATAAGGCGGCTCTTGATGTGCGGCTTTAGGCAAGTGGAGACGGCCGGCTGGGATATGTCGTACGGCTCGATATACGGATTTCGTCGCGATGGAGCGAATACAACGGTAAATGTCGGCTTCTTTACCGACGAGACACGGAAGACACCAATTCATAAATAAGGAATGCCATTATGATCAATAGACTCTTGTTTCTGTCCTTAATCGCACGTGCGGCAATCGCGTTCGCGGCAACCGGAACGCAGGATGAATGGGCTGCCGCGCTTGAACGCGCGGCGAGGCGTGTAGATTCTGACGACCTTGGTGATGACAATGAAAGTTCAACAGAGCCACCTGATAAACAAGTCCAGAACAGGTATGGGCTTAGCGATGCAGAAATGCGGCAAATGGTGTTGCCCATGGCGCAGAGGTTCGGGACGGATGAGACGAATGAATGTAACAGAGCCTTTAGAGTTCAGGCTATTTATTGGCTTGGTAGCTATGGAACGACGAATGACATTCCTTTCGTTACGGCCATACTAACGAACAAGTCGGATTTCGCGGTAGAGGCGGCGTTGGGTGCCTCCATGTGCATACGGATGAGGACGGGGGGGCTTACGAATTTCGTGGACTGGGTGGTCTCGTCCACCAACGTATTTGACACTTCCGTACGACGACTTGCGTATATATGGTTATATGACATGGGAAAGGGGAATGCAACATTCTCTGTGGAACAGGCCACGAAAGATTCAATATCCGCATTCTTTCTTGGTAAGGCGGGGATTGAGTGTACAGACAGCATCCTGTTTGTCGATAGGGCGGCATGTGAATTGAACCCCTCATATCGCCACAGCCAGCAGAGACGCGACAACCTTGCCGCACTGCGTCCGCCTGGGCTGACGGGGAAACCGGCGGAACTCTACGATGCGCGACAGGCTGATGCCGCACAGGGGGACTGAACATGTGTGAGACATTGTTGCTTGCGGCGACGATTTCACTTTCCTCACTCCCGACGGCGGAACACGGCGACACCGAGGTCGTGACGAACGCCGCGATTCCTGTATTCGCTCGAGTGGGACGCCGTTAGGGTCTCATGCCGCGGCTTCGGCACGCCGGACCCCCGGGTCGACTGTTCGGTCGAGAACATCCCGCTTGTGATGCGGATACGTTAGGGAGGGGCGAGGGATGAACATAGAACTGCACAGGATCAAGGTCCGCGACCTTGTCGCCGTCTATGTCGACGACGCGGAAAGCGGGGTGAGGGGATACGGCGGACGGCTCGACATACGGCCCGCCTACCAGCGCGAGTTCGTGTACAGGGAGAAGGAGCGCGACGCGGTGATCTCCACTGTCATGAGGGGATTCCCGCTACCTCGGCGGGAATCGGCGGGGACAGACCCTCGCATGACGTCATGTTATGTGGCAGAAATGATGGGGGTGTCGTTGTTTTCGCGGATTGATGGCTCGTTGCCTCTGCTGTCGTAATGGAGACTGTCCCCGCTTTCCCTTTTGGCAACGCGCTGGCAGCGCGTTGTACTAAGGTGGGGCGAGGCGTCCCGCCGAGCCGCCACGGCTCACCCGGAGGGTTCGCCCCACCTCCAGTCCGCCTCGGTGGTCGGCCCCTACCGCTGGTAGGGCGCGATCACCGAGCGCGCCGCAAGGTGGAACGGCGGCTTCTTGCGACGTTCATGTCATTTGCGCTTATCGCCTCACGCAAAGTACGCTAAGTTCGCAAAGTAACTTTTTGAGTTTCCTCTGCGCTCTCACCCCTGATAGGGCATCCGCTTTGCGGACAGCCTTCGGCTGGGGGATACGCCTCAGCAGAGGCAATGAGTCATCAATTCACAAAAACAGCGACAAACCAATCATTTCTGCCGCATAACAGAACGACAATCAGGGCCTGTCCCCGAAGATTGACGGCAAGCCCTGTTTAAAAGTACCCCTACGACCCGCCCTGCGCACCGTCAGAGGTTTTGGTGCGCACCAAAAGTACAAACGCTGCGCAGCAAAAGTATAAATGGTGCGCAGCAGCGGGTAACTTGGGTCTGTCCATGCCCCACGCGACTCTAAATGACTCTAATTGACCCTAAATGACCCGACAGACACCGAGTGGTACGGTAGAGCAGAGGCACCTGACACTATAGATTCGCGAACGGGTTGCACGAGAACCCGCCGCCCGATCCCGACGGACCGAACGCCGTACGCGGCTCGCGCCTCTGGCGCTGCTGCGCCGGTGCGCCGCCGGACGGCGCCGCAGCCGCTCCGCCTATCGTCGGACGCGACTTTGCGGACAGCGAGATGCGCCCGCGCGCCTTGTCGACGCCAATGACGGTCACCTGCAGCCGGTCCCCCGCCTTCACCACCGACGCAGGATCGGACACGAATCCGTCCGAAAGCTCCGAGCGGTGGATGAGCCCGTCCTGGTGCACGCCGATATCTACAAACGCCCCAAAGGCCGTAACGTTCGTGACGACGCCCTCGAGCTTCATCCCCTCCTTGACGTCCTCTATCTTCGTCACGTCGTCCCGGAACTTCGGCGGCTCGAACACCGCGCGCGGATCGCGCCCCGGCTTCACGAGCTCCGCGACGATGTCCTTGAGCGTGGGCTCGCCCACGTCGTTCGAGACATAGCGCCTCACGTCTATCTTCTTCGCCGCGAGCGGATTGCCCACGAGGTTCCCGACAGTCACGCCGAGGTCCTCCGCCATCTTCGCGACAAGTGCGTAGCGCTCGGGATGCACGGCGGACGAGTCGAGCGGATTCTCCGCGCCGCGTATGCGCAGGAATCCCGCGCACTGCTCGTACGCCTTGTCGCCGAGTCCCTTCACCTTCTTGAGCTGTTCGCGCGACTTGAACTTTCCGTTCTCGTTGCGCCACGCGACGATGTTCGCCGCGATGGACGGCGTTATGCCGGAGACGCGCTGCAGCAGCGGGGCCGACGCCGTGTTCAGCTCGACGCCCACGCCGTTCACGCACGAGACGACCACCTCGTCCAGCTTCGACCCGAGGAGCTGCTGCGAGACGTCGTGCTGGTACTGTCCGACGCCAATGGACTTGGGATCGACCTTCACGAGTTCCGCGAGGGGATCCTGAAGTCGGCGTCCTATCGAGATCGCCCCGCGCACGGTGAGGTCGAGGTCAGGGAACTCCTGCCGCGCTATCTCGGACGCCGAATACACGGACGCCCCCGACTCGCTCACGGAGACGACTATGGGCGTCGGAATCTCGGGATGCTGCTCGCGGAGCTTCTTCAGCGTGTCGCGCACGAACGACTCCGTCTCGCGACCTGCCGTTCCGTTCCCGACGGCGACGGCGTCCGCGTGGTACTTCGCCACGATCATCGCGACGGCCTTCGCCGCCTCAAGAGGCTTCTGCTGAGGGAATATAACGGTCTTGCCGAGGTACTTGCCCGTCGAATCGAGCATCGCGACCTTGCAGCCCGTGCGGATGCCAGGGTCTATCGCGAGGACGGCCTTCTCGCCAAGCGGCGCGGCGAGCAGCAGGTGGCGAAGGTTCTCCGCGAACACCTCGACCGCAGCGCGGTCTGCCTCGGCCTTCTTGTCCACGGTCACGTCGATCTCGCACGACGGCGCGAGCAGCCTCTTGTACGCGTCGCGCACGGCGACCTCGACCTGCCCGTCGCACTTCTCGTCCTTGCGCGCGCCGCGCACGGACGACACGATCTCCATGATCCTCGCAACGACCGGATCCTCGTCCAGCACGAGCTTGACCCACAGGACGCCCTCCTTCTGTCCGCGCCGGATGGCGAGGTAGCGGTGGGAGGGCATCGTAGCGACCGGCTCGTCGTAGTCGTAGTACTGTTCGAACTTCGTCGGCTCCTTCGGCGCGGGCGAGGCGACTTCGCTCTTTACGTGCGAGCGGCGCGCGAACTCGGTGCGGACGAACCCGCGCACGTCGGCGATGTCCGCTATGCGCTCCGCGATGATGTCGCGGGCGTACTGGAGGTCCTCGTCGGACGCCGACACGAGCGCCGGATCGGACGCCGCGCCTTCCCATATCGCGTCGGCGAGCGGCTCGAATCCCTTCTCCTTCGCGACCTGCGCGCGCGTCCTGCGCTTCGGCTTGAACGGCTGGTATATGTCCTCGAGGCGGGACTTGACGAAGCACTCCGCGATCTGCTTGCGCAGCTCGTCGGTGAGCTTGCCCTGCTCGTCGATCGACTTGAGGACGGTCTCCTTGCGGGCCTCGAGCTCGGTGTAGTACTCGAGCCTGTCCTTGATCTTCCCTATCGCGACCTCGTCGAGGTTGCCATGCGCCTCCTTGCGGTAGCGCGCGATGAAGGGAATGGTGTTCCCGTCCGCGAGCAGCCTCTCCACGGCGGCGATCTGGCGCTCGCTAACCCCGACCTCCGCGACCATCCTTGCGGTGATTTCCCTGTTCATTCAGCTTTTACCCTTGATTCTCATATGTCCCGTAAATGTATTATACCACAACCGCTGCGGTCAGCGGCCCGTCATTATGCGAAAGTAGTCGCAGACGCGCGAGACACCGTCTGGCACTGGCACGGTCGAGAGCCAGCAGGCGTAGGAGTCCTCGTCCGCCGGGTCGAACCCGTGCATCCCGTTGAGCGGCTTCACGCCCATGTCACTCGGCGCGAACTGTACACCTGCCTCAGCGAGGAATATCGCATCTCCGAACTTGCGGTCCTCGCGCCATATCCCGTGGCGGCGGAGCTCGTCCTCGGCAAGCCAGCGTCCGGGCAAGCCGGACATGGCCGACTTCACCTTGCCCTCCGCCTCGGGCTTCAACCACCAGAAGCGGACCATCGTAGAGTCTATCGCGCTTGCATAGTCCTCGCCCCACACGAGACCCGTCTTCGCAAGCGCGGCGGGCACGTCGGCAGTCCCGCGCAGGGGCGTCATGCCGTGGTCGGAGAACACTGTCAGCTCGAACGGCCGCCCGCCCTCGACGAGGGAGGAATGCAAGGCCCGTATGGAATCCGCGTATTTCTCGACCTTGGGCTTGAGGACATCGTCTTTCCCGACATTGTCGTGCTGCAGCGCGTCGAACGCGGCGGAATAGACGAACGCCCTGTCAACAGCCCCCTTTCGGAACGCCTCTGCGGCAATGCGGAAGTTCTCTTCCTCAGAAAGCCTCCAGTTCGATATGAGATACCTCTGTCCCTGCGACTCCCAGACGTCAGCGAGGTTCTTCACCGGCGCGAGGCCGCCTGGCACGAAGAGATCCGTCTTTTCGCAGTAGTCGAGCTTCGGCAGCCGCTCGACGGGGACGCCGTACAACTGGAAGTACCCGGTGAAGCCGTAGAGTTTCTTGATGAGCTTCGAGAGCTGGTGGCGGACGCGTCCGCGCCGCCAGAAGGACTTGGGCCGCAGGAACGGCGCGAGCCACCGCATTTTCCTGAACGGGCTTTTCTCAGGCGCGTAGTCGTAGAACGCGAGGTGTCCGTGGACCGCAGGGCGCTCGCCCGTCAGGATCGTTGGGATCGCCGTACAGCTGTATCCGAACTGCATCTCGATCCTGCGCCGGTTGGGTAGAAGGTCGCGCAGGAATCCATAACGCTCGACCTGCTTCCAGCCAAGCGCATCTACGAACACGAAAACCCTGACCTTGCCGTCTTCCGCTACCATTCCAGCAACTCCTTCATGAACTTGTCCGGATCGAAGAGCCGTTCGACGATTGAAAGCGCGGAAGCGCTCATCCTTTTCAGCGTTTCGGGGGTCGCCATCGCGTCGAGCGCGCGAGCGAACGCGGCCGGAGTCTGCGCCGCCGTCGTGCGCGTGAGGCCGTCCTCCGTCGCGGCGAACATTCCAGTCTCGCCCTGGATCAGCCAGTCGTACAGTCCGCCGACGTCGAACGTGGCGACAGGCACGCCATGCGAAAGCGCCTCGGCGCCGACCGTGCCGAACGGCTCGTGCCAGAGCGACGGGACCGCGCACACGTCGGCGTCCCTGAAGAACCGCTGCGCATTCTCCTGCCAGCCCATGAACACCGTCCCCTTCGGCGCGGCGCGGCGGAGCGCCGCCTCGTCGGCGCCCGTTCCGACCACTGTCAGGGAGTGCGGCACGGCCATGCGTTCCACGGCCTTGAGAAGCAATCCTACGCCCTTCCCAGCGATCAGCTGTCCCATGAAGAGTATCCGCAACGTCCCGCCCGGCATCCACTCCTTCGCGGACGCCTCTTCGCGGAACGGACGTACGAAGAGAGGATAGAGAACCTTGACCCTATTCGGCGGAAAGCCGTTCCTGATCAGGTTGTCCCTGATGAAGTTCGCCGGCACGAACGCCTTGACTTCGCGCATCTCCTCGATGAATGAGCGTATCGGACGGAACACGTTGCGCAAAACCCACTTCGGGCGCGTGACGGACGCGCAGAGACGGCACGGGAAGAACGAGTACATCCTGCCGCACGGCCTCCTGAGTGGATCGTAGTAGTGTCGCCTCAGGCAGTAGAGCTCGTGGTCGTGCGCGTAGAAGTGGAGCCTTTCTCCGTAGCGGGCCTTGAGGCGCCGTATGTCGGCGACAGTCGGCGGTATCTTCTGCATCAGCACGAAATCGCGGTCGTCGAGGTCCTGCGGCGGATCGCCCACTACATCCACGACATGTCCCGCTGCGCGCAAAGCGGCGGCGGACCGCTCCGCAAAGCGTTCAAGTCCGCCATATAGGTGAGGATATACGCCTGTAAAGAGTATCTTCATGACTTTGATCCCGTATGTAACCCACGGCCCGAGGTGAGACGGTTGATGAAAGCCGCCGTCAGGCGGATTCCAAGCGTGTTAAGCAAGAGTCGTTTCAGCCATGCCGTGCGCGGCGGCCACGCGATGGCGCGAAGCCATTCCGAGTGCGCGGCGAACGCGGCAAGCAGTTCCGAACGGTCGGGCTCGTCGAATCCCGGCGTCGCGATGTAGAATCCGAAAAGGTTGCAGGCAAGAGTAGATGCGAAGCCCCGCTTGACGTTGTCCGGAAGGTTGGATTTCGCGAGTTGCGAATAGACGTTGGCCGTCACGTCGAGTATGTCACGTACGCGGCGCGGCGTGAAGGTTTCCGTCGCGGCGCCTGCGCGAGCGGGAAGGTAGGCATAGAGAGGATCCTTCGATATGAACACGCCGGCAAGTCCGGCGAGATGCAGCGGCAGAGCGTCCAAGTCTTCGTGGATCTTTCCTGCGCGGAACCTGGGCAAGGAGTCTCGCCGGTAGGCGAAACGCCAGGGTTGCCAGTTCATGCTCTCCGCACCATCGCGTGCGAAAAGGACGTCGAACGCCTCCGAACCGGAAAAGGAACGTCCTCCATGCAACGAGTACGCAGGTGGAATACGGGGCTTCGTCGAACCGTCAGGCTGCATCTCCAGATAAGGGAACTGTAGACATTGGCAGTCAGGATTGGCGTCTATGAGCTCCGACATGCGGCGAAGCGCACCTGGTATGTAGGCGTCATCGGCGTCAAGCCAGGCAACCCAGTCACCGCGCGCCTCGTCCATGCCCCTGTTACGTGCAACGGACACACCGCCATTGGCCTGGTGGACGACGCGTATGCGGCGATCCTCCTCGGCCAGGGCGTCAGCCACAATCGGCGAGGAATCACTGGAGCCATCATCAATGATAACGGCATCCCAATCGGAAAAGTCCTGGGACTGGAGACTCGCGACCGCATTCCGTAGGGTGGCCGCGTTGTTGTAAACGGGTATGACGAATGTTATCTTCATTCTTTCAGTTTCGCGGCAAGTTCCATCCGCGCCTTTTCAAGCCTGGTGTTCAGCATTTGATATGCCGACTCCCTGCGCTCTTTCCAGTCGCCGCGATTCTCAAACGTGTCAAGGACGCGTTGCGTAACGGCCTTCCAGTCGCAGTCGTACACGCTGCCGACGACGGTCTCGCCAAAGTTCGAGAGCCAGTTAGCGAGTTTCGACCCTCGAGCGATGCCAAG
>Ga0310696_10005127_pt1 | contig 15872 bp, 13 predicted proteins | sample AusTroGonzalo_MG_4_FD_203885 | JGI IMG/M metagenome (GOLD analysis project Ga0310696, IMG submission 203885) | Bovine rumen microbial communities from tropical cattle in Woodstock, Queensland, Australia - Gonzalo_02 (v2) (version 2) | ecosystem: Host-associated > Mammals > Digestive system >...
ATCGAACACAGCCGTCAGCAGCCCATCCATCGTTCCGTCAAACACGTATACTGTCATTGGTCGAAGTCCAGTTTCAGTTGCATTTCCTCTGCCGCCCGCTTCTGCTGGGCTTTGGAAATCAACAAGGGACGAAGGCGTTCAGGACGCAGTTCGTTGATGCCAATGATGGGCTGCGAGAACTGCGAGGTCAGTTCGTTGCAGGTAATGAAGTATTTCGCCTTCTTCATCACCACCCCCATCTTCTTCAGGTCGAAGGATGTGAGGCGATTAAATCGACGCGAATTGACAATGAGCCACGCCGACTTCGTGCCGAGACCAGGCACTCTTAAAAGCTGCTCATAGTCGGCCGTATTGATATCCACAGGGAAGGCCTCGGGATGGCGCAGGGCCCAGGCCAACTTGGGGTCGAGCTCCAAGTCGAGATTGGTATGCAGGTCATCGACAATCTCATCCACCTTGAAATGGTAGAAGCGCAGGAGCCAGTCGGCCTGATACAGACGGTTTTCACGCACCAGAGGCGGCTGCTTCAGCACAGGCAGACGGGGATCGTAGGTATTCACACTGACATAGCCCGAGTAATACACGCGCCGCATGGTAGGCTGGCCATAGAGCATCGACGACATCGTCAGAATGTCCTTGTCAGTCTCTTTCGTAGCTCCCACAATCATCTGCGTAGACTGTCCAGCAGGTACGAAACGGGGCACATGGCGATACTTCTTGCGATCTTCCTTGTTCTCCAACACCCCTTGCTGTATCAGTTTCATCGGCTGGAACACACTCTTGTGGTCTTTCTCAGGGGCAAGCAACTTCAGCGACTCCTCCTTGGGAATCTCGATGTTCACGCTCATACGGTCGGCATAGCGTCCAGCCTCATTCAGCAGTTCCTGCGAACAGCCAGGGATGCTCTTCAGATGGATATAGCCATTGAAGCGATGCACGGTGCGGAGATCGCGGGCAATGGCGGCCAGACGCTCCATCGTATAGTCAGGATTGCGCACGACACCACTGCTGAGAAACAGTCCTTCGATATAGTTGCGACGATAGAACTCCATCGTTATCTCCTCGAGCTCGCTGACGGAAAGCGTGGCGCGCTTGATATCGTTCGAACGGCGGTTGATGCAGTAGGCACAATCGTACATACAATAATTGGTCAGCATCACCTTCAGCAATGAGATGCATCGCCCGTCATCTGCAAATGAGTGGCAGATACCCACCCCACCGACTGTAGAACCCACCATACCCTGCTGACCCTTGCGCACGGTTCCACTCGACGAGCACGACACATCGTACTTCGCCGACTCTGCGAGGATTCGCAATTTCTCCATGGTCTTTTCAGTCAGCATGGGACAAAGATGTTAGATGATTTACTGTCGCTTTTTCAGAGCCATGCGCACCTCACGCTTCTTTCGCAGGAAGTTGAGACGCTCATCGGCATGCTGATAAGTGGTGCGCAACTGATGGCCATAGACAAGGCAAGCAGTACCAAGATAGGCAGCCACCTGAATCCACAGACACCGCAATTCGAAAGACACGTCGCCAATAGAGGCACCCATGGTGTTCAGACGCAAATAAGCCCTGATGCCAAAGGTACTCGGAAAGAGCCACGATACACCCTGCAAATAGCCGGGAATGGAGGTCTGAGGCCATGAGACGCCTGTCAGGAACAGCAACGGCAATGACACAAACACCACCAGCAGGATGACATTTTCACGGAAACGTACCAGACAAGATACCGTCATACCAAAGAAAACGCACGCCAACAGATAGGGAATCATCAGCTGCAACAGATTCTGCCACGGCGCAATATGGATGAAATGGAAGAGCTGCGGTACCACAATAGTAAGATAGGCACTCATAACGGCATAGACCATCAGATAACAGAGGGCCTTACCACTGACGATACGCCCTATGCCGCCATAACAAGGATGGATAGGTATGAGATCGCCATAACGGTTGCGCTCACGGGCCGTTCCTGCAGCAAGACCGATACCAAGAGCGAGTGTCTGCTGGATAATCAGCATCAGCACGGCAGGCAGAATGGCAGTGCCATAACCGGCTTGGGGATTGAACATCGCCACCTCCTCGACATCAAGAGGACTGGTGGTAATCAGGTCTTCACGGGCGGTATAGTTGCCTGAGAGCTTGGTCTGTATCTGTGCTCCCATCTGCTGACTGACAGCCATCGCCGTCTGGTATATCGCCTTATAGGTAAGCATCAGCGCCATATCGCAATACACACTGATGGTGCCCTGCTGCATGCGGTTCACGTTCGTCGCAAAATCCTCAGGGATGAGGTAGATGCCCTTCACCACCTGACGGCTGACGAGCGACTGCGCATCATCGAGATCGGCAGCATAACAGGTAACGTGGACTTCAGACGAGGCATCGCACATACGGATGAACTGACGCGAGAGTGCGGAATGCGACTGGTCGACCACCACCACAGGCACCTCATGGATGCTCTCATTGTTATATACCCACGAATAGAGCAATGGATAAACGAGAGGGACCACGATACAGAACAGCAGCACGCCCTCATCGCGGAGCACCTGCTTCAATTCAAACCGCCATACGTAGGCAGCATCGTCGAGCCAATGGAGTATATTATGGAATATAGACATACGTTAGCATTGCATTTTTGATCTTACTGACCACGAACCACGGCATCAGCGTAAATGCCACGAGCGCCACGAAATGGAACCAGGCATCGATGAGCGGGAAGCCGTTGAACACCGTAATCTGATAGAGCATATAATAATGGCGCAAGGGGAAGAGCCACGTCAGCGCCTGTATCGGAGAGTCCATACCCATTACAGGGAAGGCAGAGCCTGCCAATGAGAAACTGAGCACGCCCCACAGCGAACAGATACTCATCGACATTCGCAGCGATGGCATCAGACCGAAGATGAAGATACCGAAACCTATCGACGCAAACACCTGAAGCACAGCTAACAGTATGATTGTCCACAGCCCTCCTACATGTGCAAAATGCAGCACATTGTAGATATAGAACTCGTAGAAGAATATCAATACGAGGAACACAATGGCCTGTGGCAGGTATTTCCCCAGCAGGGCAACAACCATATTCCCGTCAGCCTTTGCCAGCCACTCCTTGCCACGCTCCATCTTCAACTCCATACCCAACGAATAGGCAGTAATCAGAAACATGAACAGCATCATCACACCAGGCACAAAGACCGTAGAGAGATACATGTTATAGTTGCTCCAGGGATTAGCCACTTGATGCAGGTCGATGCGTATAGGCTGAAGGAAGGTCTGTATCTGACCAGGCGTGAGTCCCTTGGCACTCAACGTGGCCTGACCTACTGCCGCAGAACCGAGGGTGGCGATGGTCTTCAGATCCTTCATCACTAATGATCCTGCCGCAATCGACACATTACTATAATAATATGACACCTTCGGACGACGGGCGGAGAGCAGATTATCCATTGTTCCCTTCGGGATATACAGGAAGCCATAGATTTCATTCTCCTGCATGGCATGACGGGCTTCAGCAACTGAGGCGTAATGCGCCACCACTTTGGAAGTCTGGAATCCGTCAAGACGACGTACCAGAGCCCTGGATGTTGAAGAATTGTCGAGATCGACAACGCCCACAGGCAATTCCTGAGGCAGACCTTCATCTAAAAGTGAGGTAAAGAAGAGCATCGTCAACAATGGAAACAAGAGCATACAGCAACCATAGATGGGATTCTTCATCAGAATCTTCATCTCACGCACCGCGATACGCCATATATTGATAAGATGTCTCAGCATCTCAGCCTTTAATTCTTGATAATCAGCGACATGCCAGGACGAAGGCCGTCGATTTTATCTACAGGACGAGCCTTGACCTCAAAGGTCTTCAGATCGTACTGACCGTTAGCCTTGGTAGCCTTCCATACAGCGTATGAACCCTGATCCTTCAGGTAGTAAACCTTCATCTTGATATCCTTGTTGAACGCAGGCACGAAAGCAGTAAACTCATCGCCTATCTTCATATCGCCCAACTGATCCTCGCGGATATTGAACGTGCCCCACATATCCTCCATCACTGCGATAGACATGATAGGAGAGCCTGTGCCCACCAATTCGCCTACCTTCGGATAAATATCAGCGACCTCACCCTCCATCTGGGCAATCTGAACGGTCTCGTGGATATACGAATTGACCTCCTGCACAGCCCCTCTGGCACGACCTACCTGAGCGGCAGCTGCCATCTTATCCTCCACACGGGCACCGTTGACAGCCATATCATATTGACTCTGGGCAGCCTTCATCTGCGCCTCCATCGCCTTGTAGTTGGCATAGACCTCATCGCGCTTCTGGGCACTCACCACACCCTCGTCGAACAGACGCTGGATGCGATTGTATGACTTCTCTGCAATCTCATAGCCAGCCTTCGCCTGCTGAAGTACAGAGAATGCCCCTTGGATCTGCTCCTTACGTGCACCGTTCTGGGCCTTCAGTTCGAGGGCAGCAGCAGCGTTCTCAGCACTGCGGGCCTGCTCCATCTTGGCACGCACCTCTGGGGCATCGAGGATGGCAAGGGTATCACCAACCTTCACATAGTCGCCCTCTTTCACACGAATCTCAAGAATACGACCAGGCACCTTACTTGACACACGATACTCTGAGACCTCCACCTGACCCTGTTTCACATCTGGTTCACGTCCAAGGGCAAGGAATCCAATGAGTGCCACTATGATTACTACTGCTACGAAACCGGCTATCGCAAGCAGAATGTTCTTATGCTGACTTCTTGTTTGGTTTGACATAACTATAAACTATAAACTTTAAACAATAAACTATTCCAATGTTCCGAGGGACTTCTGGAGGTCTACCTGCGAGAGTTTCACATCGATCTCGGCATCGATTTTCTGCGACTGCGCCTGCAGCCATGCCGTCTGCGCCTCCATCACGGTGGTCAGTGTGATGACACCCTCCTGAAAACCAATGTTTGCCGTACGAAGATTCTCCTCAGCACGGGCGATATTCGACTGAGCCATCGAGAGCTTCTTGTTGGCCTCATTCACACGGAAGGTATTCTGGTTCACCTGCAATTCTATCTTCTCACGCGCCTCGAGCAATTCAAGGCTGGCGATGGAGGTAGCACCCTTAGAGGCACGCACCTTATACATCACATCGCCCCAGTTCCAGATGGGCACACGCACAAGGACACCCACATTCCAGAAACCACCGAACTTACGCTGGAAACCGTTGAGCACATTCGGATTGGTGACGTTGTATCCTCCCATCAGGGCCACCATCGGCAGATTGCCAGCCTTCAGGATATTGGTGACCTGCTTGGTCAACTGTACACCACTCTCCAGCATCTTCAGTTCAGGACGGTTCTCGATGGCCGCCTCCACATTCAGCGCAGGAGTGATATCCACAACGGCAATATTCTCGACATTCTCATCAACCAAGGTGATATCCTCATTGACAGGAAGTCCGATGGTCTGACAAAGCAGCATTTTCGAAAGCACCAGGCCGTCGTTCACCTTGAGCAGCGTCATCTCAGCCTCGTTGAGCTTCACGTCGACAGAAAGGCCATCGCTACGGGTAGCCACACCCTCGTCGATCATCTTATGCACATCGCCATTCAGTTTCTTCAACAGATCGAGATAGCCCTCTGCCAGTTTCTGCTTGTGTTTCAGCGACACTACGAGCCAATAGGCCTTGTCGGTAGAATAGATGGTTGACTGACGAACGGCATCAGCGGAATTGCGCTGCAGATCCTCGTTGATATCGGCCATCCTGTTCATGGCCACAATGGCACCACCCATGAAAACAGGCTGCACCATCATCACTGATCCCGCAAAGAGATTACGGGTATCAGTATCGAGGGCATCCACCAGTCTGTCACCCAAAGCATTGAGATTAGCAGCAACGCCCTGTAAGGTCTGCCCAGAAGCCATCTTCAGCATATTCATATCGATACCCATCAGGCTGAGCGCAGAAGCGATATTCTCCATCGGCAAAGCAGCACTTGCCTTGGAGAGCCCCGCCTGCAGGTCGGACATCGAGTTCGTGCCGAGATTGCTGAGTGTCGACTTTTGGTCATCGCTAAGCAGTTCCACCTGTCGGCTGGTATACTGATAGGTACCGAGCGCACTCACGTGAGGCAGGTATTTCGTACGCGCCGACTTCCTGACATTCGTCGCCACATCCTGCTTCACTTTCGAGATACTCATCTGCTTGTTGTTACGTAATGCCATCGCACGGCAACTGTCGAGTGACAATAGTCGCTGCGCACTGACGGGCATCACAGCACCTGCAAGCAGAATTAATCCAATAAATCTATTCATCTATAAACTATAAACTCTAAACTATAAACTCTAAACTTACTCAAAGTTAAACGTTCTTGATCCGATCATATTACCATCGGCAAAGATGGACACACGATACTGGCCTCCCTCAAGCATCTGGGAGACATTCCAGAACGTGGCGACGCTCACCTCCTCGCCAGAATACTCGATGGTTTTCTTCATGGAATATTCCAGATTACGGTTCTCATAGGCGAACGATCCACCGCCGCTGAGGGTATTACCGCCAGGATTCTGGATACGCACATAGATGGTACGATTACCATTCGAAGCCGTCACATTCTTCGTGATGGTGAAGTTCACCTGCATCTTCTTGGTGTCCTTCAACTTCTTAGTCGGTTTGTCACGCTTATTCAGAAGTGACAAGCTGATATTCGTGGCATCCAGCTGGGCAGCAATCGCCACCTTTTCTGAAAGTGAAGCCTTCTCGCTGCTCAGGCCGGCAATCTGGGAGTTACGCTCCTCGAGAACCGCATTCACACGGCTATTCTCCTGCTTCAGGCTCTCGTTCAGACGGTTCAGCGAATCCACCTGAATGATATAGCTGCGGAGCACCTCACGCACCGTTGCAAGCTCTTTCTTCAGACGGGTAATCTCACGGGCATCATCGGCCTTTACCTTCTTCAATTCTTCAAGAAGTTTCTGAGTCTTCATCTGCTCCTGCGTCAGCTGTTCCACAATGGAATCATTGTTGATCTGGGTCTTCATCTCACTGTATTGCAGGGCGAAGCGCTCATACTCATTCTCCATCTCCTGCTTGTCGAGTTCAGCCAGTTCCTGCATATCGCGGTTCACCTTCTTCTGTTCCTCAAGATTCTTAAAGAGGTAGGCCAAACCGCCCATCAGGGCCAGAATCACCAGAATAAGTGGTATTAAAATCTTCTTTTTCATGCCGATTACTTATTATCATACACAATTTGTCCGGATGTCGATAGTCGCCACCAAGACAAATCAAAGGGGATTAACGCAAAATCTTATTTAAATTCAAAAAGACTTGTGAATCCGGTTATCGTAAATACGTCCTTCAGCTCATTACTCATACCAGTGATACTGACTTTGCTCCCCTTTGGCTTGGCAGCCTTCAGGACACCCAAGAACAGGCGCAGACCACTCGAAGAGATGAAATCCAGCTTCGAGCAATCGAAAACAATGTTTTTACCGTCACAGTCGTAAAGTGGCTGCAACTCTTTTTCCGTCACCGCAGCAGCGGCTGTGTCAAGACGTCCTTCCAATACGGCAACTATGTTGCCGTCCTGCTGTTGAATAGTAGTTTTCATCATATTTTCACAATCGTTTTCTTCAATATTTGCTGCAAAGTTAGAAAAAATACAGCATGTTAGCCTATTGTTCAAAAACAATTATTGTTTTTTAACTTACATTTAAGAACAACTTTCGATTTATTTCGTATCTTTGCAACCAATTTAAGTAAAGATGACCGACATTATACTTTCCAGTTTCCTTAGCCTGTTCGCTTTGTTTGGCAAGGAGGAAAACGTCGATGAGTCTCGGGCAACGAGTTTGCTCGAGGATTATCTTCGTCATCATTTCGGCATCCGGAAGATCAACACCTATCTTGGTCTATACCTCGATATGCGCGGGGTTTATGAGATGAGTGACGATCTGGATACCGAGACCATCGTAGCTTCCATTTGTGACAATCTGCATGGCAAGATCCGTGCTACTGATGAGTCGATGCTGCTGTTGCGTATCATGGAGTTCTGTGGCGTCAAGGATGGCAACATCCACCCCATGTTCAGGATTATGGCCGAGAAGTTCAATGTGCCAGAGCAGCAGTTCAACGACTTTATCGACTTTGTCAGCAACAAGGCCTCTGACCGTGTGATGCTGCTCCAGCCGGAAGGCTTCGACGGCCAGTTGAAAACCTTGCTGATGCCCACTTCAGGCTCACTGATCTTCACTTATAATGGTGACGATAAGGTGCTACTCAACGATGTGCCCGTACTCCCAGGCGCCTATCAGGTATGGCTGCAGAGCAGTGTACTGAAGGGAAAGAACGGCCATCCCGTCTACTATTCCAGCATCCTGGCCGAGTACAACAAGAAGAATGGCAAGGGCATGGAAGACAGTCAGCAGGTGGAGTTCAGCGGAAGGGATATCAATTTCCGCTTCCCCAACAGCGATAATGGCATGCACAACCTGAACTTCACTTTGCACAGCGGCGAACTGCTGGCTATCATGGGAGGCTCAGGCACAGGCAAAACCACACTGCTCTCCATTCTCAACGGTAGTCTGATTCCTCAGGAGGGACATATCACCATCAATGGCCACGATATCTCAGAACAGAAGGCCAAGGACCTGATAGGCTTCGTGCCTCAGGACGACCTGCTGATAGAAGAACTGACGGTTTACCAAAACCTTTATTATACGGCTAAGCTCTGCTTTGCCAGTCTGTCGGAGGAAGAGATCGACCGTCGTGTCATGAAGATCCTCAAAGACCTCGGCCTCGATGTTACCAAAGATCTCAAAGTGGGCTCGGCCATCAACAAATATATCTCTGGTGGTCAGCGAAAACGACTGAACATCGCATTGGAGCTGATTCGTGAGCCTGCAGTCCTGTTCCTCGACGAGCCCACATCCGGCCTGTCATCAGCCGATACAGAGAAAGTCATCAACCTGCTGAAGGAGCAGACCTACAAAGGCAAACTGGTGGTGGTCAACATCCATCAGCCCTCCAGCGATGTCTATAAACTCTTCGACCGTCTGTGGCTGTTGGACAAAGGCGGCTATCCTGTCTTCGACGGCAACCCCATCGATGCCATTACCTATTTCAAGAGTGCTGCCAACTACGCCGATGCCGAGACCAGCGCTTGTCCAACGTGTGGCAATGTCAATCCTGAGATTGTGCTGAACATCATCGACGAGAAGGCCATCAACAATACGGGTGAAACCTCCGATGCCCGAAAGATGACACCCCAGGAATGGCACGAGCTCTATCTGAAGAACCAGCCATCATTCTCACAGCCGGAAATCAGCGAGGTGCCTGCCTCCGACCTGAAGAAGCCTGACAAGCTCAATCAGTTCTTAATCTTCCTGCGTCGTAATTTCAAGACGAAGATCACCAACATACAATATCTTTGCATTGCCCTTTTGGAGGCTCCCATATTGGCTGTTATCTGTGCCCTGCTCACCCGCTATGCTCCACCAGAGGGCTATACCGTGATGGACAACAAGAATCTGGTGAGCTATTTCTTCATGGCTGTCATCGTGGCCACCTTCATCGGCATGAGCGGCAGTGCTGAGGAGATTATCAAGGACCGTGCCCTGCTGAAGCGTGAGAAGTTCCTGCAACTCTCCTACGGCAGTTATATATGGTCGAAAATCATCTTCATGGCTGGGGTATCGCTGATCCAGACCTTCCTGTTTATTCTGGTAGGCAATTCCATCATGGGACTGGGTCTGTTCGGCATCTGGTGGCTCATCCTTTTTGCCACAGCCTTCCTCGCCAACCTCACAGGACTGATCCTATCGCAATGTCTCAGTTCAATCGTGTCCATCTATATCAGTATCCCTATTCTGCTGATTCCACAGATCCTGCTCTGCGGACTGGTGGTGAGTTTCTCTGACCTCACGCCCAAGAGCACCACAGGCAACGTGCCGTTCATCGGCGACCTGATTCCCTCACGCTGGAGCTACGAGGCATTGGCTGTGACATCGTTTACAGATAATGAATACGAGAAACCTTTCTTCAAACTCGATAAGGCCAGACAGGAGCACCAGTTCTACAACCTTGGATTCCTCTACGAACTGCAATCACAGTTGCAGACGATGGACGACGAGAAGAAACACGGCAAGCCCGTTAATCCGATTCATCTCAGTGTCATCAACACCAACCTGCCCGTGCTCTCTGAGTTCTGTGGCATTGAGCCATATAACGGCGACGGCTCCTATCAGTCTTTATATGACTATATGAAGGAGGCCGAGAAGATTCTGGCCAAACGAGGCAATGACTTCACACTCCAGAAAGACGCCATGATATCCAAGATTGTCAAGGAAGGCGGCAAAGAGTCCTTCCTGGCACTGAAGAAGGATCACTTCAACATCAAACTGGAGGAGTTTGTGACAGGCGCCGACCAATTACGGATGGTTGACATCGTCGACGACTATCTGGTTCCCCGAACTGGCATCATTTATCTGACGCCACACAACAAAATGGGTCGCGCTCCGTTCTATAGTAGTGAAAAGATCTTAGGCAGCTGGCATATCAAGACCCTCTGGTTCAACCTGGGCGTCATCTTCCTGATGAGCATCATCGCCATCATCCTGCTGCTGACAGATTGCCCTGGAAAGTATATGAGAAAAGAACAATGATCATTATAATACATCTTTATATTAATAACAAACAAAACAAAACAAAATGAAGAAAATTACATTTTTCGCTGCAATAATTGCAGCAATGGCTTTCACCGCATGTGGAGGAAACAAGAGTGCACAACCCGCAGAAGAGACCGATTCAATCAAGGTCTTCGAGCAGGAGCAGGTTGAGAAGAAAATCAAGTTGGAACTTGACAGTCTTGCAGCTGAGGTAGGCAGACTGAAGAATCTGCCAATCGTACAGTCTGGTGAGGACGGCGTTCAGCTGACTGCTGAGGAGAAGAAGGTTAAGCCCGACTATCTGCTGACTCCTTCTGTAGCTGAGGATGCTACTACTCTGGCTGAGAAGTATCGTATTCTGAGCGCTCTGAGCGTTGACAAGAGCATCGCAAAACTGTATGAGATGCCCACAGAGGATTATGAGGCTGCCATTACCAAGTTGGCTGCTGACATCAATGATCCTTCGTTCAAGGTTCTCGACGATACATCTACCATCTACGAGACAGGTCAGAAGCTCTATGACGCCATGAACGAGAATGGCCGCATCAACTACTTCTGGCAGATTGTGGCTTCTTCACTCGTGGAGGAGATCTACGTTATCTCTCAGAACACAGACAAGTTCATCACCGCTTTCGACGATGACTCTGCTGCCAACGTTACATTCCGTATCGTTCTGCTGTCTGACGCCGTTTCTCGTCTGGCCAACTACGATCCTGAGTTCGAGCCCGTTGCCAACGCTGTTGAGGCACTGTCTCCACTGAACGCCATCTCTGTTGACCAGCTGAAGGCTCAGCTGGAAGAGGCCAAGGAGAAGATCGCCGAGGCCCGCGCAAATCTTCTTAAGTAATTCCGCATTTCTAAAAAATATCCCTCGCCAATCGGCGGGGGATTTTTTTATTTCAGGTTTTTGCGGAGGGTCAGCACATTCTGACCATCCACATATTTATATTTAACTTTGTCCATGTAGTGCTTCACCAGCATGATTCCCAGACCACCGATGCTGCGCTCTTCTGCTGAGAGGGTGGTATCCACCTCACCCTTATCCGTCGGATTAAATGGTTTCCCGTCGTCAGAGAGGGTGAATTCCACATACGTGTCATGGATCTGGACCTCGATACGCACTTCACCTTTGGTGCCTGCAGGATAGGCATACTCCATCACGTTGACCACCGCCTCCTCAATGGCGAGATTCATCTGCATGGTCGTAGGCATATCCATTCCAGCGGCCTCACAAACCTCATCCACGAAAGCGGCCAATTTAGGCACTTCCTGCACATCATTAGGCAATATGAGATTCCTTATACTCATCTTCTTTGCGCACAATCGACATAGATTCGGGTGCAAAGATACAAAAAAGAATAGAACCACCCAAGAAAAATGGCATTTTGTTTGGAAGTTCTGTTCTTTTTTCTTATTTTTGCAGAATCAAAGATGACTACTGCCTATGCGAAAGGACAACTTTCTCTATCGGATCTACGACCTCTACGTCGATGGTTTCAGGCATATGCGCCTGGGCAAGACGCTATGGGCCATCATCCTTATCAAGTTGTTTATTATCTTTGTGGTGCTCAAGATTTTCTTCTTCCCTAACTTCCTCAAACAGCATGCCGAGGGTGACGAGGCAGGCTTCGTGGCTGACGAGCTCGTAGAACGAGCTTCGCCATAAATCAAAATACTCCGATTACTCAGATAAAAACCAATAATTTATGTTCAACAATCTCTTTCTAAACATTGATGCCGGGACCATCGACTGGTCAAGAGCGCAATTCGCCCTCACGGCAATCTATCACTGGCTCTTCGTGCCCCTAACCCTCGGACTGGCAGTCATCATGGGCATCGTCGAGACCAAGTACTATCTTACAAAAGATGAATTCTGGAAGAATGCTGCGAAATTCTGGCAGAAACTTTTTGGCATCAACTTCGCCATGGGTGTCGCCACAGGCATCATCCTCGAATTCGAGTTTGGAACCAACTGGAGTAACTACTCTTGGTTTGTTGGCGATATCTTCGGTGCCCCGTTGGCTGTCGAGGGTATTGTGGCCTTCTTCATGGAGTCAACCTTTGTGGCGGTCATGTTCTTCGGCTGGAAGAAAGTCTCCCCAGGCTTCCACCTCGCCTCTACCTGGCTCACAGGCTTAGGCGCTACCATCTCTGCCTGGTGGATTCTCGTGGCAAATGCATGGATGCAGTATCCTGTAGGCTGCGAATTCAATCCTGACACCATGCGTAATGAAATGGTATCCTTTGCCGATGTGGCCCTCTCGCCTTTCGCCATCGACAAATTCTGTCACACTGTCATCTCCTCGTGGATTGTCGGTGCCATCTTCTGCGTGGCCGTCTGCTGCTGGTATCTCATGAAGAACCGTCATACAAAACTCGCCACAGAGAGTCTGAAGATTGGCGTATGGGTAGGACTCGTTGCCGCCCTGCTCGCTGGTGCCACTGGCCATAAGTCGGCTCAGAGCGTGGCTGAGGTACAGCCCATGAAGCTTGCAGCGATGGAAGCCCTCTATGATGGTGGAACAGACGTTGGTCTGACGGCCGTCGCCTGGGTGAATCCCTTCTGCCAGCCTGACTACAAATGGGACAGCGAACCCCCTCTGAAGCTGGAGATGCCCTACGCCCTCTCGTTCATGGCCACCAACGATATCCATGGCTTTGTGCCAGGCATCAACGATATCCTCAACGGCTACACCAAGCCCGACGGCACCGTAGAACCATCCATCGACGAGAAGATTGCTCGCGGCAAACAAGCCATTGCCGCCCTCGCCGCCTACCGCAAAGCCAAGTCCGAAGGTGCTGATGAAGCAGCCATCACCCAACACCTATCAACTATCACCCAAAACATGAAGTATTTCGGCTATGGTTATATCAAGGACAAGAACGACATCGTGCCCTATATCCCCATCAATTTCTGGTCTTTCCGCATCATGGTGGGCTTGGGATGTCTCTTCATCCTCTACTTCCTCGTGATGCTGTTGCTGATGTACGACATTCCGTTCCTGTCAGTCTTCACGCGCCGCTTGCTGGCCTCCATCGGCATATTGCCTGAAACGATGGCCGATGCGCCCAAACGCCTCACTGGTCTGCCCTCGTGGCACTATTGGGCAGCCATCGCCCTCGTACCCTTGGCCTACATCGCCTCTGAGTGCGGCTGGCTCGTGGCAGAGTTCGGACGCCAACCCTGGACCATTCAGGACATGCTGCCTACATGGGCAGCTGTCTCCGACCTCAACGCAGGCAGCGTCGCCTTCACGTTCATCCTCTTCCTCATCCTCTTCACCACGATGCTCGCCGTTGAGATCAGCATCCTCCTGAAGCAAATCAACAAAGGACCAGAGTATTAAATAAAAATAGAAGCATTATGACATACGAGTTTTTACAGCACTACTGGTGCTTTATAGTATCGCTTTTAGGTGCAATATTAGTTTTTCTGTTGTTTGTGCAGGGTGCCAACTCCGTGGCCAGCAGCTTAGGCTGGACGGAAGAGGGCAAACGCCTCGTCTATAACTCCACAGGCCGTAAGTGGGAGTTCACCTTCACCACCCTCGTCACCTTCGGAGGTGCCTTCTTCGCCTCCTTCCCACTCTTCTATTCCACGAGTTTCGGTGGTGCCTACTGGCTCTGGATGCTCATCCTCTTCACCTTCGTACTCCAGGCCGTCAGCTATGAGTTCCAGAACAAGCTCGGCAATTTCCTCGGCCCCAAGACCTTCCAGTTCTTCCTGACATTGAACGGCATCCTAGGTCCGCTGCTCCTGGGCGGCGCCGTTGCCACCTTCTTCGAGGGTTCGAACTTCATCATCGAGAAAAACAACCTCATTGATGTCGGCGCCATCACGCCCATCATCAGTCGCTGGGCCAACGCCTCTCACGGCCTCGACGCCCTGCTCAATCCCTGGGTACTCGTACTGGGTTTTGCTGTGGTGTTCCTCGCCCGTGTGCTGGGCATCCTCTACGTCATGAACAATGTCAACGACGAGGATATCCGCTCCCGTGGCAGTGTGCGCCTGATTGGTGCTGCTGTGCCCTTCGTCATCCTCTTCGTGGCCTACCTCGTTCACCTGTTGCTGAAAGAGGGCTTCGCTTACGATCCGGCTACGGGCATTATCTTTATGGAGCCTTTCAAGTACCTGAACAACTTCATCTCGATGTGGTATCTCCTTATTATATTATTAATAGGTGTAGTGTTGGTGCTTTTCGGCATCGGCAAGACCATCGTCTCGAAGGATTACGTGGGTGGCATCTGGCCTGCTGGCATCGGCACAATTCTTACTGTACTCGCCCTGCTGCTCTGCTCCGCTTGGAACAACACGGCCTACTATCCTTCCACAGCCGACCTCCAGTCATCGCTGACGCTCGCGAACTCCTGCTCCAGTGAGTTCACCCTGCGCACGATGTTCTACGTATCGCTGCTCGTGCCCTTCGTCCTGGCTTACATTGTCTTCGCCTGGCGCGCCATCGATGCCAAGAAGCTCGACAAAGACGAGATCCAGAACGACCACGCTTATTAACACACAAATCCCTCGCCAGCCGGCGAGGGATTTTCTTATCCTATCGTTATCGTATACCTGCTCATGAACGAGGCGCCAGGCAGCAGATGGTTCATCAGCGGCTTGTCCTTAAACTCACCCTTGAAATCTCTGGGGTCGCCAAGACCGTACCACGGCTCAATGCAGACAAACGGCGCCTGCTTGTCATAAGGACTCCAGAAAGCAATCACAGGTGTCTTATAATCCACCGTCACTGCCGGCTCGCCATTCGTATCCATCAGCATAGCACGATGTGTCTGACATTTGTGGATCTTCACCGAGTCGTTGCGGAAGAAGTTGTTGCAGATTTCTATCACGCCCCCATCGGCCTCCAAGGGTTCCTCAACCATATCGTGACTGCCGTCGATATAACTCTTCAGCACATCCATCGGCCCGTCACTGTCAAGCTTGATCTGCCCATCCAACTTCCCACCAGGCACGTTGAAGGCAGGATGTCCACCAATCTGGAAATGAATCTCCTTACTGTCAGTGTTCTCCACATGCCAGATTACATGAATCTTGTTGCCTTCCAAACGATAGGTGATGGCGAGGTTGAAGCGATAGGGATACACCTTCAGCGTTTCCTCCGACTCATGCAGCGCCAGCGTCACCTTCTCCTCCGACTGGCTCACCACGGTAAACATCGTATCACGCGCAAAACCGAGACGAGGCAGGTGATA
>Ga0310696_10005128_pt1 | contig 15869 bp, 11 predicted proteins | sample AusTroGonzalo_MG_4_FD_203885 | JGI IMG/M metagenome (GOLD analysis project Ga0310696, IMG submission 203885) | Bovine rumen microbial communities from tropical cattle in Woodstock, Queensland, Australia - Gonzalo_02 (v2) (version 2) | ecosystem: Host-associated > Mammals > Digestive system >...
AGAGCCTGTGAGCGATGTGAGCTTCACCCTTGCATCCAGAAGATACAGAGGACCCGGGGTATCGCCCTTGGGAGAGGCGTTTGCGATGTTTCCTCCGATTGTGGCGCTGTTTCTCAGTCCTATGGCTCCCATCCTGGAGGCCGCCTGCCTCAGATGCCACGGGCAGAGCTTGTTCTCGGCTATCTCCGCACTGGTGCACAGAGCCCCGATGCAGCACTCGCCCTTGTCATTGATGTAGATCTTCCTCATCTCGGGGAGGTTGCGGATTATCATCACGTCCTTCTCGAACTGCGGCTTCAGACCGATTGTCCTCTTGTGTTTGACCATCAGGTCGCTTCCGCCGGCAAGGGGAATGACATCAAACTGTGCCCTGATCTCAAGAGCCTCCTTCAGGGTCTTGGGCAGAAAGCATCTCACTTCTTCCATAGCTTCCCTCCTCTCTCGGCTGCGAGCTTAATGCTCTCCACGATCAGGTCGTATCCTGTGCATCGGCATATGTTGCCGCTGATTCCCAGGCGTATCTCCTCCTCGGTGGGATTCGGATTGTTCGAAAGCAGGTAATAGGCGGCGATGACCATGCCGGGGATGCAGTATCCGCACTGCACGGCGCCACCGTCTGCGAAGGCCTGGACGATGACCTGGCCCCTCTCGGTTGCCGAGACGCCCTCGATTGTCATGATGTCCTGTCCGTCCGCAGCTCCCACGGGGATGATGCACGATGTGACCATCTTTCCGTTGAAGAGGATGGAGCAGGCTCCGCACTCGCCTTCGCTGCAGCCTTCCTTGACACCTTTGAGACCGAAGTCATCCCTCAGGACATCGATCAGACGCCTGATGGGGTCGGTGGTCACACAGACCTTTTTTCCGTTGAGAGTGAAACCGATCGTGCAGTCCATCAGCGCACCTCCTCAAGAGCGGCCCTTATGTCGGTGCCGTGTAGCATATAAGTCATCACATCCTCCGTCGGAAGCGGAATGCTGCTGATCCTCTTTCCAATGGCCTTTGAGACCGCGTCGATGTAGGCGGCGGCACTTCCGTTGAACACCAGCTCACCCATTCCCTTGGCTCCGAAGGGACCCCATTCGTACGGGTTCTCAACGAAGAAGACGCCCTGCTTGGGGAAGTCCATTGACGTGGGGATGATGTAGTCGCTCAGACTGGTCTGTCTGAAGTGGCCTTCGAAGTTCTGCATGACCTCCGTCGAACCCCAGCCAAGGCCCTGGATGACGCCACCGTTGACCTGACCGTGGACGATCCTCTCGTCGATCAGATGGCCGCAGTCGTGGCTTGACCAGATTCCCTTGGTGGTGATCTCCGCCGTGCAGGGATCCACCTCGACCTCGACCGCGCAGACACCCCAGCCGTATCCCAGGTACGCATAGCCCTGGAAGGTGCTCTGGTCCCAAGGATAGCCCTCCGGATGCTCGTAGTTCGTCTCGACCGTGAAATCCTCTTCCTTGTCGTAGCGCGGCTTCATAAGTCTTGCCGCACGCTCGACCAGCTCTCCTACTATCATTGTGGACCTTGATGCCGCAGTGGGTCCCGAATCGGGCACCCTTGAGGTATCGGGATCCTTGAAGATGACCTTCTCCATGGGGATCTCAAGCACATGGGCGGCGATCTTGGGCAGGATCGTGTGGAAGCCCTGACCCATCTCCGTCTGACCGCAGAGGATCTCGACCGTTCCGTCGGCGAACTTGTGCAGGCGGCACTTGGCCTTGATGATGGCCTGCTCTCCGTTTCCGGTGAAGGCTCCGCCGTGGTTGTAGAACGAGATTCCTATTCCCCTTCCCGAGCCCCACTTGTACTCGCGGCTCTTTCTCTCGTAGTCCGATGCCTTCATCACCTGCTCCAGCATCTCGGGAATCATGACGCGCTCGATGATCTTTCCGTTCGTGCTGGTGGTGTCGCCCTGCTTGATGAAGTACTTCCTCTTGTATTCAAGCGGGTCCTTGCCGAGCATCTCTGCGATGTGGCACATGTGCGTTTCAACCGCAAACAGGGTCTGCGGGGCACCGAAACCTCTGAAGGCACAGCTCGGGAACGTGTTTGTGGCCACGCCAAGGCCCTCGGTCCTGATGTTGGGGAAGCTGTAGCATCCGGTGACGTGGAAGCAGCCCCTCTGCAGGACGACGAATGACGAGGCCAGGTAGCCGCCGACGTTGTAGCAGACCTTGCTGTCCATGGCCAGGATGTTTCCGTCCTTGTCCAGGGCCGTCTTGAAGACGACTTTGGACGGGTGGCGCTTGACGGAGTTCTCTATGTCCTCCTCCCTGTCGAAGAACATCTTCACGCCCTTCTTCATCACGTAGGCTGCCAGGATGACGGGACCTGCCAGGACATCCGGGAAATGCTCCTTTCCGCCGAACGCTCCGCCTGTGGTGGTCTGTCTGACGATGACCTTGTCCGGAGTGATTCCCAGAATCGGGGAAACGGACTTTGAGATGTAGAACGGACACTGTGCGCTCGAGTAGATGACATAACGGTCGCCCTCGGGAATGCAGCAGCATCCGTTGGTCTCGAGGTAGATGTGCTCCTGGAAACCCGTCTCCAGAGTCTCGGTGACGATTCTGTCCGCCTTTGCGAAGGCCTTGTCCACATCGCCTACCTCGAGCTTGAGGCGGCAGTGGATGTTGTCCTTGTTCAGAAAGGCTCCTCCCTTGCACTCAAGACCCTCGTCTATCGTGACGGCGGGAGTCAGCTCCTCATAGTCCACCACCACGGCCTCTCTGAGGCGCTCCACGGTGTCCTTGTCGGGGCCGACCATGATGCCGATCGTCTCACCGACATATCTGACTTCTGTCTCCGCAAAGCACTTCCAGTCGGTGGCGATCATGTGAAGATGGTTGCGACCGCCCTCCGGGATGTCCTTGTAGGTGATGAATCTGTACCCTTCCGGCATGGGAGGGAGGTGGATTTCCTTGATGTTTCCGCGGGGGATGGAAGAACGGACCAGACGTCCCCAGAGGCAGTCCTCGAAGGAATAGTCCGATATGTACTGTATCGTACCCTCGCACTTTGAAACGGCATCGACACGCCTTACAGCCTTTGAAATGTCGCCGACAACCATTATGTTTCTCCTTGAATAATCGCAGCCTTCCAAGACACGCAAGCCGGTCGCGAAGACCGGCACGCGCTCAGAAAGTCTGTAATATCTTTTATCTCACTATGCCGCTGGTACCCGTGGCCGGCATCCTGTCCGTCCTCTCCCAGAGCTTCTTGGCCACCTCGGCGGCCTTTGCATAGATCTCCTTCTCGTCGAAGTCGAACCTGTGGTTCTCCATCAGAAGCTTTCCGTTGACGAAGACCGATTCGACACTGTTCGAGCTCATGCCCCATACGAAGTGGCCCGCCGCGTTCTCCTTCACAAGAGGCGTGGGGTTCTGATAGGACAGAATGGCGATATCCGCCTTGTAGCCCTTCTCGATGCGGCCGAACTTCTCGCCGGCAAAGTACTTCCCGATGAAGGTGTTGGCTCTTGTCAGCGCCCTCATGTAGTCTCCCGGCCAGTACGGACCCTTGGCATCGCGGTTCTTGAAGAAGGCGATCTTGCACTCCTCGAACATGTTGCTTCCGCATCCGTCCGTTCCCATGATGAGGTTCTTCACCTTGGGCAGGTACTTGGGATAGCCGACCTCGTTGTTCATGTTGCTTCTGGGGTTGTGGGCCAGATAGCAGCCGCGCTCGTTGATCAGATCAACCTCGTGCTCGTTCAGATAGATTCCGTGCACAAGAAGGGTCTTGTCATTCAGAAGTCCGTGCCTGTCCAGACGGTCAGCGATGTCCTGGTTGTAGAAGTGATGAGACCAGACGCTGTCGTACTCGCCCTCTGCCACATGCAGGTGCATTCCCCTTCCCGTGGTCTTGGCGCTGTCAGCGAGAAGCTCAAGTCCCTCCTCGGGAATCGTGAACGGGGCATGTCCTCCGACCATGGCCTGGCACATGACGTACTCGCCGCGCTTTGTGCGGTCGTCCACTTCCTTTGCAAAGCGGATTCCCTCCTTGACGCCGTCGCGGATCTCCTTCATGCCGTAGTTGCGGTCCGTGATTCCGTATGCCACGATACCTCTCAGACCGATCTCCTCCATACCCTTGGCTATGGTCGACAGGCTTCCGCCGATGTAGTTGGGGCTCTCGTGGTGGTCGATGCAGGTCGTGGTTCCGTTCTTGATGGCATCAAGGCTGCAGATCAGGGAGCTGTAGTACAGAGACTCCTCGTCTATTGCCCTGTCCAGGCGCCACCACCACTCCTTGAGGGTCTGGATCAGGTCCGTCTGGGGACCTGCCGAGATCAGCATGCCCCTGGAAAGGCCGCTGTAGTAGTGGTGATGACCGCAGATCATGCCGGGGATGACGGTCTTGCCGTCTCCCTCGATGACCTTGTCGGCCTTGATGTCCTTGGCCGCGTTCTTGCCCACGGCCAGGATCTTATCGTCCTGGATGACCACATCCACTCCGTTGAGGACCTCCACAGGGTCCATCGTCTGGATGACTCTGGTGTTTCTGATTACGGTTGTCACGCTCACTCCTCCACTCTGGTCAGAAGATAGTCGTAGCTGATGAAGACCTGCTCGATCAGATCCTTGACAAGGGCCGGGACCTTTCCGACCAGCTTGCCCTCTCCGTCGATATGGCAGTCGACGACCTTTCCTTCGATGCGCACCTTGACCTTCTCGTTCTCCACGAAGAAGCCGCTGTTGGTGCTGTCGGCAAAGTCATCGGCCCTTGAGAACAGTGTGAACTTGTCCTTGTAGGGTCTTCCCTGATGGTTGCAGAAGGATGCGCAGTTTCCGCACTCGTTGCAGAAGGCATCCAGATGCAGAATCTGGAACGGGTCGTCTGTGTATTCGGAAGTCCTCATGTCTATGGCCACGTTGGCGCGGTTGGGACAGACGTCCACGCACTTGTTGCAGTAGTACGTGCAGTCCATGCAGCGCCTTGCCTCACGCTCGGCGAACTCCTTCTCCTTCTTGCACTTGTCGCAGCTCACGCAGTCCTCGCAAAGGTGCGTCTTGCGGTACTGTACATCCTTGAAGAACTTCTCCTCGGCCTCCAGATATCCCTCGTCCTCCGGCTCCTCTGTGACGTCGATCTCCTCGACCTCCTCCTCGGTGACCTCGGCGTCCTTGACGTCGTCGAAGACCTTGTCGATGGTGGCCTCGACGGCCTTTCTGGCCGATGCGATGCACCTGACGACCGTCGAAGGTCCGCTCTGGACATCACCTATGGCGTAGACACCCTCGACGGGGGTCTCGTTGGTCTCCGAATCGACAACGGGCCAGCCCTTCTCGGTCACGGGGATTCCGTACCAGGTCAGGGCCTCCGAGTCGGCATGCTCGCCGATTGCCGTCACCAGTGCGTCGCACGGAAGCTCGATCGTCTCGTCCGTCTCGACGGGGCGCCTTCTTCCGGATGCATCGGGCTCGCCCAGTGCCATCTTGGTGCACACCAGCTTTCCGTCCCGGATGCTCTTGGGATTTACCAGGAAGATGAACTTGATTCCGTCATCCAGAGCCATCTTGTACTCCTCGGGATCTGCCGGCATCTCCTTCTGGCTTCTTCTGTAGACAACGGTGACGTCCTCCACACCCGCGGTCCTCTTGGCAGCCCTTGCGCTGTCCATGGCGGTGTTTCCGCCTCCCGTGACAACGACGTGCTTTCCGAGAAGATCGATGGCCTTGTCAGCCTTGAATCCCTCCAGGAATGCCAGGGCTCCGATGACCTTGCTCTTGTCTCCCTCGACGCGGATCAGATTGTCCTTCTCGCTTCCGACTGCGTAGTAGATGTAGTCGTATCCGGCGGCCTTCAGGGCCTTGACGGTGACCTGCTCCATCTTGCAGTTGTAGACGAACTTGACTCCGTGGGCTGCGATGTGGTCGATATCGGCCTGAACTGCCTTGGGATCGATTCTGAACTTCGGGATGATGTTCGCAACCACTCCTCCGGCGTTGGCGGCCTTCTCATAGACCGTTGTGTCGAATCCTGCGCGTGCAAGGAAATATGCTGCCGAAAGACCTGCGGGACCTGCGCCGACGACGGCTGCCTTGACGTCTGCCGGGGCTCCGGGAGCCTGCCACATCTTCATGTAGCCTTCGGTTCCCTTCTCCACTGCGATCTTCTTCATCTCCCTGATGTGCACGGGACCTTCGTAGTCCATTCTTGCACAGTGGAACTGACACTGGTGGTCGCAGATGTTGCATGTGATGTTGGGAAGCGCGTTGCCTTCGTAGATCAGGGCAAGGGCTTCTGCGTAGCGGCCTTCTCCGACAAGGCTCACGTAGTCGGGGATGTCCTGATGGATCGGACAGGCCTGCATACAGGGCGAGACGTAGCAGTCGAACATGGGAAGCTCGTCATCGGTCTTGGCCTGGTACTCGCCGCGGAAGGCCCTCTGAGAATACTCGGCATCCCTGGCCTTGAGCGAAAGATCCGTGACGGCCTTGGGATCGATGTCCTCGGCGTTCCATGTCTTGCTGTTCTTCTCCAGCTTCTCGGCCATGCGGGCCATGCGGGCATATCCGCCCGGCTTGAGCATGTCGGTGGCCATCGTGATGGGCCTGATGCCGGTGTCGAAGAGGTCCTGGACGGAGAAGATCGTACATCCGCCGGAATACGAAATGGGAAGCTTGCCGTTGAACTCGGAGCTCAGGCGGCTTGCGACCGTAGTGGAGATGGGCAGAAGTGCGCGGCCGGACATGTACCTCTCGTCGCCGGGAAGGACCTTGCCGTCGTTGATGTTGCCCAGTGTGTTGGTGAGCTTGACGCCGAAACCGAGGCCCTCTTTATGGGAGAGCTCGATCAGGCGGTAGAGCATGGCTATGGCATCGGGATACTGGAGGTCGTGCTCGAAGCTCTCACGTCTGAGGCCAACGTGGTCGAATCCGATGGAATCCAGGATGCGGCGGACCTCGTCGTAGCCCAAAAGCGTCGGGTTGAGTTTGACGAATGTGTTCAGGTGCTTTTCGGTGAGCATGTAGGAGCAGATGGCCTCGATCTCCTTGGGCGGGCAGCCGTGCATGGTTGAGATCGTCACGCTGGGACAGATGTTGGCGCTGATGCGGTCCCACAGTCCCTTGAGGGCCTTCTCGTTGCCCTCGAGGTCGGTGCCCTCAAGGATCGAGCCGTCCTCGATGATGATCTTCAGTGCGGTGCGGTACTGCTCGAACAGCGGGCTCTTTTTCGCATCGATCATGTTGTCGATGTAGGTCTGCATCTTGGGCTGCTTGATGCCCTCGAGGTTGTAGCCCACGCTCATGTTGAAGATGAAGTCGGGGTCCTGGACCTTGCCCGTGAAGGCGGCCTGGATGAGGTGCACGGCGAACCATGCCTTGAGGTACTCGTCGTAGGCCTTCTCAAGGGTGTACTCGGTGGACCACTCGACGTTGTGTCCCTCGTCGCGTGCGTCGATACAGGGCTTGGCGATCTCAAGATGGTCCATGATCTGGACTGTCTTGAGCTCCATGAAGCGTCCGCCGACCATGTAGGCGCTGATGATGTTCTGCGCTAGCTGGGTGTGGGGACCTGCGGCCGGTCCGAGCGGAGTGGCGCATTTCTGGCCGAACACGGTTATGCTGTGCTTTCCGTCAGGTCTGAAGAAATCCTCCTTGTGGATTCCGAATATGCTTCCGTGGTTGCGGTACTCCGAGAAGATTCTCTCAATCAGTTCCTCGAATGGAACGGGACGCATTCTGTCTCCCATATCAACTCCTTTCGTGCGGGCAATCCTTTGGTACATCCCCGCCCGTGCGCGTAATATTCTAGTAATGATTGTACCCCATATATGGTCAAAGTCAAATTTTTATTTGCAACAAAGCGCAACAGTTTACAAACCAGGAGTCCCGTGCAATAATCGTTATAAGGGACAATGCGCCCTATGAAAAAAGCATTCTGTTTATGGAGGACATAAATGCTCATCAATCTGAACGTCAACCCTGAAGTCAGGGCAAGAAACGTGAAGCTGTGCAGGGAAAAAGGCATCCTTCTTCCCACATTCAAGCAGATGGTCGACCCGTCGACGGTTCCCGCCTCGGTGAAGGCCAAGCTCGCCAAGACAGGTCTGTGGGATGTCAATCCCGTCAACCTCTTCAGAGTCACATGGAAGAACGAGCCTGTGATGCAGGGCGGCGGATTCGGAGGCGTGAACTACCTTGAGATCCCCAGACAGCTTACAGGAGTCAAACCCAGGATCTTCGCTCTTGTCGGAAAGTACTTCCCCACCGGAGCACACAAGGTCGGAGCAACCTACTCCTGCCTTGCACCGGCTCTTGCAACCGGTAACTTCGACGCAATGAACCAGCAGGCCGTATGGCCCTCCACCGGCAACTACTGCCGCGGCGGAGCATACAACAGCGCCCTTCTCGGCTGCCAGTCCATCGCGATCCTCCCCGCGGAGATGTCCAAGGAGAGATTCGAGTGGCTCAAGACCGTCGCCGGAGAGGTCATCGCAACCCCGGGCTGCGAGTCCAACGTCAAAGAGATCTTCGACAAGTGCCATGAGCTGGATGCAGAGCGCGGAAAGCACATCGTCATCTTCAACCAGTTCGAGCAGTTCGAGAACTACCTCTGGCACTACACCGTCACCGGTGCCGCCATCCTCGAGGTCCTGAAGAACCTGGGCGTCAAGCCCGAGAACGTGCGCGGTTATGCATCGAGCACGGGAAGCGGCGGAACACTCGCTGCCGGAGACCACCTCAAGGACGTCTATCCCCACCTCAAGATCGCAGCCGGTGAGGCAAAGCAGTGCCCGACCCTCCTGAGAAACGGATTCGGCGGACACAGGATCGAGGGTATCGGAGACAAGCACGTACCATGGATCCACAACGTTAAGAACACCGACATGATCTGCGCCATCGACGACCAGGACTGCATGGACATCTACAGACTGTTCAACGAGAAGGCCGGTATCAAGTACCTGAAGGAGACAGTCGGACTCAACGACAAGCAGATCGACGACCTGCAGCTCTTCGGAATCTCCGGAATCGGCAACATGCTCAGCGCCATCAAGATGGCCAAGTACTACGAGATGGACGAGGACGATGTCCTGTTCACAATCTGCACGGACAGCTCGATCATGTACAAGACAAGACTCGAGGAGCTGGACCAGCAGCAGGGCAAGTTCACCGAGATGGAGGCCGCAAGGGTCCACAGCGGAGCTCTTCTGCACCAGAGCATCCAGGACGCACTGGAGCTGACCTACTACGAGAGACTGAGAGTGCACAACCTCAAGTACTACACATGGGTCGAGCAGCAGGGCAAGACCTACGAGGAGCTGAACAGACAGTGGTACGACAGAGACTACTGGAAGTCCATTCCTCCCATGGCCGCCAAGATCGACAAGCTCATCGAGGACTTCAACAAGGAAATTCTCGAGGGCTGAGTCCCAATCGGAATCACGGGCTGCTTCGGCAGCCCTTTTATTTGCCTAATTTGTTTCAGGAGAAAGCGATGAAGTTCAAATACGTATGCGTGGACTGCGGCAGGGAGTTTGTAACCGACGACATCATCTACCAGTGCCCCGACTGCGCCATAAAGCAGAAGGAAGGAGAGTTCCCCAGAGGATACCTCAGGGTCGTCTATGACAAGGAGGACCTGAGGAAACTGGCAGAAAAGGACCATGTCACGATCTATGATTTCTTCCCATATGATATTCCGAATAAGGAAGTATATCCCGTTGGAATAACACCGATCGTCGTCCCCAAGCGCTTAAACAGCAAGATTGGACTGAAGAATGTCTGCTGCAAGATGGACGCCTACCTCCCATCAGGTTCCTTCAAGGACAGGGCCAGCCAGCTGATTGCCGCCCAGGCCATAGCCCACGGCGTTGACAAGATCGCCCTTGCCTCCACCGGAAACGCCGGAGCAGCCATGAGCTGCGCAGGAGCTGCGTACGGACTGGACATCATCCTCTTCGTCCCCGAGACGGCCCCAATCAACAAGCTGATGCAGAGCGTCCTGTACGGAGCCACCGTCGTTCCCGTCAAAGGAACATACGACGATGCGTTCCTCCTTTCCATCGAGTACACCAAGCATTTCGGCGGGATCAACCGCAACACGGCCTACAACCCCATGACCATCGAAGGCAAGAAGAGTGTCTCCATAGAGCTCTTCGAACAGCTTGGCAGAAAGACACCGGATGTGGTGTACGTTCCGGTCGGAGACGGCTGCATCATCAGCGGAGTCTACAAAGGCTTCTACGACCTGCTCCATGCGGGTCTGATCGAGAAGATTCCGCACATCGTCTGCTGTCAGAGCGAAAAATCCAACGCCATCACAATGGCCTTCACATCAGGTGAGTTCAGGAGCATCAGAGCCACAACAAGAGCCGACTCCATCTCGGTCGACATCCCGGCAAGCGGCCGCATGGCCGTGCGCTACCTCAAGGAATACGAGGGCTGGTGCACCGAGGTGACCGAGGAGCAGATCATGGATGCCCAGATGTCGCTTGTCCACGACAGCGGAATCTTCGTCGAGCCTGCGAGCGCCACGGCCTGGGCCGCCCTGGTCAAGGACAGCGACATGCTGAAAAAGCGCTTCGGCAAGGATGTGAACGTCTGTGTCCTTCTGACCGGAATAGGCTTCAAGGACATGGCCGTCTTCGACGGACGCGTGAAGATGCCCGAATCGATCGAAAACAGCCGTGAGGCCGTCATAGCCCGCTTCAGCTGAGTTTATTCTTGATTATGTTTCAACAGCCAGGAGAAACCCCTGGCTGTTCTTTTGTCCGGCTCCTGGAAGTGGTTGCCGCTGTTCCATTCAAGAACGCAGCGGCAGCCCTTTTCCTCAAGAAGGCCGTGGATGTCTCTGATCGCATCCCCCACTTTTGCCATGACGGCGTTTCGGGTCTTCTCCTCTTTGTCTCCAAGACTGAGATAGACCTTCTTAGTTCTGATGGCGCTTTTTCCGCAGAAGTCCGTAAACCCGGGGAACCACACCGACGGCGAGACTGCGGCAACGCCTTCGAAAGCATCGCTGTTGTATGCCGCCCACAAGGCGAACAGGCCTGAAAGCGAATAGCCGCCAAGATAGAAGACCCTGTCTTTCAGAGGCTCAATCACTTTTTCCGTAAGAAATTGCAACGTTCGCCCGGCTCCGTCGCCGAAGCCCGAACTGCCGAACACGGCAGGAGCCTTCCACGGAGACAGATCGTCGTTCCAGCTGTCGCAGTGAACCGCCACAAGCAGAAAGTCACTTCCCGTCAGGTCCCTTATCAGACGGACTTCGCTTTCCATGAAGTCCATGTCGTGCTCATCCACCATCTGTACAAGCACGGTCTTTGCATCTCTGTCTCCGAAGTAATGAATCTCCATACCTCGTCCATTCTATCACGCTTAGGGCCTTGCTTCACAAGTGCGCCTTTGGATTCTTTGATGTATAATGGAATCATGATCAAAGAGATCCGAAACACGCTGATTGTCATCCGCGGCGCCGGCGACCTTGCCACAGGGACGGCCGTACGCCTTCACAACGCCGGCTTTCCCATCGTCATGCTGGACATCGAAAAGCCCACCGTCATCCGCCGCAACGTCTCATTCGCGCAGGCCCTGCTTACCGGAGAGACCGAGGTCGAGGGCATCCGTGCAAGAAGCTGCACCAAGGCCGATGCCCTCAGCACCGCACAGAGCGGAGTCATCGCCGTTGTGGCAGACCCCGATGCAGAGCTTGTCAAGACACTCAAACCCCAAATCCTCATCGATGCCATCCTTGCAAAGAAGAACCTCGGAACAAGGCGTGACATGGCACCCTTCACAGTTGCTCTGGGCCCAGGGTTCGAAGCGGGAAAGGACGTTGATGCCGTAATAGAGACAAAGCGCGGCCATACCCTTGGCCGTGTGATATACAAAGGCAGTGCAATCGCCAACACCGGCATTCCCGGAGTCATAGGCGGCTTCGGAAAGGAGCGCGTCATCCACAGCCCGTGCGCAGGAACCTTCAGGGCCGCCTGCGAGATCGGGGACATCGTCAATGCAGGCCAGATTGTGGCCTACGTCAACGACGTTCCCGTCCGCACCGTGATCGTCGGCAAGGTCCGCGGAATGCTGTACAGCGGACTGGAGGTGCCGGAAGGCTTCAAGGTGGCCGACGTGGACCCGCGCGGAAACGAGGTGGACCACACCACGTGCTCGGACAAGACCCTGGCAATCGGAGGCGGCGTCCTGGAAGCGGTGATGCACTACCTCTCGGAAAAATGAAAAGCCGGGCATGAACCCGGCTTTATATCAGTCGTTGTGTTTTCTCACCAGCATCACCACGCCTATGGCGTCTGACTCGTTGATGAAGTGCTTGATCTCGTGTCGGTAGTCCATGATGGAAGCTCCTTGTTCTGCACCCTACTTTGGGCACAAAGGAGCCTCGTTGCAATCGAACCGATTAAAACCTCACAAATCTACACAAAAAAGTTAGTAAAAAGCGTCACTGAGGAAAAAGACATGGGTCGGATCATCATTTTGCAGGAAGCAGGTTCACCACGACGTACTCGCTTCTCGCCTCGTTTCTGTACGGGACGGACCAGCCGCCCATACCGGATGAGACATAGAGATCGGTGTCCCCGTAGTGGTATTTTCCGTAGGCATCGTAGCCTGCGATGTTGTAGAGGATCTGAAGCGGGAAGAGCTGGCCTGCGTGTGTGTGGCCTGAAAGCTGCAGATCCGCCTTGGTGTCGATGATGTCCTGCTTCTCGTACGGAGAGTGGTCGACGCATACCACATAGGCGTCCGAAGGTCTTTCGGCCAGTTCTTCCACGCTCTCGCGTGTGGGTATAGTGGCATCCTCCCTTCCGAGAAGGACCAGGTCGTCGGAGATACGGACCCAGCTGTCATCGAGGATGGTGATTCCTCTGAAGGTGATTTCGACTGCGAGATCTTCTTCGGTATAGAACGGACCTCCGGCCTTTTTCGCGTCGGGCTGACGGTCATGGTTTCCGAAGACGAAGTACACGGGGATTTTCATGTTTCCGAGATATCCGTAGATATCCTCCATTTCCTCCTTCTTGGTGTACTCGTCCGTGATGTCGCCTCCGAGGACGATGAAATCGGGCTTGAGTTCCCCGATCTCCTCCAGGGCCTTTACGATCGTGTCCCAGGACTGGGAGGAACCGACGTGAAGGTCGGAGATGAAGACGAACTTATGCTCCTGGGTAATCTTTTCGGATGTGTAGGTGATCTCGGTCTTTCTGATTGTCTTGATGTTGATGGTTCCGTAGAGCAGGACTGCAAGGGTGACAATTGCGCACACGAGAGTGTTCAGACCGAAGTAAGGCCTTCCCTTCCTGATGGCCGAAACGGGAATCATGATGATGTCGGATAGGAAATCACCCAGAACCGCGACATACAGGGCCGTCATGGGAAGAGAGCCCTGCCAGGCCGTCCAGCCCGGGAGGGCCAGGATCACGTATGAGAGGGCCGTCACCGCCACGCCTTTTACCACCCACAGGATGATGCGCAGGACGATCCTGCTCTTACTGCGAAGCGGCATCTGGATCAGAATCAGAACCAGATATGCGGCGAAACACAATACGAACCAAAGGAAGTATCTGACTGTGGTCATCTGCGGCACTCCTCTGTCAAAGCTTTCTCACAATATACCATACAATCGTCAAACTTGCCCAAAGAGTTGTTCGGTTGTATTATATGGTCAGTAATCCCTAGTAAAGGAGAAGTCCATGAAGGAAGCACTTATCGGTCTTGGAATAGGCCTTGTAATAGCAATCATCGTCTACATCTGGCAGTCGATCAGCAAGAAGGACCTCGAGAAGAAGTTCAAGGCGGAGATAACACGCCTCAAGGGCATGCTCGCCGACAGGATGGACATCGAGTCCGAGGGCCTGAAGAAGGTCAGGGCCGAGAACGAGGAGCTCAAGAAGGCTAACGAGAACCTTCGCATCACCAACGCATCGCTTGCCCAGAAGCCTGGCCGTGCCGAGGTCCAGAGACTTCAGATCTACCAGCAGGCCGTCGACCGCCTTGTCATCAACAGCCCGGGCTTCGGTGCCGCATGGCAGAGCGCCCTGAAGGAGAGCGAGGACGAGTTCGCAAAGACCTACACCGGAACACAGGCCTTCTGGAAGAAGGTCCTCCCCGGAAAGACAAACGCAAAGCTCATCGGAAACAACGACATAGTCGACGAGCAGTGATACCGTCCGCCATGGTGGTGGAATGGTAGACACCGGGGACTTAAAATCCCCTGCCGTCACAGGCGTACGAGTTCGAGTCTCGTCCATGGCATGAAAATGGAGACAGTCCTTGCGGCTGTCTCCGTTTTTATATAGGGGTGAGACTCGAATCGAGCGACGGCAAAGCCGGGAAAACGCAGGTGCATTGCGTTTTCAGCGAGGCGTGGCAGCGAAACGTCGAGTCTCGTCCCGGATATCCTCACCTGATGAAATTGGTGGCTATCCAGTCCTCTTTGAGCGGCATGCCGAACTTCTCCTTGCCAAGGGCGATGCACTTGATCAGAAAGCCCATGTTCCTTGCAAGGGTGCGCATCGTCTGAAGACCCTCAAGGTCCTCCACAGCCTGGCCCTTGGCACCGCCGTGCACGCTGTTCCAGTACTGGCTCGATGCCACCGGCATTCCTGCAATCGTGAAATACTTGTTCAGCTCGTCGAAGGTGGCAGAGCATCCTCCGCGCCTTGCAACGGCCACTGAAGCTCCGACCTTCATCGACTTGTCGAACGACGTGCTCTGGAACAGCCTGTCCAGACAGGAGATCAGAGTGCCCGCAGCCGAGGCATAATACACAGGAGAAGCCACCACAAGGCCGTCGGCATCCCTGAACTTCAAAGCAAGCTCGTTAAGACCGTCGTCGAAGACGCACTTTCCGTTCTTCTTGCAAAAGCCGCAGGCCATGCAGCCGCGCATAGCCTTGTTGCCCACCTGAACAACATCGGTCTCTATCCCCTCTTCGCTGAACACCTTGACCATCTCGTCGATGGCGATCCCGGTGTTACCCCCAACCCTCGGACTTCCGTTGATAATCAGAACCTTCATAGATCCTCCATATGGTTTCAGCCGTCAAGGCAACTTCTCAATACATCAAGGCGCTTGGCATCGGTGGCCAGATCCTCCCAGCGGTAGATAAGAACACCGTCGGACGGACTTTCCAGAGCATTCTCCAGCGCCTTTTTAAACTCGGACACTCCCATCGGGTCCGTCCTGTAGTACTCCCTCACCTGGATGGACGGCACCACGGACGGGCAACCCTCGGATGCCATATCCTCGACCAGGGCCCGGACATACGACACATCCATGTGCATCATGTGGTGGTAGACCATCGGAGTCAGATAATCTCCTATGCTCTTGAGAGCCGAAACATCCTGTCCCAGAACACTCATCCTGGCCCCGCCGAAAAGGCTTCCCGTCCACGGCACGCAGTGGATTCCCACCCGGATGTCCTCATCCTTTCCGCCGATCAGAGCCCGAAGCGATGAAGCCGTCCTCTCCACGACGTTCTTCCTCCACGCCCCCTCATCCTCAAAGGCCGATGCCTCAGCCACGCACTTCTGACAGTAGCAGCTTCGTCTGATATCGGAAAGCGAGGCATGCGGGTCCGTCATCTCCCAGTACTGGAAGAACCTGATGAAGTCCAGCGACACTCCCGGAGGACAGAATCTGTCTATGTCGTCCGTGATTCTCTTTCTCACATGATCGAGATGGGCCTTGTCCGACGGGCATGCAAAGCGCACCCAGTCGTCCACGGCAGGAGAAGAATCGTCAAGAACGGCGGGATTGCAGGACTCGCCTTCGTCGATGAGAAAGACAGGCTCGACTATGTTCCAGAACATGCCGCGAATGGAAAGCTCCTCGGTGAACGCAGGAACCAGGGCGCCGCGGCCCAGAAAGACGGTGTTCAGACCGCACTTCTGCATGAGGTCC
>Ga0310696_10005129_pt1 | contig 15868 bp, 16 predicted proteins | sample AusTroGonzalo_MG_4_FD_203885 | JGI IMG/M metagenome (GOLD analysis project Ga0310696, IMG submission 203885) | Bovine rumen microbial communities from tropical cattle in Woodstock, Queensland, Australia - Gonzalo_02 (v2) (version 2) | ecosystem: Host-associated > Mammals > Digestive system >...
ATAACAGGCTCAAAGGGATCCGTGCGCCACTTTTCCAGCGGTTCCGGCGGCTGTACGTCGTAGTGGCCATACACCAGCACCGTCTTTTCGGCCCCCATATCCTTGCTGCCGAACACTACGGGATGCCCGGCGGTCTCATAGACATCGGCCCGGTCGGCGCCCGCTTCTTTCAACAGTTCCGTGAGGCGCCCGGCGCACCTGTACATATCCTCTTTGTGCTCCGGCTTGGCGCTGATGGAAGGGATACGCAGTAAGGAGAACAACTCCTCAAAAAACCTTTCTCTGTTTTGCTGGATGTAGTTTTTCATCGTGATGGTCCATTTTTACAAAGATAGCTATTTTTATGCAAATCATGCTCGTGCTATAACTGGCTCATTATCAAGTACTTTGTATTTTTTCTTGATCCCAAATGGAGTCAAGAAAAAATCTTATATATCTAACAATCAGCACTTTACACCATGAGCGCCTTCGGCAGAGACAGAACTCAGCGCCCATCAGGGCGCCGGCGGAGGGCGTGTCTTTGCCCCTGGACCGCGACGACGAGCAAAGACATACTAGCCCGAGAGCCGCAGGGGTGTGTGAGGGGGCGGAGCCCCCTGTATTAAAGAATTACCCCGCTCGCGCATTTCACAATGGGCGGCGGGGCTTATGGTAAGGTATCAATATTTATGTCTGATACCACTTTATTCCAATACCGTGCCAAACTTGGCAATCGGCAAAAAATTACACGATTTTCTTCTTTTTCTTGGTTTTCGGGTTCCATTCGCCGTAAATCTCGCTCACGTTACCTGCGGTGATGAAGCCGTGGATGTCGTTGGTCTTGATGAAATCCATCAGGTTGGCGAACTCGTCCTTGGTGAGCAGGGCCTGGATTTCCACGTTCTGATGACCGTTGTAACCGCCGGTAACATTATACAGGGAACAGCCTCGCTGCAGGTTCTCGATGATGTATTGGCGCAAGCGCTCGTGTTGGGAAGAGATGATGCACACGCGTTTGCGGCGGTTGAGACCGGCCGTGAAGTAGTCCAGTGCCAGGCCGTTGATCCAGGTTCCGATGAGGCCGATGACCACCAGGCGGAAGGGGTTGATGGCGAAGGCCGTGCAGCAGATGATGGCGCCGGCGATGGAGACGGAAGTGCCGATTTCGATGTGCATGTATTTGTTCACGATCTTGGCCAGGATGTCCAGGCCGCCGGTAGAGGCATTGATATGGAACAGGATGGTCTGGGAGGCGCTGAGGATGAGGACGAAGCACAGGAGGTCGAACCAGGGGTCGTTCATCAGCGAGGTCTGGCCGGGCTCCAGCAGGGTTTCGATGGGAAGGATTTTCTCCCACAAATCTACCAGCGGACCCAGGATGAGGGCGGTGTACACGGTTTTGGCGCCGAACTCCTTGCCGATCAGCAGCCATGCCAGCACCAGGAGGATGGCGTTGATAATCACGATGACCTGGGAAACCTTGATGGCGATGCCTGCGCTGTTGAGCAGGTTGCCGATCACGATGGACAAACCGGTGATGGAGCCTACCACCAGCTTGGACGGCATCAGGAAATAATAGACGGAAGCGGCCGCCACCGTCATACCCACTGTCATGATAATGAGTTCTTTCCAGAACTTCCAGGTCCCGAGGATTTGCAGGAGGTCTTTCATTGTCGTTAGTTTTAGCGTGTAAAGGTAATGCTTTTTCAGTAATCCTGCGCAAAAAATTCTTAACTTTGTACACTGATATGGTAAAGGCAATTGTGTTCGATATCGGAGGTGTTCTCATCGGCCTGGATTTGGACCGGTGCATCCGTGCATTTCGGGAAATCCTGGGCTTCGACCGCATCACGGAAATCCTGGATCCGTACCATCAGAAGGGGATTTACGGAGAGATGGAGGGAGGCCTCATCAGTGCCGATGAATTCCGTCGGCAGGTGCTGGCTGAATCCCGTCCGGGCTGCACCCCCGCCGACGTGGACCGCTGCATGGCGGCCCTCATCACCGGCGTGGAAGATGACACCGCCGCCACGGTGAAGGCCCTTGCCGGCCGATATCCGCTGTATGTGCTTTCCAACAACAATCCCATTGCCATGGGCATCATCAACGGGATGCTGCGGGAAAAGGGCATCGAACCCCAAGTCGTGTTCAAGGATCAGTTCATTTCCTGCGAGATGAAGCTCCTGAAGCCGTCCCAGGCCATCTACCGGGCGGCGGTGGAACGGATCGGCCTGCCCGCCGGGGACATCCTTTTCATCGACGATGCCCAGGCCAATGTGATTGCGGCTCAGGAAGCCGGCCTGCAGGCGCGCCTGTACGTGCCCGGCACTCCTTTGTCCGCCCTTCTGTCCGACTTGTAGCCCATGTCCCTGTACTCCTACTTCCGAATCAGCAAACCCCGCGCGGAGAAAGTGCCTGCCGCGCAGGTGGAAGGGACGTACAAACGGCTGCGTTCCCGTACCTTCTGGGGCGTGACGGTGGCCTATACCCTATACTATGTGTGCCGGATGACGCTGGGCGTGGTGAAGCAGCCGCTCATCGACGGCGGCGTGCTCACGGCCGGGCAGCTGGGTATTATCGGGTCGGCCTTTTACTTTGTCTACGCGGTGGGCAAGTTCCTCAACGGTTTCATTGCCGATTACTGCAACATCCGCCGGTTCATGGCGGTGGGCATCGGCGTGTCTGCGCTGGTGAACCTGCTGCTGGGCGTCCTGGGCCTGCTGAGCGGCCCGCTGGGCTTCGGCGCGGGAGTGCTCTTTGCCTTCTTTGCGGTGCTGTGGGGCGTGAATGGCTGGATGCAGTCCATGGGGTCGCCGCCCGGCACCATCAGCCTTTCCCGCTGGTTCCCGCTCACACAGCGCGGTACCCGCTACAGTATCTTCAGCTCCACCCCGCAGCTGGGCAAGGCCGTGTCCATGATCATGACCGGCTTCATCGTGGCCGCCGCGGGCTGGCAGTGGGGTTTCCTGGCGGCCGGCGTGGCGGGGGTCATCGGCCTGGTGGTATCCCTGGTATTTATTTCCGATACGCCTGAAAGCGAAGGACTTCCGTCGGTGCAGGAGCTCTCCGGAGAGGAGGTGAAACCCATGGACCAGCAGCCCACCAAGGAGCTGCAGAAGTGGGTTTTCCGGCATCCGGGCATCTGGGTCATCGCCATTTCCACGGCCTTCCTGTACATCACCCAGCATGCAGTAAGTGACTGGGGTGTGCTGTTCCTCCAGAAGCAGAAGGATTTCTCGCTGGAGGGGGCTGCCGAGGTCATCGGCCTGGCCGAAGTCTTCGGTGTGGCCGGCAACCTGGCCGCCGGCTGGCTGTCCGACGTCCTCTTCCGCGGCAATCGTTCCCGGCCCGTGGTGCTGGCGGGCATCCTGGCCGTGCTGTCGCTGGCCGGCTTCCTGTTCGTGGACGGCGGCTTCGGCCTCAATATGGTGTTCGTTGCGGTGTTCAGCTGCTCTTTCTCCGTGGTGTTCTGCATCGTGGCCGGCCTCATGGCCCTGGACTTCGTGCCCCGCAAGGCCACCGGCGCCGCGCTGGGTATCGTGGGTGTCTCCAGTTACGCCGCCGCGGGTCTGCAGTCCTTAGCCAGCGGCCTGCTCATCGAAGGCTTCGAAGCCGGCGGCGTCTACAACTTCACCCCCGTCTCCATTTTCTGGATCGTGGCCTGCTTCCTGGCCTTCTCCCTGCCCGTTATCGGCTGGAAATACCTGAGACGGTAAAGCGCTCCTTTGTAATCTATTGATTATCAATGTTGTTGTAATTTTTCTTGATACCAAATGGGATCAAGAAAAAAAGATAAGTGTCTGGTAACTAGCTAATTAAAAGACATGCGCCCTACCCCTTCAATATAGCGGGACGGACACGGAGGGACAGGTACACCGTGCGGACAGCCAGGTGCACGAAGTAGGCGGCCATCAGGATGTGGATGGCGGTCTCGGGGGAGGGATGGCCGCCGGTGCAGGCCAGGCCGATGAACCAGGCGGCAAAAAAGCCCACGGCGCAGAGCAGGGTGCTGTTTCGGAGGTCCTTCGAGGCCGTGGCGCCGATAAAGATGCCGTCCCAGGTGAAGGCAGCACAGCCGATGAGAGGCATCATCAGCAGCCAGGGCATGAACTGGCGCCCGGCGTCCACCACGGCGGCATCGGCCGTCATCAGGCGGAAGAGGGGCACGCCGCCCAGCCAGTACACCAGCATGAATACCGCCGCCACTCCCAGGCTCCAGGCGAAGGTGCCGCGGATGGTGGAGCGTACGCCATCGGCCCGCTTTTCTCCGATGAACCGTCCCGTGAGCGCCTCTCCGGCATAGGCGAATCCGTCGGTGAAGTAACTGAAAATCATCAGCAGCTTCATCAGGATGGTGCTCACCGCCAGCATCAGGTCCCCGAACCGCGCGCTAAGGACGGTAAAGCCGATATACACCGCAATCATCCCCACACTCCGCAGGAACAGGTCCCGGTTCAAGGTGAAAAAGGTTCCGGCCGAAGGAGCGATGTTGGCATAAGTGTCTGATTCACTGTTGTTTAAGTTTTTTTCTTGATACCAAATGGGATCAAGAAATTTAGAAAAGACGCTGATAATCAGAGGTTTACGGCCGAGCGCTCCGCGGCGACGGGCGGCGAGGGCGCAGTAGAGGAAGCCGGTCCACTGGGCGATGACGGTGCCAAGGGCCACGCCGGCAAAGCCCAGGGCGGGGAGGAGCGTGACGCCGCCCGAAAGGTGGCCCGAAAGCGTTCCCGGCAGGGACAGGCCGAAGCCCAGGCCGATGGAGAGCAAGATGTTGAGGGCGTTCACCAGAAGGTCGGCAACCATGGGGCGCACGGAGTCCTGCAGGCCGATAAACCAGCCCTTGAAGGCAAACAGAGACAAAGTTGCCGGCGCCGCCCAGATGCGGATGTGGAAGTATTGGGTAGCCAGTTCCTGCACCTGGGGCGAGCAGTCCACCACCAGGAACGCCAGCCATACCACCATCCACTGCAGGGCAATGAGCCCTACGCCGGAAAGCAGTGCAATCCGCAGCGCCCGCCGAAGGATGTGGGATGCCCGGTCGCAGCCGGGCATGACGTCACTCCCGGCTTGACCGGGAGCCTCTTTCCGCGCGGCCCCATACGCCTGGGCCGTGAGGCCTGCCGTGCCGGCCCGCAGGAAGCCGAAGTTCCAGTACAGCAGGTCAAAAAGCATGGTGCCGATGGAAATGCCGCCGATGAGCGCCGCCGCCGAACCCGCGCTGGAACCGCCCAGGTGCCCCACCACGGCGATGTCCACCATGCCCACCAGGGGCACGGTGATATTGGCCAGGATGCTGGGAACGGCCAGACGCAGTATTTCCCGGTTTAATTTCAAGGATCTTACCTGAACTTCTTGTCTTCTTCCAGCATGCCCAGGTAGGAGTTGTATCGTTCGGCCGATATAACCCCCTCGTCCACGGCGGCCTTGACGGCGCAGCCGGGCTCATGGGTATGGGTGCAGGGTGTGAAGCGGCAGTCGGCCGAAGCCCGGAGCATCTCCGGGAAATAGCGGGCGATTTCCTCCTTTTCCACATCCACCAGGCCGAACCCGCGGATGCCGGGGGAGTCGATGACATAGCCGCCGGAAGCCAGCGGGTACATCTCGTACAGGGAGGTGGTGTGCTTGCCCTGCAGGTGGGCGGCCGATATGGCCCCGATCTTGGGATCCAGCGTGGGGTCCAGGGCTTTGATGAGGGACGATTTCCCCACGCCCGACTCTCCGGAAAACAGGTTCACGCAGCCCTTGCAGGCTTCCCGGATGGCGTCGATGCCCTCTCCGGTGCGTACGGAAGTCTCGATAACAGGATAGCCGGCGCCCTCGTAAATCTCCCGGAAGCGGGCGATTTCTTCGGCCGCCGGTTCCCGGTAAAGGTCGGTCTTGGACAGCACGATGGTGGCCGGGATGCCGTACAACTCACAGGTGACCAGGATACGGTCCAGGAAAGGGAGTTTGATCTCCGGGAAATAGAGGGAGACCACCACGTAGGCCCGGTCCAGGTTGGCGGCGATGATGTGCGCCTGCCGGGACAGGTTGGTGCTGCGGCGGATGACGTAATTGCGGCGGGGGAGAATCTGGGAAATGACGCAGCTGCCGTCCTCCTCCCGGGTATAGCAAACCCGGTCCCCCACGGCGATGGGATTGGTAATGGAACTCCCCTTCAGGCGGATCTTTCCCCGGAGCACGGCGGGGAAGACCTTCCATTCCGGAAGGGCCGACAGCAGGTAGTGGCTGCCGGCATTTTTCACTACGGTGGCGGTAGTTTTATCCATTCGTCGCAAAAAGTGGTCTGTTCGTGCTACAAAGATAGCGCATTGTTTTGTAAATCCTTGCCATATGCGTAAATTTGTTAACCATCCTCAAGGGAGGATGAACCACGCAGAAAAACACTTCAACTATGACCACCAATATCCAATTACACTATCACACGGAGTGGGGTGAAAGCATCCAGCTCCGCATTGGCAAACGCCGCATTCCCATGGAATATTCCTACGGCGGGCTGTGGCAGATCATGCTCACCGGCCGGGACATCCACAATGACGATCCCTTCACCTTCGAGATTGTCCGGGACGGCAAGGTGGTTAAACGCGAGTGGCGTCAGCACCACTACAAAACCCCTACTGCCGGCAAGAACATCATCGTTCGTTCCCGCTGGATAGACAAGCCGTCCAATTCGGCCTTCTATTCATCGGCCTTCAGCGATGTCATCTTCCGTCGGCCCAGCGGCGCGTCTTTCCGCCATCCCAATCCCGAGGCCTGCGCCCGCGGCAACGTGAGCATCCAGGTGGCGGCCCCCGAGGTCCGCACCCATGAATCCCTGGCCATCGTGGGCCGGGGTGACAAACTGGGCAACTGGGACAGCGTGCACCTGATGTCGGACCACATCGCTCCCTTCTGGTTCATTACCATGGACGTGAAGGAGCCCATCGAATACAAGTTCGTGATTGTGGACACCAAGACCAAGGCCATCCGCTGCTGGGAAGAAGGCCCCAACCATTTCTTCGCCGAGGTCCCGCCCAAGGATACCCAGGTGATGATTGCCGATATCCGCCCCACCTTCCCTACAGAGCCCTGGAGAGGCGCCGGCGTGGCCGTGCCCGTATTCTCCCTGAAGACGGAAGACAGCTTCGGCATCGGCGAATTCAACGATATCAAACGCCTGGTGGACTGGGCGGTGAAGACGGGTCAGAATGTGATCCAGCTGCTGCCCATCAACGATACCAGCAAGACCCATACCTGGGTGGATTCCTACCCGTACAACGCCGTGTGCACCTTTGCCCTGCATCCGCAGTTCATCCACCTGCCCGCCGCCGGCGTGCGCCAGGATGCCGCCTACAAGGCTAAGAAGGCCGAACTGGAAGCCCTGCCCGCCGTGGACTACGAAGCCGTGAACAGCACCAAGCTGGCCCTGCTGAGAAAAGTGTACAAAAGCGCAAAAGGCAAGGCCGTCATGGCCTCTGATGACTATCAGAAATTTGTGGAAGAAAACCGCGAATGGCTCATTCCCTATGCCGTTTTCTGCGTGCTGAGGGATACATACGGAACCATCGAGTACGGCCAGTGGAAGGAGTTGAGCACCTATAACGCCAAGAAGGTTCAGGCCTATGCCACGGAGCACTCGGAGGAAACCGGCTTCCACTGCTACCTGCAATTCCTGCTGGATGCCCAGCTCCGGGAGGCCGTGGACTATGCCCATGTGCACGGCATCGCCCTCAAGGGAGACCTTCCCATCGGCGTCAGCCGCCGCAGCGTGGATGCCTGGCAGCATCCGACGCTGTTCCACCTGGACGGCCAGGCCGGCGCACCGCCGGATGCCTTTGCCGCAGATGGCCAGAACTGGAGCTTCCCCACCTACAACTGGGAGGAGATGGCCAAGGACGGCTATGCCTGGTGGCGGGCCCGCATGGGCAAGATGGCGCAGTACTTTGACGCCTTCCGCATCGACCACGTCCTGGGCTTTTTCCGCATCTGGGAAATTCCTTTGCAGTACACGAGCGGCCTCATGGGGCACTTCTATCCGGCCCTGCCGTATTCGGGGGATGAACTCCGTGCCCAGGGCTTCAACCCCGGCGCAGGAGAGGGAACCGATGTCCTGTTCGTGGAGGATCCCCGTCAGAAAGGCTACTGGCATCCCCGCATCTCCGGCAACCTTACCCAGCAGTACCAAAACCTGTCCTGGGAATTGAAGGACCGCTACAACAAGCTCTCCGAGGATTTCTTCTGGCGCCGCCACAACGATTTCTGGAGAGACAGCGCCATGCGCAAACTGCCCGCCCTGCTGCGTTCCACCGGCATGCTGGCCTGCGGAGAAGACCTGGGCATGATTCCCGCCTGCGTCCCTTCCGTGATGGAGGAACTCAACATCCTCAGCCTGGAAATCCAGCGCATGCCCAAGGATCCCAAGGACGCTTTCGGCTATCCGGACCGCTATCCCTACTGGAGCGTTTGCGCCACGGGTACGCACGACACCTCGCCGCTGCGCGCCTGGTGGGAAGAAGACCGCGCCCTCACCCAGCGCTATTATAATGAGGTACTGGGCTGCGAAGGAGACGCCCCTTACTTCTGCGAGCCGTGGGTGGCCGACCTCATCGTCGCCCAGCACATGAAGTCTCCGTCCATGCTGGCTATCCTGCCGCTGCAGGACTGGCTGGCCACCGACGGCGAAGTCCGCTACCAGGGCAACCCGGCCGACGAACGCATCAACATTCCGGCCAACCCGCGCCACTACTGGCGTTACCGCATGCACTGCACGCTGGAGAGCCTCATCGCCAACGATAAGCTCAACAGCCACATGCGCATGCTGGTAGAGTCATCGGCCCGTAACCGCTAATCCATGGACAACGACTGGAAAGCACGTCTGGGGGTGGTGTATTCCACCAATCCGGACTTCCAATACGAGACTGCCGGGGAGGAAGAGGCCCAAACCCTTCCTCCCGCGAAGCAGCGCCTCATCGTGGGCATCGACCGTCGCAACCGCGGCGGCAAACAGGTGACGCTGGTTTCCGGTTTCGTGGGATCGGCCGATGACCTCAAGGAGCTGGGACGTACGCTCAAGACCAAGCTGGGCGTGGGTGGCAGCGCCAAAGACGGGGAAATCACCATTCAGGGAGATTTCCGTGACAAAGTGGTATCTATTTTGCAAGGCTTGGGCTACAACGCCAAAAGAGGAAACTGATGTTTTTCCAAGCCCCGTTTACTTCCGGCAGGCTGCTGCTGGAAGATTCTCCTTCCGCCGATGCCGCCGTTACCGTGGCAGGTTTGCCTGTACTTTTTGTCATCCTGGCAGTGGCCTTCATCCTGGCCGCCATCCTTTTCCTGCCCCGTTTCCTGAGCCTGGCCCCGCTGCTGTTCGACAGCCTGTTCCGGGCGCGGGGGAGCGTGTCGCTGGAAAACAGCGTGCGCGCCAGCAACGACCGCCGGCTGGTGGCCGCCGTGCTGCTCATTCCCGCGGCGCTCATCGTCTTCCGTTTCCGGCTCTATGACCCCGCCTTCCTGCGGGACCTCTCCGATAACTGGCGCCTGCTGGCCATCGTAGGGGTTTTCTTTGCCTACGCCATGCTGCGCCTGGCCATTTACGCCATGTTCAAGCCCCGCCGCAACAACGACTTTTACCGCCTGGCCCGCCGCACTTCCTACACCTATTTCATCCTGCTGGTCCTCCTGGTGCTGGTGACAGTGGGCATTTTAGCACTTTTTGGCTGTGAAGATTCGGTCATCCGTACCGTTTTATACATTGAAACCATTGTTCTCTATCTCAGTTTTTTAATCCGCCGTGCGCAAATTTTAGCATTATCTTGCAATCCTTTGCGAACTTTTTTGTACCTTTGCGGGCTCGAAATTTTGCCCACGGCGGCATTGATTGTTTCGGCAGTGTTACTGTAGAGAAGAGAAGAAAGATAAATGAGCATCCAAAAGATCCTGGTTTCCCAGAGCGCCCCGCGCGTTCTTACGCAATATGAGACAGTTACGGAGAAGTTCGGCGTCCAGTTCCAGTTCACTCCCTTTTTCAGGATAGAACCGCTTACCTCCCGTGAATTCCGCGCCCAGCGCATCAATTTCCTGGATTATACGGCCATCGTCTTTTCCTCCCGCCATGTCATCGACGCCTTTTTCTCCCTGGCCGAGGAACTGCGTGTGAAAATCCCCGAGACCATGAAGTACTTCTGCACCACGGAAGCCGTGGCCATGTATCTGCAGAAGCACATCGTATACCGCAAGCGCAAGATTTTCTTCGGCAACGGCACCCCGGAAAGCGTGGTCACCCTTATCGGCCCCAAGCACAAGGGGGAGAAATTCCTCATCACCATGACCGAGGGCTCTTCCGTGGACGCCCTGGCCTCCCTGTTCCGGGACCGTAAGCTGGAATATGCCACCGGTGTGTTCGTGAAGCCCGTGAGCAATGACCTGTCCCAGGTGGATATCAAGGACTTCGACATGGTGGTCTTCTACAACCCGGCCGATGTCAAGAGCCTCCAGGAGAACTTCCCGGAGTTCAAGCAGGGAGACATCAAGATGGTCTCCTACGGCCGTTCCATCGTGCGTGCCATGGAAGAGGCCGGCCTGCGCATTGACGTAAAGGCTCCCTCTCCGGAAGCCCCGTCCGTGGCCCGCGCCATCGAACTTTATCTGGAAAGCCTCAAGTAATGGCCGATGAAACCCTTCCCAAGAGCGAACGTCTGTGCGGCGCTACTGCCGTGGCAGACCTCTTCGAGCACGGGAAAGGCGTAACGGCCGGCTGTTTCCGCTGCAAATACCTGGTACGGGCCGATGACGGTCCTTCCCGCCTGGTGGTTTCCGTCCCCAAGCGCAACTTCAAGCGCGCCGTCAAGCGCAACCTCCTCAAACGCCGCATCCGCGAGGCCTACCGTCGGCAAAAAGCCCTGTTGGGCACCGGTGTGGACGTGCTTTTCATCTACACCCTCCGCGAGATGCTGCCCTACGAGGCCATCTATGCCGATATGACCGCCGCCCTCACCGCCATCGCCCATGAACGCAACGCTTAAGAAGATTCTCATAGCTCCGGCGGTGCTGCTCATTAAGTTTTACCAGGTGTGCATCAGCCCTTTTACGCCGCCGTCCTGCCGTTTCACCCCCACTTGCTCCCAGTATGCGCTGGAGGCCTTCCGTAAGTACGGCCCCTTCAAGGGCTTCTACCTGGCCGCCCGCCGCATCCTCCGCTGCCATCCCTGGGGAGGGAGTGGTTATGATCCGGTGCCTTAGAAGTGGATGAGGGGGACTCTTTCAGAACCGTCGCTTCGCGACCCCTCCCATAAATGGGCCCCTCCCTCTTATGTTGCCGAGGGTGGCACAGGTTCTGAAAGAGTCCCCCTCATCCACAAAAATACCAGATATGCCTAAGAAAGAGAAAATACAGGAAATGTTCGACGGGATTGCACCGTCCTACGACAAGCTCAACCACATGATGTCCCTGAATGTGGACAAACTGTGGCGGCGTCATGCCCTCAAGGAGATTGTGGACGGCACGTCGCAGCTGGTTTTGGACGTGGCATGCGGGACGGGGGACAGCACCATTTCCATCGCCAAGGCGGCCGGTTCCGGATCCATGGTTACGGGTGTGGACATTTCCAAGGGCATGATGGCGCTGGTGATGGAAAAGGCTGCCCACGAAGGTGTGCACGACCGCATCCGCCTGCAGGTGGCCGACGGCGAGAACCTGCCCTTCCAGGATGGCTCCTTCCACCGTGTGACCTGCGCTTTCGGCATTCGTAATTTTGAACACAAGGAGAAGGGCCTGGCAGAGTTCCATCGGGTACTCAAGCCCGGCGGCAAGGCCGTTATCCTGGAACTCTCCGTGCCGCAGAACAAGACTGTCCGCTGGTTCTACGACCTTTATTTCATGCACATCCTGCCCTGGATCGGCGGCCTGGTTTCCGGCAACCGCCAGGCCTACCAATACCTTCCCGCCTCGGTCCATGCTTTCCCGTCTCCCGTGGTGTTCTGCACCATGATGCAGGAGGCCGGCTTTAAGAAAGTCCGTTTCAAGACCTTCACCCTGGGCCTCTGCCGCATGTACGTCGGCGAAAAATAGCCCACCCTGGCGCAGGTTTCAGTACCACTCGCAAGCGATAACGCGCAAACCTCGTAAAAGTGCGTTATACGTTGTTGTGAATCCGGTTTAGATTTCCTTTACGTAGGAGCGGCGACGCTGATAGGGCTGCGGATTATAGTCTCCGAACAGGGTCTGCACCTTGTGATTGTCTTCCAGCTGGGGATTGAGCAGCAACTGCTTGATTCCCAGTTTGATATAATTCTCGTGCAGGTACTTGAACATGAGCAGGGCCGCACCCTTGGCCTGGTATTCCGGCAGTACGCCGATCAGGAGGCCTTCGGCAATGTGGTTCCGTTTGGGATTGAGCTGCGGCAGGATGTGGATCCAGCCGAAAGGCAGGATTTTGCCCTTAGCCTTGCGTACGCCGGCGCTGATGTGCGGCATGGTCACGGTAAAGGCAACCAGCTCATCTTTATCATTCACCACAAACGCCACCATATCCTTGTTTAATACGGGGACATACTGGTTCACGTAGCCGTCAATTTGTTCCTCGGTGAGTTTGCTGTACTCATACAGGCCGGCAAAGGCATCGTTCAGCACATGGAACATTTCCCGGCCTCGGCGGGCCATCTTCTTGAGGGTAGAAGCCCGGTACAGGTGTACGCCGTAGCGTTTTTCCACCAAATCGGCATATTGCATCATGGGCGGCAGGGTGTCGGAGAATTCAATGACACGCTGGGTCCAGTCCGTATCCTTGGTGAAGCCCATCCGCTCCAGATACTCGGCGTAATAAGGGTAATTGTAGATGACGGTGAAAGGGCTTTCTTTCTCGAAGCCTTCTACCAGCAGGCCCTCGCGGTCCATATCGCTGAAGCCCAGCGGGCCCTTGACCTTCTGTGCGCCGCGCACCTTGCCCCATTCAATCACCTTGTCTATGAGGGCTTTGGCCACTTCGAAGTCTTCGATGAAGTCTATCCAGCCGAAGCGCACCACTTTCTCTCCCCACTTTTTATTGGCGTTATGGTTGATGATGGCAGCCACTCGGCCCACCACTTTCTTTCCGCTCATGGCCAGGTACAATTCCCTGTCGCAGAAAGCCAGGGAGGGGTTTTCGTTGCCCAGGGACTTGTATTCGTCGTCCTCGAAAGCGGGCACCCATTTGTCACAGTCTTTATAGAGGTCCAGCGGGAACTGGATAAACTGCCGCAGCATTTGTTTCCCCTGCACGGGGACAATAGTAAGGTTTTGCATCAGGTTGGTTTTAGTCATGCAAATATAGTAAAAAAACGTGGTACTCTACGCACACTCCCGGTTAAAGCACAGGAATGGGCATAGGAAGCAGTTTTTGTTCTTTAGACGGGTTTGGGAGGACGGGAAGGTCTGCGTCCCCAGCGGAACGCAGACCTTCACAGTCATTAGCAGAAAAAACTTCTTTATCTGAGTTGGAAGACAATGGGGAAGGTGAAGGTTACCGGGACGGGCTTGCCGTCCTGGATGCCGGGCGTCCATTTGATGGGGCAGTTGCTCACTACGCGCAGGGACTCTTCGTCCAGCTCCGGGCTTACTCCGCGCAAAATCCTCACATTGGACATGGAACCGTCCGCATTCACCGTGAACGCAAGTACCACGCGGCCCTGGATACCGGCCGTCATGGCGGCATCCGGATAGTTCAGATGGGAATTCACCCACCTGGCAAATTCGTTGGCATCGCCGCCGTTGAAGGTGGGCTTCACCTCAATGAGGTCGAAAGGAAGCGCTTCGTCTGTTTCGGTCACCTGGGAAGGAGCGGTCTCCGGGGCCGGAGCGGCAACTTCTTCGGCCTCGGCCGGGGCAGCCGTCTTGTTTTTCTTGGGGGAATTGCAGGCGTAGACCAGTACGGCCAGCACAGGGATGAGGGCCAGGTACGCCAGGCGCATCCGGCCGCAGGTGGTGGGTTTGAGCATCATTTCAATACGGTTTTTAAGTTGGGCGTGCTGGAAGCCACTGGACAGGGAGAAGCGCTGTTCCCCTACGGCTTTTCGCACAAGAAGTAATTGATATTGGGTTGCATCGATGCCTTTTTGAATAACGCCTTCATCGGCCTCGTACTCGTGCAGGAGGCCCAGTTCCGTCCGCGCAATCCACACCAGCGGGTTCCACCACCAGAGTATCTGGACGGTACGGAAAAGGAAGAGGTCCAGATAATGCAGACATAGAACGTGCTGGGTCTCGTGAGCGAAGATGGCGGGGTTCTCCTCCAGGTCCTTTCGGCCGATGAAAATGGTTTTTCCGAAAGTGAAGGAAGGGATGTCATCGGCAAGAATCACTGTTTTGAAGCCCTGGATGCGGGTTTTGGTGCCGCCGGCCACCCGACGGTGCAGCAGTACGGCGCTGATGGCCGTGTATGCCGCCACGGTGCACACACCCAGTATGTACAGAACCAGGAACAGCGAACTCCAGGAAAAGGAAGTTGTTGTTTCGGCCTGTGCCGCATCCCCCGTGCCGATGATGGAGAGCGGTCCGGCTCCCGCCACCAGCGGAGCCGTACGCACCCGAAGCAGCGGAAGCAGGGCGCACAGGGCCGATCCCAGCAGCAGGACCAGCCGGTTGAGCCGGAAAAACGTGGTGCGGCGCATTACCAGCAGGTAAAACGCATAGAACACGCCCAGATACAGCCCGCTGCGCAGCATATATAAAAGGAATCCGGTCATACTTTCTTGCTTTCAATGGTGGCGATGAGAGCCTTGAGCTCCTCCAGGTCTATCTTGTCTTCCTCTACAAACTGGGATACCAGGGAGGTATAGGAATTATTGTAGTACTGGGCCACGACGTCCGAAACCGTGCAGCCCCGGTACTGCCGCTCGGTGGTCTTTACCTTATAACGGTAGGAGTTAGCCATAGGCTCCCGCTCCAGGAACCCTTTCTCTTCCAGGAACTTAACCAGGGTGGCCACCGTGTTGTAGTGCGGCTTGGGCTCTGGCATATAATGAATAAGGTCCCGGATGAACATGCTTCCGTGTTCCCAGAAGATGTTCATGAGCATTTCTTCTTTAGCTGTTAGTTTCTGTTTCATCTTTTCCAGCGTTTCTGTGGCAAAGATAAAACATAATTCCGTAAACTCCTAATTTTTTTAGGAGAAATCCGTGAAATTTTAGGAGAACGGTGCAGGCTTCATTCTAGGGTGGGGGCCGGCGCCGTGGCGCCTTATGCCTTCGCTTTCACCACGGCGTCGCACACTTCGCCCACGGTGACGGGGGCGGGAGCGCCGTCGGGGAAGTGCATGCCGAATTTCTCTTCGGCCGCCAGGGAGAGCAGCAGCATGGTGAGGGAATCGATACCCAATTCCCGCACCAGCTCTGTCTGGAATCCAACGTTGGTGAGGTCCGTGTTGGGACGGATGACGCCGATAATCTCTTTCAGGCCGTCAAATACTTCTTCCCTGGTCATACGCGGGCCACTTTCATGCTTCCGGTGCGCTTGAAATCTTCTGTGCGCACGGTGACTTTACGGATATGATGGGTAGAAGGCAGGGTGGCGTTGATCTTGTCCACCAGCTTGTTCATATAGGCCACGACCTCTTCCCAAGGCTTGCCTTCGAAGGCCGGCATGAAGGGCAGGACCTCCACGGCGATGATGCCGTCGTCCTCCTTCACCATGGCGTCGCGGACGCAAGGATCGGCATAGAAGGGCTCTTCCAGGCTCTCCGGGCTCACGTTCTCGCCGTTGGAGAGGATGATGAGGTTCTTGATGCGGCCGGTGATATAGAGGAAGCCTTCTTCGTCGAAGTGGCACAGGTCTCCGGTGCGGAGCCAGCCGTCGGGCGTGAGGGCCTCGGCCGTCTTCTCGGGATCCTTGTAGTAGCCGGAGAACACGTTGTCTCCCTTTATCCACAGTTCGCCG
>Ga0310696_10005130_pt1 | contig 15865 bp, 8 predicted proteins | sample AusTroGonzalo_MG_4_FD_203885 | JGI IMG/M metagenome (GOLD analysis project Ga0310696, IMG submission 203885) | Bovine rumen microbial communities from tropical cattle in Woodstock, Queensland, Australia - Gonzalo_02 (v2) (version 2) | ecosystem: Host-associated > Mammals > Digestive system >...
TTGCTCCCCCTTCATCCGCATCGTTATAGCTGACGGTTCCGCCTTCGATATCGACTATTCCCATTGTGTAGATGGCGCCTCCTTGATCTCCGGCGTGGTTGTGACTTATCGTGACATTACCGGTTATTACCACCTTGCGCTCATCGGTGTAGATGGCTCCGCCGTCATCATCGGTCCTGTTGTAAGAAATGTCGGTGGTACCGCTGATGCTTATGCCTCCTTCGACGATGTGGATGGCTCCGCCGTCGCTATCGGCCTCATTGTAGTTGATGATACAATCGACGATGGAGAGCGACCTATCCTCTGCGTTCATGAAGATTGCTCCGCCGTCTCCGTCGGAATAGTTGTAAACTATCTCGCAGTTGCGGATGGAGCGGTTCCTACCTTCGTCATTATCGACGTACAATGCTCCTCCGTCGTCATCCGCCCTATTGAAAGCCATTATGACATTGGACACATCCATGGAATTGTAGCTGAAAATAGCGCCTCCGTTGTCTACGGCCTTATTTTTATAGAGTGCCCCGCCGGTCATCTCCAGCGCACCGTAGGCGAATATTCCGCCCCCTTCTTCCGCTTCATTGTTACAGATGGTCCCGCTTTCGAATATGAGCTTACTATCAGAATCGACGAAGATTGCTCCTCCCAGATATCCGCTGCCACCCATGATGCGCCCGGTACCGACTCCGTCCTTTATGATCGCCTCCGCACCATCTACGATGCTGATAATTGCGCCCCCGCTCAGGTATCCTTCTGAGTCCCCGTCAAGAGTGAATCCGTTTAGATCAATGATGTAATTTCCCTTTACTCTGATGAAGCCCTCATCATCCGACCTGCAGATATCGTTGGCAAGGGCTATTTCCATTTTTTCTCCATCGTTGCCGTGTTTCAGATAATCTCTCAACTCATCCCAGTCGGTAACGAGCGTCGCACCCAGTTTTTGGTTCCAGAGATCGATGTCCACATAGAGTTCGGAGATGCCTTCCGTCATCTTCTGATAGTATGGGAATCCGTCTCCGCTGACCTCGTTATATGAGAAAACCCCGATATCGCACAGTTCTGAATTGAAATGGTCGGTGATCGGATCATAGATATCGTTCATGGCGAAATCGACTATTGACCACCTATGTACATTGCCGGCCAGACCGATCTTTGCTCCGTCCTTTAGATAGATGTTCTTACCCATCATGGCCTCGTTGTCACACACGCGGATCAGACCTTTGATGTTGAGCTTTCCTGTCTTTTCCAGAAGGATGGCCCCTCCGTTGGTCAGCGCCTTATTGTGGGCGATCATCGAATTGTCGAGATTCAGGATACCTTCGTTGATGTAGATCGCTCCACCTCTTCCCATTGGGGCTGTATTGTACTCTGCAATCAGTCCGTACGCATCCACGGTGCCGGATTCGATATAGAGAGCACCTCCGCCATCTCCTTCAGAAGTGGTATTGTTTTCGAAATGGGTGTCTTTTATTGCAAGGTTGCCTTCGTCGGCGTATATTCCTCCCCCATCTTCGTCAGCGGTATTCGCCCTGAGCATGCAGCCGGAGACGATCATGGCCCCTTTGTTGTAGATGGCGCCTCCCTCTTTCTTCGTATAGTTCCCATCGAATGTGCTTCCCATTACGATGACTCCCGTATCCAGGGACCCTTCGGTAATCGATCCCGTCGTTCTGTTGAAGATCGCCCCGCCGGCTTTGGCGTGGTTCCCAGAAAAGGTAGAGTTCGAGATGGTCACTCTGGCAGTATCGCCAAAGTTGACGATTGCTCCTCCACTCTCCTCGGCCTTGTTATTGGAGAAGGTAGAACCTGATATCAGCAAGATGCCTGTGTTGGCTATTGCTCCGCCGTCCATATCAACTTTGTTATCTTCGATCGCCGAATCCGATATGGATAGGTAACCGCTATTCCACACGACCGAACCTACGCCGACAGCTTCGCCTATGGCATTAAGGTTGGTTGCATAGTTCTTATCCAAATCAGCATTCCTGATGTCGACCGCATAATGTCCCTCGCCATTATCATCCACCCACATCAATGATGACTCGTTATAGATCGCTGCACCTTGCAAAGAAATATTGTCTGAGATGTTCACATTGCTGATGAGGACCTTGCCTCCCTCGGCGTTATGAATCGCACCTCCGGAAAACTGTGCCTCGTTCGTGAACATGAAACCGCCCGAGATGGCGAGCAGACCTTCATTGTAAATCGCACCTCCGCAGTTTGCGATATTACCTGCGAACGTACCTCCCTCTATGTTGACGGTACCCTCGTTATAGATCGCACCTCCATAGTGCTCCGCGAAGTTCAAGGAGAATGATCCACCCTTGACGGTAAGAGTTGCACCCTTCGCATTGTAGATGGCCCCACCATCTTGCATGGCCTGATTCGACCTGAAAGTACCCGCCTCGATTATCACTTCGCCTTCGTTGTAGATGATTCCTCCATAACCGGCTTTATCTGAAGAGGTACCAGAGGACCAGGTGCGTATCATTCCACCTTGTTTTTCGACGGAGGTATCCTTGATGATGAGAGTCACATCTTCCTGAACGTAGAACAGCTTCTGGTCATACTGTTCCTCGTATTCCTCGCTTCCCCTGTTGATGGTGTGGCCGTTCAGATCTATGGTGATGGTGCGGTGTTGATCTGGAATTCTTTCCAATACCATTGTGAACGAACTATATCCGTAAAAGGCATCTACCGTACTGCCGACGAGCTTGACATTATTGCCACCGTCATGACCGATATATTGTCTCAGTTCATCCCAACTGCTGACCTCTCTGAATTCCTCATCTGGAGATGCATCGCTGTGGAAAGATCCCGCAGCCGGAATCGAAAGGATAGCGAGCGTGGCAATAATCACTATCGACATAATCTGTTTTTTATTCAGCATCGCAACACGCACCTTATGATACTATCAGTATGATGACCCAGCATCCTAGTAATAAAAATAAGAAAAGATATTATAAAACGTCTTTGGCCAGTTCTTTACGGGGGTTAAATATACAACTACCAAACGGCTGGTAAGAGAGGATGCCGCCGTTGTAGTTACGAGCGTGACAAGAGGCAGAATGAAACTACAACCGACCATGCCCTTTGGCACCACCTGAATCGGGGGCGTGGCTGGGAACCTTCTTTTCCCTGATTATTACTTCAGTTAACAATCCTTATCATCAATCTAAAATGATGTGGATCAAAAGCCGCTGCTGGTCCGCTAGAATAATAACCTCTTTTTTGACCATTTAAACGGAGATCGATAACTGTCTTTTTTGAGCATCATTTATCGAATTTCATACAAATTATACATGTTTATTGTAGATAGTCAATGGTTTTATACAGAACAAATCGTGAAATCTGCGTTGAGTTAGGGCGTATACGGCCCACATCCTGTTACCAAAAGACGGTCGCTAGGTTGGCTGCTGTAATCATCAGGCGTGAGTTGTGACGATTGACACTCAGCTAAGACAATAGTGATATCATGTCACATCTGCACAAATTTCGTTATATCATCCCGATTCTCGTGGCCTTCGTAGCTTTCGAGACGATATTGTTAGGAAACGGCGCTATCCTCGATGCCGCCACAGGTGAAACGCCTGCGGATACTGGCGACATTGCCTGGATCTGCTGCTCTAGCGTCCTTGTATTCCTTATGATCCCTGGGCTCGCCCTATTCTACGGCGGACTTCTAAGGAAGGAGAGCATGACATCGATCCTCGTACAGACGACGATTATTGTCATATTCTCCGGTATCATCTGGGTGATCTGCGGGTACTCCCTCGCCTTCAGCGGGGATACTGCTGGATTCATAGGGAACTTCGACTTCCTGTTCATGGACAAACTTCTGGACGATGTGTCCGCCGACAGCGAGAACTCCCTGCTGTTCGCCGTTTTCCAGCTGAAGTTCGTCATAATTACTGCCGCCATCATCATAGGAGCTTGTGCCGAGCGTATCAGGTTCCAGACGATCTCCGTATTCATCATCTTCTGGACACTCCTCGTCTACGTCCCGGTATGTCATTGGGTATGGGGCGGAGGATTCCTCTCCGATATGTTCACCATTGTGGACTATGCAGGAGGTACTGTCGTCCATACCCTTGCAGGATGCTCGGGTCTTGCATTAGCCCTGTTCGCAGGACCCAGGTTGGAGAAGATCCGTGGATCTAAACCCCACAGCATCCCGCTGGTATACCTCGGCGTCTTCCTCCTTTGGGTCGGATGGTTCGGATTCAACGGAGGCTCCGGTCTCGTGGCGGGAGAATCCGCCATACGCTCCGTAGCCGCCACTGCTGCATCCGGATTCGCTGCGACCGCTGTATGGATAATTCTGGAATATCACTTCACCAAGCATGTAACAATCCTCGGACTGGGTACCGGAATCCTTGCAGGACTAGTGTTCATTACCCCCATGGCCGCATACGTCAGCATGAGTTCTGCGCTCGCAGTCGGAGCTATCGGAGGGATCATCTGCTACGTCATGTACCAGGTCATCCATAAGAAATTCAAGTTTGATGATGCTCTTGATGTATTCGCCGTCCATGGGGTCGGCGGTATCTTCGGAACTATCATGACCGCGTTCTTCGTGCAGATCCAATATGGCGCTGCTGCCGATGGACTGCTCTTCGGCGGAAGTGCCGACCTCCTGATCGGGAACATCATAGCGGTCGTGGTAGTTGCAGCATTCTGTTTCATCGTAACATACATTCTAATGTTCATCGTCAACAAGTTGATCCCGGGAAAGATCACTCCTGAAGAAGAAGAGAAAGGACAGGACATATTGGAGCACGACGAGATAGCCTACAACTGATTGAAACGAAACCGTTTCTCAGGTACGGGGGCAAACAGGCCCTCGTACCTATTTTCATAATAAATGAATACACATCATTACAACCATCAGTGTTTCTCCCGTGCGATGAAACCAATAATGAGGCTGAAGCTGCAATAAGATCATTAAAGCGTGTCGACATAATTGACCGTTCTTTTTCATAACCAGACAAAAATCATCACAGACTGCTGACTATCGCCGAATGAACTCAGTTACCTTCTTCACAGAAGAGAGCAAATTGGAATCGTTACTGAATCAATTCAAGTGAGTATGAAGTGCTAGATATGACCTTACGGTCACGTTTAATTGAATAAAATGTCACCGAACAGACACCACAGCCAGACGGAATGATCGCGAGAATTGAATATCGGAATCGATGATCTGGATGAAAAAAAACCGCCCTCTTGATCCGCTGAATCGAGAGGTTTGAGTGTCACAGCCTCATATGTCTGCCGCCCTGCGGGCGGAAGCAGCCCTTCCAGGGCTGTTGACCATGAGGATATGACATACCTGTGCGTGAGAATTCTAAAAACCAAGCGCAATAATGTCCTCAGACCGCTTTTTTAATGGAATAATAAGTATAGTGCTCCCGTCGGGATTCGAACCCGAGTTGAAGCCTCGAGAGGGCTTCATGATTGGCCACTACACCACAGGAGCAGCATGGTTGGGATAGATACCTAGTTAATAAAGATTGCTGACTGCCTCATGGCCTGAAAGGAGGCAACCTCTTATGCTCCATTATGGACACCTGTCTCCTTATCTCGGCCACCTGCTCCTTCTCCAGACCCGTATCGGCGGATATCTGGGAATCCGATTTGTCCTGCTCCATCTCGTAAAGGATCGCGTCGAGATCCTCATACTTGATCCCCATATCCGACTCATCGGTCTGACCCTCCCACAGGCCGGCCGATGGGGGTTTGTCTATGATGGGCTGAGGCACACCTATGATGGCCGCGATCTGCCTGACCTCGGTCTTGTACTTGTTCGCCAACGGGGTCATGTCACAGGCCCCGTCCCCGAACTTGGTGAAGTAACCCATCATGATCTCGCTCTGATTGGACGTTCCTACGACCAGGTACTTCCTCTTCTTGGCCATGTTGTACAGAACGATCATCCTGCACCTGGCGGATATGTTCCCCCTCTCCAGAGGAGTCTCCGCCTCGGAGAGAAGGAGCGCGACCAGAGCATCCACGGCAGGCTGGATGTCAACGACCCTGTACTGGGTGCCCCACATCTCGGACAGTTCCGCCGTGGTCTTGTAATCCTCCGCAGGAGTGACCCTGGAGGGCATGAAAACGTTCAGTACGTTCTTCGCGCCTATGGCGTCGACGCACAATTTGGTTACCACTGCCGAATCGATACCCCCGCTGAGACCGATGACCACACCGTCCATACGGGTCCTTGCTACGGTATCCTTTATGAATCTCTCGAGGTCCCTAACGTCCTCCGCGGTGATGTTGGGTATCTTGACTTCAGACATCGGTTATACCAATAGTTCGAAACCGATTTAACGTCTTTTACTGAACCCACAATAATCCTTTTATAACGTTATAAATTCCCCCTCTCTGTAAGCCGAGATGGCCCAGCCCGGTAAGGCGCGAGCCTGGAAAGCTCGTGGGCGCCTTTGCCCTCGGGAGTTCAAATCTCCCTCTCGGCGCCATTATTCCATCAAAAGTGACCCGCAAAGGTTACATTATCAAGATCAATCGCGAAGACAACCGATTGGAATCACCAACACTCCATCTTCTCTGCGATACCCGTACTCTGTACCAGTGATGACGATCTTGATAGTGGGTAACTCCAAAGGCATCTGTTTCTCCTTCTTGTTATATTCCTGGATCAACCTCTCAATTTCCACAAGGTGTTTGGCTCCTTCATCGATATCGTCTTGCCCAAGCTTGACCTCGCATATTGCGTATCTTCCATCCTCCATATGAAGGACTACATCCGCTTCCAGACCATAGCGGTCGTGATAATACGATACATGCCCTCCGCACCCAGACAGATATATCTTCAGATCCCTTATGCACAATGATTCGAATAGGAAGCCAAGGGTTTTGAAATCCGTATTGAAAAACTTCGGACCGATACCCAATGCGGCCACTGCAATAGATGGGTCGACCAGGTTCCTTTTTCTTCCGGACCTTATCACAGTCTTAGAACGAATGGCCGGACACCAAGCCTCTACGTCTGAGACCACGTGCAGTTTTTCAAGAGCCCCTATGTAGTCATAATAGCTGCTTTCAGAGAATGCATTGTTCGCATTGATATCCGCGATTATGGTCCTGTTGTCAGCTAGCTGGCATATATTGCGCGAATATGAACGAAGAAGCGATCTCGCTAGCGTCGGATTGCGCCTTACATCGTCTACATTGGAGATGTCGACCTCGCAAGTCTGTTGAACCAGGTCTTTTGCAATCAAAAGACTTTTTTCACGATCGCTCTGTATTAATGAATAAGGCCACCCGCCACGGCAGATAGCATGGATAATGCCATCAATATCCAAATCCGAATGGCATCCATCAAATCCTTCCGGATCATCGAAGAGCTCTAAAAGGGACACCGTCCCGTTGGACTCCCCGCTTTCGTACAAACTCATCGGATACATATCCATCCTACTGATTCTGAGTGTTCCAGTGTGTGCTGTTTCAACAGTCTTGGAGGTAGAACCGGTGAGGATGTATTGCCCAGGCATCTGCAAATCGTCTACAGACTTCCTTATCGCACCCCATATCTTCGGTGCGTCCTGCCATTCGTCGAACAATCTCGGACGCTCACCCTCCAATAATTTAGAGGGCATCGTCCTCGCAACAGACAGATATTGTTCTCTCCTGTCCTCATCCTGGAATTCTACAAAACTCGCGGATTGCTGTTTCGCTGTAGTGGTCTTTCCACACCCTTTGGGTCCAGTGATGAGTACGGCCCCGAAAACTTGCATTTTTTCCTTTAGAATATTGTCTGCAATACGTTTCCTATATTCCATTCTGTCAACTCTATATCAATACAGATATTTGAGGTATTTTAATCTATACTTTTGATATATTTTGACGGAGACTTTTGAGATAACTATATGGGCCTTTGTGCTTCCATGTAATACTAGTTCCATCGACACTTGTAGTTTTCCGCAAGTCATAGCGAAGTAAGGCTGCCAAACAACTCCCTCAAACCCCACCTTTTGGCGAATCAAGCATTTGGCGTAGCCTGGGGCGTTCGGCATCTCCCTCTAGGCGCCATTTCTTCTTTTGACCTACTTCGTGGACTGGAGTCACGCCCGCCGTTGAGATCCATTCTCGGATTCCGTCGACACGTCGTCCTATTAGGATATGAAATGAACGATTTCCGATTAGTTGCTCAGCCCCTTAGATTAGAAAAGGAATTCATCACGATGCCCGCACACCTTTTTATGTAAGATGCCGAATCAGTCGCATGGAAAAGGAAGATCTCGATAAACTGTTTGATATCGCATCGAGGTCCCGTTTATACACGGCCCTAGTGGGCGTGCTCCTGTTGATAATAGGAATTGTGTTCTTCCTTTTCGGAGGAGAGGCCATCGTTCTGGAGATCACCGCCACAGGGATCCTGATGATAGTGTTCGGTACCCATAAGCTCCTGACAGCCGGGGTGAAGGACAAGGACAGCATCCTCATGATCATCCTGGGAATCCTTTTCGTGGTATTCGTATTCGTTTTCGAGGTATTGCACGGACTGATGTTGATCCTCGAGTTCCTCTCCACCGGACTCATCTTCCTGTGGACTGCCCTTGGCCAAAGGAAGGGGAACTACGGGCGCAAGACCTCTCTGGTCATAGGGATCGGATCGCTGATCATCGCAGTCGGATTGATTGTGGCCCATGAGGAATCCCTGGACATCATCATTACCGTGATGGGGGCCATCCTGATCGCTCTGTCGATCTACGTCCTGTGGTGCGCCGCCAAGAACAAACCTGCGATCAATCCGATAACCTACGACGGACCTTGAGCAGATTCTGCACCACGAATGATCTGGCCAGGAAACCCTTAAAATGGTCGGATTTCCTCAATGGTATCATGAACAAGACATTGATCGTCATAGTCGTGGCCGTCGTCGCTGTAGCGGCGGTGGCCGCCGCAGTGGTCCTTATGAACAACGGCGGCGACAAGAGCGGCGAAGGAGGAGACACAGACGGAGCCCAGCTGAGTTGCGTGAAGAACCTGGCGGACTACGAAGTGAGCGTCTACCTCGGCCAGAAGGGCTCTGCCGACATGGTCCTGCTGGACAATGGAGGAACCTTCGACATCCCGTCCAAGGACCCCATCATCATCCTGAAGGCCAAGGACACCGTAGCTAACATCTATGTGCAGGAGAACCATGTCATGATTCCGAGGGCCAGTGAGACACTCACGGCCACCGTGGATTTCCAATACGCGGATATCGAGGATCCAGTCATAATGGATTCCGTGACTGCATACTACGCATTCACTCCCAAGGCCGACCTGGTGAACCTCGGATTGTTCATCACCAACGACTGATCCAAAACGGGGGGCATCGCTCTCCCATTTTCATCCTGAATTCTCACTTGCAATATGTATAAATTCAAAATTCGTGTTACCGACGATTGTCAGCTTATGCTGGCTTGATCATCGTCGATGACGTCGTCGGGTTCGCCGTCCTTGTATATCTTCCCGTCATACGCGAATGACGGGTTTTATTACTTATCTAGACGTATCATCCAACATACTCGGGGTCGTATTATGGTCAAAACTATGAAAGCGATATTCATCATGGTCAGGAGTTTCGACCCGTACATATTCGAGAATGCGGCAAGGGACCTCAAGTCCAAAGGCATCGATATAGAGCCGTATGCGGTCCGCTCCGATTTCATGGACGACGACCCGCTGGCGTTCCAGGAACTCTGCGAGAGGACCAGGGAGGCAGATCTAGTGCTGATCCATTGCAGCGGGCAGATAGAATCATTCCACCGCTTCCCCAGCTACAGGAAGATCCTGGAGGACAGCAAGGCGCTGATCCTCCTGTACTCCAGGATGATGGATGTCGTGCTGATGAACAGAGAGTTGTTCTCAGGAACCGACGAGGAGTTCAAATCCGTCGTGAAATACCTGAACAACAGGGGTCCCGAGAACGACACCAACATGATGGTATGGTTCGCAAGGAAGCTGGGATTCACCGACATCGCTCCGGACGATCCCATAGAGCTCCGCAAAGACGGGATATACCATCCGAGATTCCCAAGGGATGTCGAATGGGGGACCTACGTGCATTCCCTAGACACATCTAGGCCGGCCGTAGGGATCGCCATCTCCAGCAACTATTGGATCTACGACAATCTAGAACATATCGACATGATCATCACCGGACTGGAGGCAAGGGGATTGAACACCATCCCCATGTTCTTCTCGGAAGCATCCTATGAGAAGTACAAGGATAACGACGGAGACATCCTATCGGATTACTTCACCGAGGACGGGAAGGTACTCATAGACGCCCTCATAACCTTCGGGACCTCTATCGTTTCACACTCAAGGAGCGCCAAGGGAGTCCGTTACAGGGACGACGAGAACGTGTTCCATACGGTACTCGACGTACCTGTCCTGCAGGCCATGGCCATCAGAGGGGACTACTGCGACTACGAGACCGACCGCAGGGGCCTTGACAAGCATGATATCCGCGCCACATCCACGGGAGCGGAGTTGGAGGGGACCGTCATAACAGTGCCAGTCGCCTATACTCCCTTCGGGAATGCGAAGAAGGCCTTACCGATACCGGAACGTATCGACCATCTGTGCGAGACCGCGGAATCATGGATAAGGCTGAGAAGGAAGCCCCCATCCGAAAGGAGGATAGCGATACTTCTGTGGCAGTCCCGCCCGGACTCCGGGTGCATCGGGAACGCGGCAGGGCTGGACGGGGGCGAGAGCATAGCCGCCGTCCTCAACCGCCTGAAGAGGGACGGCTACACGCTGGACGACCCTCCCGCCGACGGCAAGGGGCTGATAGACAGATTCCTCAGCAACATAACCAACGATATGGACAACGTATCCGTTGAAACGGTGCGTAAGAAAGCGGCGGACTTCGTCTCCCTGGACAGATACATGGAATTCTATTCCGATATCCCGGAATGGGACAGGGGCATGATAGAGGAATCCTGGGGAAAGCCCAAGGACGACCTTGCGCCCGGATTCGATTCCTTCGTCATCCCCGGGATCATAAACGGGAACATCTACCTCGGATTCCAACCGCTCCGCGGGATGGCCGAGAAGATGGAACAGAACATACACGATCCGTTCCTCTTCACTCCTCACCGCTACATATGCTTCTATCATTGGCTCAAGTACATATTCAAAGCGGATGCGATAATCCATACCGGAACGCACGGGACATTGGAATGGCTGCCCGGAAAGAACATGGGACTGTCCCAGAAGTGCAATCCAGATCTCGTCATATCCTCGATCCCGATAATCTATCCATTCGTGATCGACGATCCAGGAGAGGGCATCCAGCCCAAGAGAAGAACCGAGTCGATCATCATCGGCCACATGCCGCCGACACTCACCCGCGCCGACTCATACGATGCGATAGACGAGGTCAGCGTGACGATCCAGGACTATCTCCGTCTGAGGAGCGGATGCTCGGACGAGCAAATCGCCGTGATGGTCCAGCAGATATACTCCGCTGCCAAGCGCAACAACTTCCTGAAAGACCTGGGGATCGATGAGGATAACGATCCTGGACCGGACGGATTCGAAGAATACATCGTACCCCTGCACGAGATAATAGATGAGTTGAAGGATTCTCTCATCCCCACCGACCTGCATGTGCTGGGCAAAGTGCCAGAGGGAAAGCATATGGACGAATCCATCTATTCCTTGATGAGGTACGACAATGGCGAGATAGTATCGCTGCGCGACGGATTCTTCAGAAATGCAGGCTACAACATCGACGACCTTCTGGAGCATCCTTCCGATATGCTCGCGGACGGCGAACTGAAATCGCAGGCCCTTGACAGACTGGAGAAGGAGCTTATGTCCCTCATAGAGTTCATGAGGGAGACTGGATACGATACCGGAAAGGCCATCGAAAAGATTCGTACGGATTACGGGAAGATCTCGCATGAATTGGAGGATGCCATCAGATACACGACTGAGACTCTGGTGCCCAATATCCGCAAGATGGGCGAGGAGATCGACAATACGATGCTAGGCCTTTCGGGACACTATGTTCTCCCAGGACCTTCCGGGGTGCCCGCCCGTGGTGGAGCGGACCTGCTTCCGATGGGTAGGAACTACTACTCGTTGGACCCCGCTACCCTTCCCAAACCAGCGGCATGGGAGATAGGCTGCCGCATGGCCGAGGAGATGATAGCCCGTTACAAGGAAGACAAGGGAACTTTTCCACGCGAGATAGGATTCATCATCTGGGCGACCGACACCATAAAGACAGGAGGAGATGACCTCTCCTACATACTCTGGCTCATGGGGGTGCGTCCGATATGGTCATCCACGGACGGAGAGGTCACCAGACTGGAAGTGGTATCCCTGGAGGAGCTTGGACGTCCCCGCATAGATGTGACGATCAACATCACCGGGATGTTCCGCGACTCCTTCCCCAACCTGATCGACATGATCGACGACGCCTTCCACATGGTGGCTGAACTGGACGAGACCGATGAGAACAACGCCCTAGCCGCTAACTACCGCAGGGATGTGGTCGAGATGATCTCCAAGGGGATCTCAGAGGACGAGGCCAGAATGAGAAGCTCCATCAGGATGTTCGGAGCGCCTCCGGGTGCGTACGGTACGGGGGTGAATGTGGCGGTAGCCACAGGTGCATGGTCCACGGTCAAGGATCTTGCGGACGTCTACATGACCTGGTGCTCCAACGCTTACTCCAAGGGCAACTACGGTACTCCCATGAAGGAGGAGTTCATCCGCCGCTTCTCAACCGTGGATGCAACGGTCAAGAACACCCCTGATAGGGACTATGACGTCCTGAACTGCGACGATTACTACGAATTCCTCGGAGGCATGAATGCCTTCGTCAGAGCATACGGCACCAAAGGGGATTTCGTTTCCATCATGGGCGACTCCTCGGACACCAAACGCACAAAGGTGCGCCACACTCAGGAGGAGCTCAGGCACGTGTTCCGCAGCAAGGTCATGAACCCGAAGTACCTTGAAGGGCTGAAGGAGCATGGGTACCGCGGCGCAATGGAACTATCCGCCAATACCGAGCTCCTGCTCGGATGGGGCGCCACATCCGACATCGCCGAAGATTGGATGTACGAAGGGATAGCTGACAAATTTGTTTTCGACAAGGATACCAGAGAATGGCTGGACGATGTCAATCCCTACGCCCTGATGTCCATAATCAAGCGCCTCCTGGAGGCCAACGAGAGGGACCTCTGGGATGCCCCGGAAGACTATATCAAAGAGCTGAAGGAGATATTCCTGTCCGTCGAGGAGCACATCGAAGACATCACCGATAGATGAGATGCGATCCGAGATACGTGGGAAAAGATGTCCGACGGGTGTGCCAACGGTCGGAAACCCTAACAATTGCCCGCGGTTGCGCGCATAAATATAATTAAGGGAACGGCGGTTGGCAATCAGAATTGGTGCGATCATGATTGTTAATGCGGAATTGTTCGTGAACGACCTGCCCGGTCAGCTGATTGGTTCAATCGAGCCCATATCGATGGTTGAGGGGAACATCCTTGGGATAGTCCACAACCGTGACAAGATCATCGACCACAGGATCTGTGTCAACGTCACTTTCGAGGTGGACGATAAGCAGCTGGACCGTCTCAAGGACCTTTGGAAGGCAAAAGACATCATCATATCCAGTCTGGGCTCCGTCCACGAGACATTCACGATGCATTACATCCTCATCGGAGATGTCAACGCACAGTACATAGAGGGCCTGCTGAAGATGGTCAACGAAGCGACCACCCTGGACGAGGTCAACGTGAGCTATTCGTCCAAATCGATAAGGACGGCCAGCCACACCAGCCTGATCACCGTCAAGGCCCGTTACGAGGACAACCTCGACAAGATAGATGCCATCCTCAGGAGAGAATGCAAGAATGCAAACGTCACCTATGTGAGGGGTGTCTGAGATGAAAGCTTTCATTTGCGGTTTCGGAACCATAGGCCAGAGCGTGGCCAGAGTGATCAAGGAGAAGCAGGACTTCTTCAAGAAGCGCTACAACGAGTCGCTAACGCTCGTCGGAGCGCTGGATTCCAGATCATACATAATCGACCCGAACGGCCTGGACGCCGACACGATAATCAAGGCCAAGAAGGAGACCGGAAAGGTCGGGAACACCGAATACAAGAGCATCAAGGATGCGCTCGGATCGGTGGACTTCGACATACTCATAGAGGTCACCTCCACCGACATCAAGACCGGAGGGGTCGGACTCGACAACATCAGGTATGCCCTGCAGAACGGCAAGGATGTCGTGACCGCCAACAAGGGTCCGCTGGCACTCCATTACAAGGAGCTGACCGACCTTGCCGACAAGAACGACCGCTATCTCCTCTTCGAGGGAACGGTCGGAGGCGCGATGCCAATCATCAACCTCAACAAGTACGACCTCGCAGGTCAGAAGATCAAGTCGATCAGAGGTATCTTCAACGGAACATGCAACTACATACTGACCAAGATGGACAGCGGTCAGCCCTTCGAACAGGCCCTCAAGGAGGCCCAGCAGCAGGGATACGCGGAGACGGATCCCACCAACGACGTCGAAGGATACGACAGCGCATGCAAGGTCGTCATACTGGCGAACTCCATCTTCGGAAGGAACGCCACATTCAACGATGTCGAGATCACCGGAATCACCAGCATCAACTCTGATGCTGTCGTCCTAGCACAGAACAACGGAATGGTCATCAGACTCATCGGAGAGGTCTCGGCCACGAAGCTGGAGGTAGCTCCGAGACTTATCCCCCGCGGACACCCGCTCAGTCTCCCCGGTACCCTCAACACCGCCGAGATCATAACCGAGTACGCCGGACCCATCACCGTCTCCGGAGTGGGAGCTGGAGGTCCTGAGACCGCTTCGGCCATCCTCAGCGACATCATCGACATAATGGATGAGAGAATCGGTGACTGAGTTGACCGATAGGATCGTCATATACGATACCACATTGCGTGATGGTGCACAGACCGAGGGCGTGCTTTTCTCTTCAGAGGACAAGCTGGACATAATCAGGTCCCTTGACGACTTCGGCATAGACTTCGTGGAGGGAGGCTGGCCGGGATCCAATCCGGTCGATGACGAATTCTTCTCCAAGATTGACGGCAGGAAGCTCAAGAATACCAAGCTGGTGGCCTTCGGCAGCACCAGGAGATCGACCTGCCCCCCTGAGGAGGACACGAACCTGAAGACCCTGGCGGAATGCCCTGCCGAGTGGTGCTGCATCTTCGGAAAGGCCTGGGACTTCCAGGTGGAGAAGGTCCTGGAGATAGGTCTCGACGAGAATCTGGACCTCATCCAGGACAGCATAAGGTTCCTGGTATCCAAAGGGAAACACGTGATATTCGATGCGGAGCACTTCTTCGACGGATACAAATCCAACATGAAGTACGCTATAAACGTGCTCAAGGCTGCGGAGACAGGCGGAGCCGAATGGCTGGTCCTGTGCGATACCAACGGAGGTTCGCTGCCTTCCGAGATATCCGAGGCTGTGGAAGATGCACTTCTGTCCGTGGATGCCCCTTTGGGAATCCACTGCCACAACGATTCGGACATGGCGACGGCATGCTCGATGGCGGCCGTCGAGAGCGGATGCACGATGGTGCAGGGCACCATAAATGGAATAGGCGAGAGGTGCGGTAACGCCAACCTATGCACGCTGATCCCCAACCTCGTCTACAAGACCGGGATGGAGACCTCCGAGATGAAGATGAGCGATCTCACCGCCCTATCCAGATCGATAGGCGAGATCATCAACATACCCACGAGGACGGACATGCCCTACGTGGGAGAGAGCGCATTCACGCACAAGGGCGGGATGCACATATCCGCCATGGTGAAGGATACCCATA
>Ga0310696_10005131_pt1 | contig 15864 bp, 35 predicted proteins | sample AusTroGonzalo_MG_4_FD_203885 | JGI IMG/M metagenome (GOLD analysis project Ga0310696, IMG submission 203885) | Bovine rumen microbial communities from tropical cattle in Woodstock, Queensland, Australia - Gonzalo_02 (v2) (version 2) | ecosystem: Host-associated > Mammals > Digestive system >...
CTTGTTTTGCCGCCCTCGGAGGGATACCTGCCCAGGTATTTTTTAAAAAAATCACCAAGGTGAGGGACAAAAATTTTTCTGCACCAATTTCCGGGCATCCCCTGTCTTGAGTTCTGTCATTGTCTTGTTGGATTTGTTAGCATTGCATACATAATGAGCAGCCTGTAGGTTACCCCAATCCTCGGCTGCCTCCCTTGCGCTGCCATAGCCAAACTCCTTGTATCTTGAAATAGGATTTACCTCATCGATCACGAATGATAACGGATGCAAGTGGTCACTTGGTTCCTCGTAATGAATTCGACCAAGTCTTCCGTTGCATATACCGCATGGTGCGTCCATTGCGGCAAGCCTCCTCCGGTATTTTCTACGCAGCGCCCCATTTTGAGTCCGGGCATTACTTGACATATGGGTACCTTCTTTCGTATACCCCAACGCAAATGCGCCCATCGTTATGATGAGCGCACCTGTCGTTAGTGATAAGGAGTTATATGCAGAACTCTTTTGACTTTTCTTCTTGTATAGAATACCATAAAACAATTATGTAGTTCTATGTAGTTTTTTCGTAAAGACCTATAAATTCCTCTTCGGCTTCATGAATCCTTTCCCATGCCCATCGGTAAGTGTATCCCACTTTAGTGCCAACCTCCTCGACTGAGTAGCCTTTGAAGTATCGGAGCAACAGTAACTGCTGATTGTCTATGTCCATCCTTCGTATCACTTCCAGCGCTTTGTTCTTGCTGTTAATCAGTTCCATCTGATATTCTTGCACCTGCTTCTGATATTCGATAGCTTGTATGACCATGTCAGCCATCGGATCACTCGGCAATGAACTCTGCACATTGATTTCCTTGGGCTTAACTGTGGCATTGGTGAGCGTGGTATATAACTTGTCTATCTGCTCCTGTAACATCTTGATCACATGATCTATGTGTCTGATGTTCTTGAGGAGTCTTAAAGCCTCATCTTGTTTATCCATACTCTATACCCCTCCCGGTCATAATCTCTGACCATATCCAGCATTGCATACCCTGGATGCCCGATCGGTGTTCATGTATACCACTTCACCTTCCTGTATGGTACGCTGAAGCACAAGGTCTTTGTATGTCTTAAGGCATAACACTTGTACTGTCTCTTCAGGCTTGTATGTATGCTTGGGCTTAGTGTTGCCAAGGACCTTCCGCCATTGCTTAACTATCTTGGCATTGTCGCGCTTATATTCGAACTGCGGTATGTTCAGGAGTTTGTTGCAGTCAAAGCCTTGGACATCGAACGGTACGACATAACCATGTGTACCTTCTTCGAATCCCAATTCAGGAAGGACATCAAGCGGAGTAGATATAACTGCTGTCCCTGCTTCAAGAGCTTCGACTATCGAATAGCAGAACGCTTCTGAGTCTGACATCTGCACAAGATAGTCTGCCATCTTGATGTATGGGATGATATCAAGTGTAGGCTTCATCTTGACCATATTGCTTGGTGCATTGTATATGGGATCATATGAGAAGTATAACCACACATATGGAATCTTCGCCGCATCAAGTAACTGTCCCAGCGCGAGCATCCTTTTCATTCCCTTCTCAGGTGTCGGTCTTGTAGCCGAAACAAGGATCAATGACCTGTGGCAATCTGTCGGCACTGTTAGGTTGTGGATAACTTTGTAATCCTTTGACCGCTCACTGTCGCTGAATGATTCGGCTGCGGTCTTGGATACAAATATGGTCTCATCATAATCCTGTGGCACTTTGGTCTGATGCCATAATTCCAAGCGACAGGTATGCGACATCTGTATCGTATGCTTTGCCTTGATATTGTCGGGCAGTTTCTTGACGATCCTACAGTTTATTGCAGTGTCACACATGATTATCTTGTCAGTGTTCTGTATGACCGGAACTATCTTGAGGAGTCTTGCCATCTGTGCCTGGTCGAATGTAGCGTCATATAATACCGCGATGTCGTAGTATTTGCTCATGTGATAGCAGAAGTTATACACGAATGTCTCAATTCCGCCAATCTCATGCTCTGCTGATATATATACAAGTACCTGTGTCACATACGGCTTCTCTATCTGCATGAATCCACTGTACTTGTCTCCGCGTAAGATGTTACCTTTGCATGGAGTGTTATACTTCATGATCATGCAATAATGCTCAAGTTCAGGTATACCATTCTTGTCGGTAAGCAGAACTATCTCATTGTCCGCGTATTCCTTCTTGATCTCAGCCAGCAACTTGGTATCATCAGGCTTAACCTCTCGGATATTGTAGACGATGCGAGTATAATCCAACTCACCTCTGAACATACGCTTTGTCCATGAGTCAGGAGTATCTGACCGGTAATAATACATAATCTCGGATATGAATGACTTCTTGCCGTGTTCATTTAGCCGATAGATGAAGTCTGCATCCTCTGACCATAACTTCTTGGGATCGAACCTCTGCTTGCCGAATGTGGCTGTCTTGTATACGCGGTTCCATACACACAGGTTGAATCCAGGGAACTTATCCTCAACGCTCTGTAGCTTAACGGTACACTGCCATCCACCTGGCATTGTTGTCCATGACAGATAGCAATAGTCAAACTGTTCGTCTTCTATCTTGCCAAGTATGGTTGAAAGATAATTGTCAGCGACCATATCATCTGCATCGATAAAAGTGAAATACTCCCCGGTCATATTTACAAGCCCATTGTTCCTCGCAATACCCGGACCTGTGTTATTCTGCCTGATCACTCTTGCCCAAGGATAATCTGTCGCGAATGGAATCTTGGAACCATCGTCAATGATTATGACCTCGACACCTTTGACCATCTGCTTATCAAGGCAAGCCAATAACTGAGGCAGGTATTTCTCTGCATTGTAGCATGGTATTATGATTGATAACTTCATGTTAAGCCCTCCAATAATTGTTTGTACTCCGTGTATAACCAGTCTTCGAATACCTTGTACCTTCGAATGATGTTGTAATTGCGCTCGACCGCAGTCAGTCTGTCCATGTATGCCCTGATCGGATTGGCAAGCACTTCATCCACAAGATCATGTACCTCATCTATCGTGTCCGCAAAGATGATGCCCTTCGTATCGATGTCTGATGGCAGATATAATCCGCCAAGGTATATCGGGATCGTCTTACTTGCCAGCGGATTTGCTAGTTTCTCAGAACACCAATATCCTTCCCAATTATTATCAACAACTACCTCAAACCGATATGCAGCGCGGCACTCTTCGTAAGATGCCCACTGCCCTGTCTTGTATTCTCCGTAATGGTCAACCTTATCACCGAGCAAATCGGCAAGCTCCTGACGCTTTCGATGTTGATAACACATCACCTTGTTTGAGCAGACCATTGAGATGTTCTTGGTCTTCGGCTCGTCAAAACACTCATACCAGTTCATGAAGTAAATCGGATGAGCATTCGGGAATGCCAGCATCTGCAGATCGTGACTGAATATCAGGTCAAAGTCTTCTGTATGATTCTCAATCCATGCGTATATGTCCGGCTGAATCGTCCTCGGCTCGACCAAGATTGCGATCCTGGGCTTGTTGCGCTCATACTGCTGATTCTGTGTGATGTGCCAATCAATGAATACATCAATGGCTCCTGATCCATCCTTTACCCACTCAAACTTTGTTGGCGGATGGATGTGATTGCACTGCGGATAAATGCTGAATAGGTTATACTTAGGTTTCACTTCTTCCCCTCCTTCAAATACTTCACATATTCCCTGAGAATGTCGAATGTGAATATCTCATCCTTGGTCAAGTTATGGTTCCGCGCCCATTCATCGACATAGCGCCTGAAATCGGGATCGCGTTCGTATAAGTCATATAGCTCGGCTGTCATCATGTTCACCCCTCCCTTTAACGCAGAATGTTAACTCGCACTGTCCGTACTGGTTAAGGTACACGCAAGTGCGCCATGGGTATCGTGACTTAGCTGAATCATTAAGCGGATAAACCGTGTCCTGGTAGCATCGGTCAGTCACCCTGATGTTATCTGTTTGCCTTATCATCTGTACTCACCGTCCTCTTTTAGCCATTCGCCTAATTGGTGAGCGCACTCACAACATAAATCAATGATTTGGCTATCCATTTTTATGATTTTATACATCGGTAATATATTGCAACATTGTGTGTTATCATTGATTATTTCTCCGCATCTGTCACATATTTTTTGTGTCATTCCTTATCGCTCCTTTTCTGCCATGTGCTTATCAATAACCAATAGCGCATATCCTAATGTGTCGGATCTCGGATAATCATGCCGTATGCTATATTCCTTTTGCATATCTTGTAACTCGGTCTTAATATCCTCAATTTTAAGTTCTACTCCATTCCGCAATACCCCATAAAGAAAATTTACTATCTCGCTATCAGACATAACTGCTATCATGTTTTCCCAATTTTGCGGTAACTCAACCACTAACTTAATTTTGCTCATTCCTTATCGCTCCTTTCCCAATTACTATAATTCTTACAGATATAACTGCCACAACTCCCATCTCGCTCTCCGCTTGTGTAATGCTTACAAGTGTGGCATTTGTGGTCACTTTCCTGCGGACTAACCATACGACAACCGCAATTCGGGCAAAATTTACTTTTTATAAATTCCACCGACTTACATTCAGAACATTCACACGGTGAAAAACCTTCATCCATATCTATCCAATGCCCTGTCTTTGGCTCTTGCTCTAGTGCCTTGATTGCCATGTCAAGTGCCTTTTTCATATCCTCAGACAGCATCATGTATATCCGATTTAACTCTCGTATTGCCTGTTCGTTCGTCATTCGCTCACCTCGCTCCTTTCCTGTGGCTCAATCTTATCCAACAATTCATACAGTTTTATGAGCGTAGCCTTGCGATATGGTATGCACTTGCCTTGCAAAGCGTTATAAACTGCATCACGATATGTCATATTCTTTGCGTATTCTTCCGCTTCTTCTCTCGTCATTCACTCGTCCCCCGTATGCTTGCGAATAATATCAAGTGCCAATAACAATCCATTATATTCAAATACTGAAATATGTATTGACTTTCTTTGTTCTTCAATCTCCGCTATGGCATCCTGCACTCCCTTTTCTATATCAAGAGCTCTGCGTAATCTTTGATAATCTTTATCTGTGATTATGCCTTTATACCTCAAACCGCTTAATTTCGCCCTTAAACTATGTGGCATCTGTCTGCTCCTTTCTGTAACGATCGATTATTGCAAGCACATCATCTTCTTTGACATAAGTGTCTATGTGGTCTATGAACGGATATAATTTAGGCATATTGGCTATCTCGGCTCTTATCTTGTCAAGCACATCAATCTTATACGGTTTGCCATGCTTTACGCACTCGATTATTCTTTTACTCGCTATACTTCCGTTATCTATCTTCGCAAGGTTAGCATATAGACTGTTTGGTATATCCACAATTAACTTCATTCTTCGCTCCTTTCCTATACTGACTCTGCAATACTGTTTCATTCGTCCTCTCTTTCCTGTGGCTCACTTTCCTTGTAAACTAAATTAACAATAGCAATAGCATCTTCAAGAGGTATTACATCTTCACACTTACCATCAAGTCTGCCCGTATCAATGCCTTGTAATGAACCATGCTTCATTAAGTGTATTATTTTGTCATACTCTGCCTTTGTCATTCTTTATCCTCACTTTCCTGTGGCTCATATGGTTTAGGTAAAGACATCCATGCTATTACATCTACCATTCCGCTAAAATAAGGTTGTGGGTCTTCATCAAGAGATATAAAAAATTCTTGAACGCTCATTTTTCCCTTACTATCAATTACAAGAAAATACTTATATTCATCTTCAATCTTTGGATATCTCTCACTAACAGGAATCCATTGTGTCTGTTCAAGTGCGTAAATTGACATTGTCTGTGCCTCATGTAATTTTTTTCTATACTCTGTTGTAACAAATATGTCATCGTCACGGTCATGTTTTATCAACTCAATCGCTTCTTTGTTTGTCATTCCTTCACCTCTCACCTTTTCTCATACTCCGAACAGCCATCCGACCATGATGTGTAGTCACCGAACTGTTCACTTTCATCATTGCCGCATATCCAATCATCACCGTACTGTTCATCCTTTTCGTGCCAGCGACAGTTTCCGCAGCACTCCTGTTCAGCTTTGCGATCTATATACTCTTGCCGTCTGAACTCCCAATTTATATCTTGCCTATCTCCGTCATTAAATACGCTCATGCTATCTCCTTTCATTCCGTCCGCACCAATACCCTATGCTCCACATCAGCATCGTTAGTACGGATAAGCCTATGATCTTAATCATCTCCACCCCCTACACCCAAGGCGATCCATATCTCGGTCGCACTGTGTCAATTAAGCCTAGCTGGACTAAATCTCCAACCGAAAAGCACTCTGTAAAGACTTCCCCGTTCTCTCCGGTCGTATGAGCTGATACAAACAATGGGTAAACCTTGTCAATCACATATTCCCTTCTCAGCTTTAGCCCTTCTTCCTCTGAGTAACCGGACATCTTCTTCTTAGGCTTTAATACCTTGCCTTCTAACTCATTCGCAAACAGTCTTAAATCAACCATATGCCCCCCTTATCGCTTTACATACTCTGTCCCATTCTTCCTTCATCCTTAACGGGATGTATATATGTCCGCCACCGTCCGTATCCTTCCGGACCTTTAGATTGTTGTGGCAGATATATCCGACTGAGTTAAACTTAAGCTTTAAAAAGTCATTAACTGTGATCCCTAACTCCGCTGCGGTTTCCTCGGCTGTCATGCCGCCGTTCTTGACGATCCTCTGTTCTTCGTCGTAGACATTGTATAAGCACATATTCAGACCCCCTCTAATATTTTCTCGTCCTGCCTGGCCTTAAATTCCCTCACTGATTCTTCCGGAAAGTGTATTAAAAAGGCCCTCTCTCTTATCCTGCTTGTGATCCTGTCGTCATACTTCAAGGTCTTAAGGTCATAATTACTGGTGAACAATGTAACCTTCTTGTTGATGTAGCGCTTATTGATGATCTGATAAAACTTCTCCGTCGCCCAGTCTGTCGCTCTCTCGGTTCCAAAGTCATCAATCACTAAGAATTCAGCACTCACAAGGTCCTTAAGCAGTTTGCTTTCCTCGCTCTCGTTATCATTGCTCCGCTTGCCGTAGGTCGCCTTGATCTCATCCAGGATGTCTAAGCTTGTTGCGAACTTGACATATCTTTTATGCTCGTTAATCAATTCATTTGCCAATGCCGCAGCAAACATTGTCTTGCCGCTTCCTTTAGTGTCGCTCCAGAAGTAAAGCCCCTTTCCTTCGTCGATGTTCGAGTATAGGTTGTCAAGGTACCATTTAACCCTATAAGCCGCTGCCTTAATTGAATGTTTGCTTTCTTCCCTTCGGTAACACTTCGCCGATATGTCCTTAAGGGTTACATCCTTGTAGGTCTCCGGGATCATCGCAAACTTTAACTTGCTTTCAAGTCTTTCCCTCTCGATCTTCCCACACTCACATTCAGTTACAGTGTTGTCGTCAATAAAGAACCACCCTGTTCCCTTACACAAAGGGCATATCGTCGTCGTCGTGGTCTGCTTCTCCGGATTCGACTCGTCTAATGGCTTCGTCGATCTCTCTGTTCTCTCGTTCTTCATCTGCTCTAGTATTTGCTGTATGCTTGGGTCCATTATTGTTATCTCTCCCTTCCCAGGTTCTTATAGCCGCCTTCCAGTCTTTCATGTGGTTCTTTCCTACCATCCATCCCTTAGATTCATAGAAGTCTATAAAGCTCTGAGCATCAATTCTATTTCTTCTTTCCTCACAATATGATCTGACTTCATCCAATGAAGGGGGTATAAATCTTTTATTATTCTTATATTCTTTATTCTTTATATTCTTATATTCTTTAACTGGTGTTAGGTTGCCTGTTGATTGCCTGTTAGGTTGCCTGTTGATTGCCTGTTGATTTTCTGTTGCTTTGTCTGTTACCGCTTGATACTTAGACCAATTATTTATAGTAATAATGCGGCCTTGCGAGAACGATTTGACTGTTATCTCGCCTGTTGATTGCAAGTTAGAAAGCGCTGTCCTTGTCTGTTGAATCGTGAGGCCACAGCCTGTTGCTAAATTTGGCAGACTTGTAATAAATTCTCCGGCCTCGTATTCAATTCCATGCCATGATCCCGGCTCCCAATTTGCTCTTAATAAACAGTGGAAAAACAGTATTCGTGTATTAACATTTCCGTACCACTCCCACTTAAGCATCTTCCGGCATATCTTTATAAACGCCTCTGCCATACCCTCACTCCACCAATGTGTACTGCTTAACTCTTACCTTCTCACCGGTCGTGTTGACCACATAGATGTATTCGCCGTGGATCATGTAGCCGCTTTCCTTCAGATCGCGGATACGACCGGCAAGATCAAGGCAACCGCAGTGCTTAATTGCCTGTAATGCTGTGATACCTCTCTTGTGCGTCCTCATGAACTTAAGAACTTTCTCTGCCTGTGTCATTTTCTTTATTTTTCCCATATGCTTCTCCCTTCAGATTTCCCTTACCCTGATGCCATGAACGTATAGCATCAGCTTACGTTTTATGATGAAATCCTTAGTCTTCATGCCTTTTGTATCTTCAACCACCATTTCCCCGGTTTCGGCATCTGTATAGACAAAATCCGCCACATACTCGACCTTGCGCTCTATGGTCTTGCCTTTGATAACTCCGCCTTTAGGTCCTCTGGTATCCGGCTCCTTCTGTGCCGGTATCAACTCAAACCGCACCTGCCGCTGAAGGTCTGATATGTGTCCCTCATCCTCAAGCAGTCTCAACTCTTTCCACCTTCGTGCTTCTTTCCGGGAATCGAACACTATCCCATCAACCTCGGTCTTGTGGCTCTTATACTTCGCGTAGTGGTACACTTCCCCTCCTTTCTCCCTGCCGTATTTGGCAGGGAATAAGATGGCATATAATGTTGTGATACAAATACTGCCCGATACCAGCCGCTTCTTTTATCCCATTCGGGATAGGTGTTTCAACCTTTTGCTTTATTCTTCATACACGCACCGCACATGATCTCACCAAGATTGCGCTGCGATATTTCCTTGATCTCTGCCACAGACTTACCTGCATACGGTAATATAGGTTTGCCGCAGATTGGACACTTTTCCTCGGAATATTCCTTGATACGGATGCCTGTTGTGGTCTTTCCGAATGCCTTTACATTCTCGACCTTCAGGATTACCTTATGTCCGAACGCATCTGCCGGATTGTCGCTATTAGGTGAAAACAGCCTCTTAAGTGTCTTGGCATTGGTCTTGTTCAGCACCATCGGCTTGCATTCCTCAAAGAACACTGATGCCTTTTGTACTTTTGATTTTGTTTGCTCGTCATAGCACTCTGCCAAGTCAATGTCTTTGATTGTTACAACTCGCTCTGCCCCAACTTCGCCAATCAGCTCGGCATTGATAAAATTGGGATCAATGATTTTCTCATAACTTGGTAAACTCATTCAACATCCCTCACTTCCATTGATTCAGCTTTATAGTTTTCCAATATTTTTATGGCATGGTGTATATCAAACAGATTTGGCATTTCACCAACTTCCTCATACCATTTAAAACCTTCTTCACATTGCTGATTTATTATGGATTTCAATAGATTTGCCACTCTTTTCATGTTAAATTCAATAATCATGTTAAATCCTCCTCTCCAACCAACATACTGTCTGTGTAGCCATACCAATCGTCATTCTCAACGCACCAATGATATTGGTCGATGGTCTGACGGAACTGATCTGTACCTTCGTTAACAAAATCATCTGAGCAGATATACACTCTCGATGCGTAAGGTGGTGTTTTCTCCTGTGCCACAAACGCGAACCCATAATCATCAAGCGTACACTGGAATACACCCTCTCTATACATCCCTGCCTGGAACTTGTATCCGTACTTCCGCACTGACCGCTCAAACTCTCCGTCAGCGCATGATGTCGTGGTCTTGTAGTCAACGATGTACTTCTTACCCTCGACCTCTGCTAAACAGTCAGGACGCACTTTGCAAGGCTCCTGTGTCTGATAATCCGTCCAAAAGAATGACTGCTCATGATCACCCTTCAAGAACATCATCGCGACCTTATTCTGCTTGATCGCATCCGCCATTGCCGATATCTTTTCCATGATCTCCGGTGTGATAACTTCTTTGCCCTCGGCTTCAGCAACAAACTGCTCATATATAGCCTTGCCCTCAGATGTTCGCCTGTCGCACTTAGGCGCTATAATGAATTCCTCTGTGAATGTCTCCGGCTCAAGAATGAGTTTGTGTGCTGCCTTACCCTCAAGCAGTGCCGGAGTCTGCTCTGACGGATGTTCCTTTGCATACTTAAGATGCATCGGTGTCTTGGTTCTTAATATGTTCAGTTCTGATCTGCTGATACCTTCGTGATTCCGGTATTCCTTGTTGGTCATTGTTTCTCCAACCATCTCTCTTCTGCCCTCCTGTCCGCTTCATCCCAAAAAGCCTCTTCATCTAACGACTCCAAATCATCCCAATTCTCAGGCGGATTGATGAAAAATGCCTCCGCCCTGGCTAATGCCCTGTCATCATCCATTGTCAACATCAGGCTTCACCTCTTTAATCTCAAGCAACTCTCTGATCTGAGCCTTTGCGCTCTTAAGATTAGTGGTTGCTTCATCCAACGCTGCCACAAGTCTTTTCTTCTCATCGATATACTGTGAAATCGATATCTTGAGATTGATGTACTCCTCGATAGGGATATTCATGGTCTGCCCTTCCAACCAATCCCTGCTAGTGATCTCTTTCACCCTGTCCTCCTTTCTACCACAGCATCAATGCCTTGTTGACGATTGCCATACAGACTGCCCACACGATGATGTAGTACAATGCCGTCAATAAAGCGTCCGTGGTGATATTTAAGAATTTCTGCATTTCTTACCCTCCTGAGCCTTGTTCTTGATCGTGATCTCAGCGCAGCCAAGACTGAGCATCCAGTGCGCTATGGTTTCCGCGTCCTCAAGTGTAGTGGTCGCAACCTTCTCATCATCCCAGCACACAAAGTAATTGAACTCGGCATCCTTACCGATAACATCCTGTCTGCTGATGGTTTCCTTGCTGTCATGATCCGATAACGCTCTCATGAGTGCCTTTGCATCATCCCGGCTCGATACCGCTACCTTGTCCATTCCCTTGATTACATAATTCATAAATCAAATCCTCCCTTATCATTATTTTGGTAATTGTCTTTGAATTCGTATTTTAGGATTATGACCGTATCAATCAGAATCACAATGCCTAGTAGAATCATCTTAAATTCAAAACTCATATTTGCTCCCTTCATCTTCCAAGCAGTCTGTCCAACTCTTTGGCATCAGGCTTCAGGACTCGCACTATCGTTAAGAAGTCAGTAAAGGTAAAACTGCGATTCTTTAACTTCTTAGCGAATGCCGGCTGAGATATCTCCATCTCTTCTGCCATGATCCGCTGTGGTATCCCCTGTGATTTCATCTCACCGTAGAGCCAGGACACCAACCGCTCACTCAATCTGTCATTTTCTGATAGATAAACTCTTGGCATAACTCATCCCCTAATCTTTAACTTTTTGAAAGTTAACGGGCAAAAAAATAGCTGCCTATGTCGTTCTGATCAATATCTAATGCCTCACTCCAAGTAATTATATTATCCTGTGTAAAGGATGAATTACCTGCGAGTTTGGCTGATATGATCTGCTCAGACTGCCCGATTTTCTCGGCAAACTTAGCCTGAGAGCCAAAAATCTCAACAATCCGACCACGCAACTTATTGTATCTGAATCCCATTTCGCGCCTCCTTCCATACAAGATGTTGTTCTCTGAGAAAGACTTTAACATTTTTAAAGTTTGGTGTCAATATCAAAATTTAATTTTTTTAAACTTTCACTTTAATGGCTTGAAATTATTGGATTTATTATGTACTATATCATTGGAGGTGGGCATAAATGATTGAACGCGTATCAAACTTTAAGGAAAGATTCAATCAAGCATTAGAAATCAAGAATATAAAAGCCGTTGAATTATCGAGGAAAACAGGACTTAGTGAAGCTAAGATAAGTCAGTATCGGAGTGGTTTTTCAAAGCCAAAAGAGGACAACCTCATGGTTATAGCGCACGCTCTTGATGTTAATCCAGTGTGGCTCATGGGTTTAAATGTACCGATGGAACCGATGTCTGATGATTTATCCATTGCGGATGATGGCACAGTAATAAGCGCAGAAGACCGTGAACTGCTTAATCGTTTTCATCGGATTCGTCCTTCGACTCGGGAAACCATTGATCTTCTGATAGAAGCCGATCTACATAAGCCCTGACTTCATCACTTGTATTATGGTAAAATCTTAAGAATTCTGCATCTGTTGCCATGATATGACGCTCCTTTCAATTAAATTATAGAACAAATGTTCTATAAATCAATACTCAATTATGATACATGAAGTGTAACACCCGGAAACAGTGAATAGTAGTTCCATTTGTGGTATGTCATAAATGGTACAAAGAGGACAAAATATGGAAAACATGACCGATACAAAGAAAATCATCTCATTATTGAAACAGGTAAAGGATGAGAAAAAACTTAGTCTTGATGCGATATTGGCTCTCATGGAAAAGAACGGTGACTTTGTCTCAAAATCGACACTGTCTCGTATCTTTCGTGAGGGATCAGAAGAAACAGGTTTTAAGTATGAGACAACAATCCGCCCGATTGCGGATGCGATCCTGGACATAGACAATATAGAAGTGTACGATGATACGGATACCAAAGCATATAAGTCACTATTGCAACTGAAAAAGGAAATCATCTCAGAACTGAAATCAGCAAACGATCAGACCAAGATAAAGTATGCTGAGAAACTGCAAGAGAAGACAGACCAGTTCCAGCGCAGTATGGATTTTGTGACTCATCAGATAGAGCTTAAGGACCAGCGCATAGATGCCTTGCTGTCGATGAACAATGAACTGATGATGCGTAATAATGAACTCCTGAAGCAGCTTATGAACTGCCCCTTGAGAGAAAACGAAAGGTGACACCCTCATAAGAGAAGTGCCACCCCTGGGCTGTTACCAGCCAATATGTTGGTGGCTTGATTATACCCTACCGCGTTATGGTATGTCAACGAAAGGAAATCCATGAAACTTATCAGAACACCATCACTTAAAAAGTCATTTAGCGCAAGTACCACAGGAAGTCTCAAGCGCCAACTCAAAAGGACTGTGAATCCCTATTACGGTAAAAAAGGGATGGGATATATCACAAATCCTAAGAGAGCAATCAAGAATAAGATATATCATGCAACAACCATTGATGCCAGGGATTTATTGAAAACACCGGCTCGCAAGACTGCCGCTCATCCTCATAGGACTGTTACACCTCAGTCTCAGCCAAAATCACAACCTAGACCAAAATCAGCAGGTGACGGACTGTGCCTTGCCATATGCTTCGGATTTTTAGGTGCATATCGATTTTACATAGGTCAGCCATTTTACGGTTTTCTGTACTTATTCACAGGCGGATTCTTAGGTGTTGGTTGGATATATGACATTATAGTGGCATCTATTGCCCTGTATAACGAGAAAAAACGATATGAAAAGTGAACTACTCCCCAGCGGATCATACCGCGTAAGAAAAACCTATAAAGGCAAGACATATACTAAAATATTCGATCATGAGCCGACAGAAAAGGAACTGTTCATTGCCTTTGCCGACAAATTGCAAGATTCCGATGCCAAAAACGGAACCTTTGAAAAGTATGCCAAGGAATATATCGCAAACCGGAACGGAGTAGTCAGCCCTGCTACGATCAGGACATATAACATCAAACTGAAACAGATATCCGAAAACTTTAAGAAGTTAAATTTGTATGATATCTCATCTGAAGCCGTTCAGAGAGAGATAAGCTTGTTCGCAAAGAAACACGCGCCCAAAACTGTCAAAACACTGTATGGCTTCATCTCGTCCGTAATGGCGGCATATAGACCGAATCTAAAACTAAGAGTAAAACTACCACAGGCAGTAATAAAACAGGAATATGAGCCATCTGAGGATGATATAAAGCGTATCCTTGAAGCCGTGAAGGGAACCGAATATAGTATACCATTCCAGCTTGGTGTGTTCGGATGCCGCCGTGGTGAGATATGCGCCCTGGACATCTCCGATCTGACCGGAAATGAACTCAGGATACACCGTTCGAAGGTATATCTTGACGGTGAATGGATTGTCAAAGAAACACCCAAGACAGATGCATCAAACCGCACACTGTATCTGCCTGACAGCCTTGTAAAAGAGATCAACGAGAAAGGATACATATACAAGGGATACCCGGCAGCGCTCTACAAAGCCATACAATCAACTCAAAAGAAACTAGGTATAGAACGGTTCAAGTTCCATGCTTTAAGGTCTTATTTCGCATCATACGCACATTCTATGGGCATTCCTGACGCGGATATCTTAGCCATTGGTGGATGGGAAACCGATATTGTCATGAAAAAGATATATCGCAAGTCTATGGAAAAATCCAAACAGGAATCAATGTCAAAATACGCAAATTTGATGATAGGATGAGAGAAATCTACTCTATGATACCGACCTGTGACAAGTCAGCGCATGAATGCCGTAGGAATGCGGCTTTGAAGATGATCCTATCTTGTCACAAAAATCGCCAAAGGAATGAGAGTTTTTTTGCCAAAAATTTAGATTCATGACAAGATTCATGACAAGGTGAAAAATAACCCCCAGTTATAATGCGGTTTTGCAGGTTATAAAAATCTTGTCATGAGAAAAAATAAAAACCTCACAAACCGCGTGGTTGAGAGGTTTCTAGGCAACAGGGGATGAGAGAATCGAACTCTCATCTTTAACCTCTAAACACCGCATAAATACAGGCTTTGCAAAATTCATGACAATATCCATGACAAGGTTTTACATCTTCTCAATATCATTGAGAATCCATTCGTACACCAAGATGACATTGTCAATAAAATTCTCCTGTGTAACATTCTGATCCTTACCCTTAATCTCAAGCCACTTACTCTTCTGAGTGTCCAACTTAGTTAAAATGTCATGCTTAAGTATATATTCGTTTGCCATATATGTCACCTCTTTCCTAAAAGAGAGCGCACCAAATAGCGCGCCCTCCCCTCATTTACATTGACTGCATCTGCCTGATCCAAGCCGACCTCTCTACGAAATGCACATGAGATTTGTCCCAGGCATCCATCATCTTCTGCGGTATCTCAGGATAAACAGACTTTAGCTGTTCAATGTCCTGTACCGCATACTCATGGAGCCGCATAGCATGGTTCAGTTCTGCGACCGACATATCCTTATAGCCATTATACCGGTCACCGTTTCCCATAGCCTTGTACTCAAGTGCCTTTTCCATATAGTGCTTGGCTCCGTCAAGCTCTTCTGCAATCTCTTCTACATACTTCTTGATCTTAGTCATAGCCTACCTCACTTTGCCGCATAAGCAGCCGCCGCAGGTGCATTAGCCACCCATTTTCCCATGGTGCTGAGTAAGAATTCAGACTGCGCCTGATTAACCGCGATATTCTGCTGGTTCTGCAGAGCCGTGTTAGATGCCTGTAACTCTCTCTCAAGCATAAGAGTCTTAATAGAGCAGCAACACTGGTCCATCTTGTACCCAAGATCGGCAATGTTCTGATTCACAGAACTAAACCCGGATGCGAGCGACTGTGTCACATTATTGAAGCCCTGGATAGCATTGACAAGGTTGGTATTGTTCTGATTAAGGATCAGCATACTCTGATTATCGATCAGGCGCGCAGTTTCGTAGTTATTTCCAGCGCTTGATAAAAGCAGTGACTGCTGATTGAGCGCACTGGTCTGA
>Ga0310696_10005132_pt1 | contig 15863 bp, 5 predicted proteins | sample AusTroGonzalo_MG_4_FD_203885 | JGI IMG/M metagenome (GOLD analysis project Ga0310696, IMG submission 203885) | Bovine rumen microbial communities from tropical cattle in Woodstock, Queensland, Australia - Gonzalo_02 (v2) (version 2) | ecosystem: Host-associated > Mammals > Digestive system >...
GTAAAGAATGATATACATTCGATGGATGGTATACTACATCTAATTTCGCAGATTGAACTGATTTTGATTTTGAGAATGACGTAGTGACAGACAGATTAAATCTTTATGCTAAATGGGATAAGGATTGGTATACAATTACATATGATTTAGATGGTGGAGAATTGACTAATCAATTAGCTCAGTACAGTATAGATTTTGTTAGTTGGACAATTTTGACACCAACTAAAGAATGATATACATTCAAATGATGGTCTGATGTACAAGGTGATATCGAATGAATGCCACAGACTATTTCATTGACTAATCAATGGTTTAGAGATCATGGATTTAAAAATAGAACATTCGTAGCGAATTGGGAGATAAATCATTATACAGTGAAATATATGGATGGGGTAGACGAATTAGTTGATTTGAGAGATACTGTAGATCACGGAGATACTATTGATAATCTACCAGTTCCAACTAAAGATGATTATACATTCGTTAAATGGTATAAAGAACCAAAACTTATAAATGAATGGACATCATCTGATACTGTTACACAGAATACTACTCTATATGCTAAATGGAGAAAATATACTGTTTATGGACCATTCTATATGACAGATGGTACAGAGTTTAATATAGCATTATTTGATGACGATGGAAGTATAGATATCTCTTGAACTAAGGCTAATAATGATTCGTCTGTTATTACACCAGAGCGTGAATATGGATTAAGTCTTTCAGAGGCAGAAGTGGTTGAGCTTCCAGAATTGTGAGATGTATTATTTATCAAATCACCAGTTTCTGCAACTAAATATTCTACTAAATGATTCTGTTCTACAGAGGCATGTGATTATTTTGCATCAGATGGTGCTGGTAGTGTAACTCCTGAATTTAAAGCACAAGCAATGGATACAAATAATCCTGAATGACCATCATGGACAGATGGTGCTACTAATTATATTAAGTATCATGAAGTTAGAGATGGTAATAATAAGTTAAAAGGATTTACAGTATTGGTTAGAGAAACTGAAGGTGATGGATATATTTATGTACCAGTTAAACAATATGAAGTAATATTTGTAGATGAAAATGGAACTGAATTGAAAGCGGCTACAGAGTATGGTTATGGAACTCCAGCTGCTGATATTGTGAAACCAGCTGATCCTACTAAGGCAGCTACACAGCAATATACATATACATTCGTTGGATGGTCTCCAGCAGTTGCGGAAGTAACAGATGATGCTACTTATACTGCTACATATTCATCAACTGTTAATCAATATACAGTAACATTTGTAGATGAAAATGGAACTACAGTTTTGAAAGAAGCTACAGAATATGATTATGGAACAGAGGCTGCTGATATTGAAAAACCAGATGATCCTACAAAGGAATGATATTCATTCGCTGGATGGTCTCCAGCAGTTGCAGAAGTAACAGATGATGCTATTTATACTGCTACATATACAATTAATCAGTATAAAGTAACATTTAAAGATTGGAATGGAGAAATTATTAAGGTAAATAACCAAGATTATAAAGAATATGATTATGGAACTCCAGCTGCTGATATTGTGAAACCAGCTGATCCTAATAGAGTTGGATATACATTTGCTGGTTGGGATTCAATTCCAGCTACTATACCTGCTCAGGATGTAATAGTAACAGCTACATATGAAATTAATCAATATACAATTACATTTGTTCTAGGAAACGGAGATGAAAATGTTGAAATTATACAAGATTATGGAACAGTTATTACAGCACCAGATAATCTAGAGAAAACTGGATATACATTTAATGGTTGGAGTGAAACTGTTCCAGCAACTATGCCTGCTGAAGATAAAACAATTACAGCTCAATGGACAGCTAATTGATATACAGTACATTTTGATAAAAATGATGAAGCTGCAACATGAGAGATGTCAGATCAATCATTCACATATGATGAAGCAAATAAAGCATTGACAGCGAATGGATTCTCTAAAGAGGGATATACATTTGATGGTTGGGCTACAGCAAGTGATGGAGATATTGTTTATACAGATGAAGAATCAGTTCAGAATCTATCATCAGCAGTGGATGGAGTAGTAAATCTTTATGCTAAATGGACAGCTAATACTGATACTACATATGTAGTAGAGCATTATCAGCAAAATATTGAAAATGATGAATATACTTTAGTTTCTTGAGATACTGAGAATAAGACATGAACTACAGATACTGATACTGAAGCTGTAGCAAAAGATTATGAATGATTTACAGCGCAATCATTTGAGCAAGTTAATATTGATGGAAATGGTCAGAGTGTTGTAAAGATATATTATGGTAGAAATTCATATAGCTTAAAATATGAATATACAAACACACCTGAAACAAATATGCCTGATTTGCCAGCTGATGCAAATTATAAATACTGAGCTTCTATTACATTGGCAGTTGCTCCATCGATGTATGGATATACATTTGGATGATGGCAAAATTTCCCAGAATGAAATACAATGCCAGCTAATGATGTAACTGTAAAATGAACATGGACACCAGTAAAATATACAGTATCAGTTTCAACAAAAACAAATTCTGAAGATTCAGCATTATGATGAGTTGTTTATGGTGCTGGAGACTATGATTATAGGAGTCAAGTTACATTATTTGCTATACCAAATGAATGATATGACTTTATTGGATGGACATGGGAATGACAGGATCAATTAGTAAAACAACAAGTTAAGATTATTCCGTCATTATTGGAAAATCAAACATTTACAGCTCATTTCCAGACTAGTGAATATACTGTAGAATTTGATAGTGATTGAGGAACAGCTAAACCTACGCAAACTATTAAACATTGATTAAAGGTATTAAAACCAGAAGATCCAGAGAAAGAATGATATACATTCGCTGGATGGTATAATTGAGATGATGAATATGATTTTGATGATGTAGTAACATCTAATCTTCAATTGAAAGCACATTGGACAGTTAATCAATATACGATTACATTTATTCTAGGAAATGGAGATGAAAATATTGAAGTTACTCAGAATTATGGAACAGTTATTACAGCGCCAGATGAACCAACTAAACCTGGATATACATTTGATGGTTGGGATAAGAGTATTCCGACAACAATGCCTGCTGAAGATATGACTATTACAGCTCAGTGGACTATTGATAGTTATGGAGTAACCTTAATAGATGATAATCATTCTACGCTTAGTATGATTAGTCCTGATGTTGATAATATTGAATATTGAACTTTAGTTAAATTAAGCATAGCATTTGATGATCGTTATGAATTTAATTCAATATCTTCAAATGAAGTAACTCTAACTAAGGAGTCAGACTCTGTATATAGCTTTGTTATGCCAGCAGGTGGAGTAGTTGTTAGATTAACATCTAAACCTATTGGATATAAAATTAAATATTATTTGATAGGATGAGTTTTAGATGATGGAGAAAACAATCCGGACGCTTATAATATAGAAAATTATGATGATCTTATATTATACAATCCAAGTAAACAGTGAGCTATATTTAAGTGATGGCAATTGTTTGGTGGAGAATTCTTTGATGGAGAATGATCTCATACAACACAGGTAGAGATTGATCCTGATGAGGTTTGAACTATTCAGAAATTTACTGCTGTTTGGGATGATGAGAGTTATCCTGTAACATATCATGTATGAAATGAGGTTCTAGCTACATATCAAGTAACATATGGTAGTTATGCTAATTATATATCTCAATCTAGAGAGTGATATACATTTGATGCTTGGTATACTGACTCAGATTGTGCACTTGAACATAAATATAATTTTTGAAAGGTAACATGACCACTTCATTTGTATGCTCAATGGACACCATCTGAACTAAAATATCATATATATCATAAGTACTTGAAAGCAGATGGTTCTACAGAAAGAATTCAGCATGAACAAGTTTCAGTTCATACTGATGATTATATTCCTGAAGTACCAAGAAATGAAGATGCAGTAAATGATGGATATGTATTACCAGAAGTACAACATCTAAGGATTAAAGCATGATCAGATAATGAAGTAACTTATATATATGAGAGGGCACCATTTACTATTACTTATAAGTATGGTAATGAGGTGTTGGATAAGAAGACAGTACTTTATGGAGCAGAAACTCCCATTATAGCAGCTCCAGTGAAAGAGTGATATACATTTGATGATTGGTATGCTGATTCAGAACTTACTCAGGTATACGAGATACCAGAAACTATGCCTGCAGAGAATATTATAGTATATGCTAAATATGATATAAATAAACATGTAGTTAGATATATGGATGGTAATAGAGTGCTTGAATATATCGATAATGTAGAATATGGATCAGTTTTCCCAGCACCAGCAGAGGAACCTTCAAAGGATGGATATGATTTTGAAGGTTGGGAAACTATTCCAGCAACAATGCCAGACTATGACGTAGATATTCAGTCAATATGGAATGTACAGATGTTTACAGTTACATTTAGGCACGAAGATGGAACAATTCTTCAGTCAAGTAATGTAGCATATGGACAGAATCCAAGTTATAATGGAACGACTCCAACCAAAGCAGCTACATTAGAGCATATGTACACATTTGTATGATGGAATGATGAAACAACAATTTATGCTCCAGAGCAGACTCTTCCAGTTGTTTCATGAGATACTGTTTATACTGCAGTATTTGATGAAGATACAAGTAAATATACAGTTACATTTGTAGATGAAGATGGTGTTACAATTCTGAAAGCGGCAACATGGTATGATTATCAGACAGCTGCGGATGATATAGTTAAACCAACTGATCCTACAAAAGCAGCTACGGCTGAATATACATATACATTTGCTGGATGGACTCCAGGTCTTGCTCAGGTAACACAAAATGTAACGTATACAGCTACATATACACAAACTCCAAATACGTATACAATTACATTTAATACGGATGGATGAACTTCAATCCCTGCTATTACAGCAGCATATGGAAGTCAAATTACGACACCAGATACTCCAGAAAAACAGTGACATCACTTTGATGGATGGGATAAAACTATTCCAACTACAATGCCTGCTGAAAATATGACTATTACAGCTCAGTGGACAAAGTATTATTATAATTTAACATTTGATGCTGCTCAGCATTCTAGCATAACGAAGAGAACAGTTTCACATAATGGTACTTATGCATATGATGATGAAGTAGAAGTGGCTGTTTCAGTAGATGATGGATATGCTTTAAGTAGTATTACAGCTACAGCTTGAGGTCAGGAAGTTGTATTATTTGATAGATGAAATGGAGTATATGCATTTATTATGCCAGCTAATCCTGTAGTTATTTCGACTGAGGTGCAAGCTATTGATTATGAGATTGAATATGATTTGGTTGGTGGAAGTGTAGATGTATCTTATCCAGATGGCTATGATATGAATAATTTAACATTAACATTGAAAAATCCAAATAGAGCATGATATAATTTCTTAGGATGGAGAGATGAAAAGTGAAGAAATATTACAGCATGAAATAATACAACTACAATAAATATTAATTCATCTGATAAATCTAATAAGATATATACAGCACAATGGGAAGCTAAGACATATACTGTTAAATATTATGTAGATGGAACTATGGTATGAAGTGAAAGTGTTTCACATAATGAACAAGCTGATGTGATTACTCATAGACCAACAGTAGAAGAATGATATTATTTTGATGGATGGTATTTAGATTCAGGTAAACAAGATATATATACCTTTGATGGTGTAGTATCGAATATTGATTTATATGGATTTGTAATCGCTTCAAATCAATGATATCTAGTAAAGCATAGATATGAAAGATTGGATGGATGATATGATGAAGCTGAAATTGCTGTAACAGAAAATGTGGTAACTGATCAAATAGTTTCACCAATGTTTGAATCTAAAGATTGATTTAGAAATCCAGTATCAAGAAAAGTAATACAAATCAGACCTGGATGATTATCAGTAAACGTAGTTGTATATGAATATGCTAGAGAGAGTTATTTGGTAACTTATAAGAATGCATGAGAGGATGATCAGTACAGAATGGTTAAATATGAGGATTATATTCCTGTATTAGCCGTTTCACCAAGGACTTGATCTACATTCAAGTGATGGAAGAAAGTAGTAGATGAACAGATGACAGATGAAGTATTGACAAATGTGACTACTATGTCTATATCACCAATAGTATATAAAGCAGATTGGGAAGAAAATGAATATACAATTACATTTAATGTAGATGGTGGAAGTGTAATTAATCCAATTACTGGTAATTATTGAGATCCTATTTTAGTAGCAGATCCAAGTAAACCTGGATATACATTCGCTGGATGGACTCCAGAACTACCAGATACAATACCTGATCAAGATTTAACAGTGACAGCTCAATGGACAGCTAATCAATACACAATAACGTTTGATACAGCAGGTGGAAGTACAATAGATCCTATAACACAGGATTATGGTACAGAAATTACACCTCCAGCTAATCCAACGAGAGAATGATATACATTCGATGGTTGGGATGAAGATATTCCAGAGACAATTCCAGCTGAGGATATGACAATAATAGCTAGTTGGACTATCAATCAATATAGTATTTCATTTGATGCAGATGGAGGAAGTGATGTAACTACAATTACACAGGATTATGGTACAGAAATTACACCTCCAGCTGATCCAACGAGAGAATGATATACATTCGCAGGATGGTCTCCAGTAATTCCAGCTACAATGCCAGCTGAAAATGTGACACTAACAGCTCAATGGAATATTAATACTCATATAATTACATTTAATAGTAATTGATGAAGTGCTGTAAGTCCAATTCAACAAGAATACTGAACAGTAATTACTGTTCCAGTTGATCCAACTAGGGAATGATATACATTTGCTGGTTGGGATGATGAAATCCCAGCAACTATGCCTGATGAAAATTTAACATTCACAGCTAGTTGGACAATTAATTCGTATGATATTATATATTATGATGTAGATGGAAGCGTTATTGATTCTGAGACTTATGAATATAATGCAACTATTACACCTATAGAAACTCCTGAAAAAACTGGATATACATTTAAATCATGGAATAAGGTAATTCCAGCGAAGATGCCTGTTGGAGGTGTAACGGTTGTCGCAGTATGGGATACTAATGAGTGGACATTAACATTTGATACAGATGGTGGAACGCCAATTCCTGTTCAAACAGTTGCATATTGAACAACTATCACAAAGCCAGCTAACCCTACTAAAGAATGATATACATTCACTGGTTGGGATAAAGCTATTCCAACTACAATGCCTGATGAAGATGTGACAATTGTAGCTCAATGGGAGATTAATCAGTATAGTATCACATTTGATGTGGATGGTGGAAGTGATGTAACTACAATTACACAGGATTATGGTACAACTATTACAGAGCCTGCTAATCCAACTAAGACTGGATATACATTTAAGAGATGGACTCCAGCGGTTCCAGCTACAATGCCTGCCGAAAATGTAAACGTTACAGCAGTTTGGGAGATTAATAAATATCATGTAGTATTACAAGATACAGAAAATGCTGAACTTAGTTATCTAACAGTTCCAAATATTGATGGTACATTTAATTATGGAACTACTGTAGAAGTATCATTACAGGTAGATGATGGATATTCATTTACAATAGATAGTGATGATGTAGATTTAGTAAATAAATGAAATGGAGTATATGCATTTATGATGCCAGATAAGCAAGTAACGATTGCAGTAACGTCTCCAGCTAAATTATATGATATTGATTATGTATTAGATGGATGAGTTTTGCCAGATTGAGTATCTAATCCAGCTCATTATAATGTTACATTACTTACATTAGTATTTGATAATCCAACTAGAACAGGATATATATTTAAGTGATGGAAAGATGAAACTTGAAGGTTATTCTATGATGAAGGTTCAGATACTACACAAATTAGGATTCAGGATTCTCCGTTAGTTAATAAGGAGTATACAGCACAGTGGGAAGCTAAAACATATCTAGTTAAGTTTGAAATGGAAAATCAGGTTGTTGATCAGCAGATTATTACGCATTGAGGATATGCAGATTATGTAAATCAATCTAGAGATGGTTATGAATTCCCAGGATGGTATACAGATCCAAATTTCACGGATGGAACTGAATATAATTTCTCAAATCCTGTAGTATGAAATATGACTCTTTATGGAAAGTTTATAGCTAGTGATAATGTATATAGAGTTATCAATAAATATATGAATGTAGATGGAATTTCATATGTACAAACTGTAGATACTCATATAGATGTTAAGACTGATGACTTTATCGCAGAAGTGCCAATTTCTCATAGAGATTGATTTGTAGATCCATCTCCAAAGAGTATAAGAATTATGCCTAACGCAGAAAATATTGTAGAATATGTTTATGAAAGAGATTACTTTGATATTGTTTATGATGTGAATGGATGAACTCCAGAAGTAGCTACTCAAACAATAATGTTTGGTACTAAGATTCCAGTTCCAGTTGATCCTATTAGAGATGGATATACATTCAAATGATGGCAGAAACAATGAACAACAGAAATTCTGAATGATAATACTATTCTTAATGATGCTCATACAGTAACTTATGTAGCACAATGGAAAGAAAATGAATATACGATAACATTTGATACAGATGGTGGAAGTCATATAGATCCAATTACTCAGGATTATGGAACACCAATTATAGCACCTGCTGATCCTACAAAAGACTGATATACATTTGCTGGTTGGGATCCAGAAATCCCAGCAACTATGCCATTGAATGGATTGACTGTAAAAGCTCAGTGGACAGCTAATCAATATACAATAACATTTGATACAGATGGTGGAAGTGATGTAGATCCAATTATTCAGGATTATTGAACAGCCATTACAGCACCTGCTGATCCTACTAAGACTGGACATACATTTGCTGGATGGAATCCAGAAATCCCAGCAACTATGCCATTGAATGGATTGACTGTAAAAGCTCAGTGGTCACTTAGTGGATTTACAATAACATTTGATACAGATGGTGGAAGTGATGTAGATCCAATTATTCAGGATTATTGAACAGCCATTACAGCACCTGCTGATCCTACTAAGACTGGACATACATTTGCTGGTTGGGATCCAGAAATCCCAGCAACTATGCCAGCTGATAATATAACTATTAAAGCTAAATGGACAGTAAATCAATATACGATAATATTTGATACAAATGGATGAAGTACAATAGATCCAATTACTCAGGATTATGGAACACCTCTAATTATTTCTAATCCAACTAAACCATGATATATATTCAAATGATGGAATCCTGCACTTCCAGCTACAGTTCCAGCGGATAATATTATTGTGGTAGCACAATGGGAGAAATCATGATGAAGTAGTTCATGAGGTGGATGATGAGGTTGATCTTCAACTAGACATGAAACATGAGATGATGAGGATGAAGAATCACAAGAAAATATTCATGGATCTGCATGAGATGAAGAATTATGGCCAGATGAGTGATTTAATGAAGAAGTAGTTGAACCAGAAGCTTTATCTGCATATGAATGGGCAAAAAAATACTGAATAACTACTATGGATACGGTTGAATTAGCTGACCCAAATTGATATGTTATTAGATGACATTTGGCAAAGATGGTTGTTAATTATATGGTAAATGTTCTGTGAAGAGAAGTTCCATATGATGTACCATATGAATGTGTAAGTTGGAATGATGATCCATCAATTTGGGAATCTGAGGAGATTAAAGATTATGCTACTAAAGCTTGTGCTTTATGAGTGATGTGAATACAGATGCGAAATAATGAATTTAAGCCAAATGATATAGTGACTAGAGCAGAATTTGGAACAGTTGTGTCTAGAATATTACGGTGAGATAAATATAATTCACCTAATACTTCAAAGAGATATCGATATACATTGCATTTACGTGCTTTGAAAAATGAATGAATCATGACACAGATAAATAGACCAACAAGATGGCTTGAATTGAGAAAATGGATATGGGTAGTTATGATGAGAACACAAGATTTGTGAAAAATCTAATAAAAAAGAAAGAATCTGAACTTTATAGTTTGGATTCTTTTTTTGTGAGAAGCTTGAAAATTTTGTGGATAAATTTATATAGTTTGTATGGTTTTTGTTATATTGGATTTTGATGATGCAAAGTAAGCAAATTTCTGTTTCTCTTGATGTAAAATGAAAAAGTGTTTTGCTTGTGTGATTTTGGTGATTCAAAAATATGTGAGATGAATTGATTTTACTGTGAAATGTAAAATTATTACAAAAACAATGAAAACAGATATTCATAGTTTCTCAGGATAATAATCGATTAAAAATATTTCTTTCCAAAGAAGTAGATTGCTCAAAAATTACTTTTTTAGACGAGTTACCAAGAGGATTTAGGAGTACAATTAGATATATCAAAAAGAATGGATTTAGTCAGATTAAAGATTTTTGGAATATAGATACTGTAATTCTTTGATGAGGTGAAATATTGACTGAAGAATCTCCACACTCATATTATTATTGGTTCTGGTCGATATGGCCTAGTTTGTTATTAAGAAAAAATCTGTATATCATGTGAGGTGTACAAGTTCCCCAGAAAATAATTAATAAAATATTGTTTAATTGGATATTAAGGAGGACTGATAATATTTATTGTAGAGATTTTGATTGTGTTTCAGAATTAAAAAAATATTGATTTGAAAATGCTGAATTTTTTATGGATACGAGTTATTTTGTTAGAGATAATTGGGGAAAATATTTTCATAAAGATGGAAAGAAATATATTGTTGTGAATATAAACAAGAATGGTAAACAGTTTATGGATGATTTGAAAAAAGAAATAAAGATATATATGGATAAGTGATATGAATGTTATTTTGTACCTGTATGTGATGGATGGACAGATGATGACAATAGATTTTTCCCGGAAATAAAAAAAGATTTTCCATCAATAAAATTGAAAAAATGGGATGATGATTTTGAGAAATTTTTACAGTTTTTATGATGAGCTGAAATTGTGGTAAGTGCAAGATTGCATTTATACTTAATTAGTGAATATATTTGACTAGATACGAAAGTTTTTCCATATCAGAAGAAAATCAATAAAATGCAAAGGGTTATATCAGAGATTGAACTGTAATTTTTTTATCTTTAATACATAATTCATGAAATTTTCTGTAATAGTACCAGTGTATAATGAGAAGGAGTCTATACATGATTTTTTGAATTCATTATATTCTCAGACTAGAAAACCAGATGAAATTATTATAGTGGATTGATGATCTAAAGATTGAACTTTTGAAATTTTACAGGAAGAAGAGAAAAAATGAAAAATTAAAGTTTTGAGAAATCCTGTTCGTCAGTGAAATATTGCTAGATCTAGGAATTTAGCGATAAAAAATAGTTCATATGATTTGATATTGTGTACAGATGCAGGTAATCAATTAAATAAAGATCGATGTGAAGCATATTTGAAAGTATACGAAACGACAGATGAAAAAGTAGTTTGATGAAAATCTGAATTTATAGCTACGACTAAATTTCAGAAAAATTGTATTCCTCGTTTGACATCTAAAGTGCCTAATTTTCCATCTAGAAATGTATCATTTTATAAACAGGCTCGAAAAGATGTGTGATGATATCCAGAATTTTTAACTCTTTGGGCAGAGGATACTTATTTTAATAATAGACTTAAAGATGCATGATATCATTTTTATTATTGTAAGGATGCAGTAGTAAAGTGGGAACTTAGAAAGAATTATTATGAGATATATAAAATGTATAGGAATTATACTCAATGAGATGCTGAAGTTTTGGTGGCTAAATGAAAAAATCAAAGTATATCAATTAAACAATCGATTATATTTGTATGTTTTTTCTTGTGTTTATTTCTTTCAATATTTATATTGAAATGGTGGTTTATACCTGTTGTGATTTTATGACTAATTGCAATCTGATTATATAAAAGGACTCCATGATGATTCCGATTTGATTTGCATTTTAGTTGTGCAAAAATTGTTTGAATGACAGTTGGATTCATTAAGTGAATTATTTCGTGATTACGTATTCGTAAGAAAATGAATAAGAAAAAATAGTCATTTATCTTTCAGATTTTTCTAATTTCTTTAATCATTTTATGTGATATTTGGTGAATAACCAGTATCATATCATTATACAGCATTCAGCTATGATAAGAGAATAAGCTGCTCAATTTATTCAATATTTTGGAATTAGATATAAAGCACAGCTTACATTGATGATGGCGATAAATACTTGAACGTAAAGTCTTGTATATTCTTTGGACATCGCAGTTAGGGCATTACCAAATACATAGCTGAGAGATTTGAATATTAGGATTATAGACAATATTTTCATTATATTGATAGTATTTGCATCTGTAAATTCGGCTCAGTATAATAAATTTAATATAAATTTTGCTAATACTATAAATCAGATACAGCAAACGACTGATAATAATAGATGATAATATGCAAATTTTTTGATTAAGTGACTGAAGCGATCCATTGAAGCTTTTGTAGAGGCAACTAGTTTTGTGAACATTGCCATAGAAAATACATTGAATAGTATGTATACATAGCTCAATAGTTTATAAGGAGCAGAGAAAAGTCAGACATCACTTTCTCATTTAAATTTTTCTATTAGTACTATAATTACATCTGAGTAGAAATAGGCAAAAACGCCTCATAAAAAGAAAGGTATACTCATTCTCAGAATATTTTTCATAAACGTTATATCGAGGCGACTCTTTTTAAAGTGAAAAAATTTTTTTATGTATATGAGAGATGTTATTAAATTTATAATACTTGAAACTAAATATCAGTAAAAAACAGATTTTACGCTTTGATCGAAGTAAAGGAATATGATTGTACATATGAATAGAATTAGATTATTCCATATTTTGAGACTAGCTTCATGTTCCATTTTTTCTTCACTACGAAAGAATATCCTGAAAAATTCGAGGAAACTAGCGACAATTGAATATAATAGGTACAATATTATCAAGGTACTATATGAGTTTACATTATCATTATAACGGCTTAGTACCAATATTATTATCAGTGTAATCACAGATAATATTCATTTGATGAAAGAGACATTTGTTAGATATTTGCTAGCATTTTTTGAATTTTTACTAAGTTCTCTAAAAGATAGGTTAGTAAGTCAGAAATCAATGATTAAAACGAAGAATGTAATAAATGTTATTACATAGTTATATACTCAGAATTCTGATTTTCATAGTTCACGAGCGATCCAAAGACCAATCAAAAAAGTAAACAGTCTAGCAATAAATTCAGACACTAATAATCGGAAACTATTTTTTGCTACTGTTTGTTTGAATGATGTATTTTGAAATAAGAAGTTTTTAATTTTTTTAGGCATATTTATAATTTTAATTATATGTGTGATTTTATACAAAGTTTAGCTATTTTCAATGATTAGATTATTTTAAAATAAAAAAACAGGCGGTGAGGGGATCGAACCCCCGACAGCGGTTCCGAAGACCGATGTGTTACCACTACACCAACCACCCGTATTAGATTTTTTGTAATAATTTTACACAAGAATTGTCAATCTTTGTTATCATTTCATTTTCTCATTCATTATTTAGAAAGTTTTTCAATGCTTCTATCGCTTCTTGTGCTTGTTCTCTTTTAGTGATTTGAGAGAAATTTTCAACAGGAAGGTAAAGCTTAGCAAAAACTTCTAGTAATTCATAGTCGTTGCTAGTTATTTCATATGTATGTTTATCTCATTGAATATTCTCAGAAATCTGAATAAAGATTCCATTGTCTTGTAATTTCTTTTGAAGGTTTTTTATTTCATCTCAGATAGCCAAGAATTGCCCAAATAGTGGGAGCTGAATCTTGATTGCAGATAATTTATCTCATTTGTTTTCAAATTTTCAATATAGGAGAGTTAATCCAAAAAGAAATCCAATCATTCATTCTAAATTCAAATACTGAATATTTATCTTTTCACTTCATTCATTTTTAATCAAAACTCATTTTGGACCATTGGATAATGAAATATTTAGTCATAATTTTGAGAAAATCTGATTTTTTTCTTCTGTGGCTTTAGTAGGGAAGTATGGTAGAAAATTGTAAAATCATCCATTCTCTTCATCAAATGCTGAAAAAATCTGACAAGCGGTTGAAATTCAGTTTTTAGTATTATTTGTTAGTTCATCCAATTCTGAAATTCAATCTTTAACGAAGAATACATTCATGGTTGATCATAGATTTTTAGATTCAATTAGTTTTATTTCTTTTTTGTGCCATACGTAAAATATACAGTTTTCTCCATCAAAATTATATCATTGAAAATTATGGCGATAGGTTTTACCAGTGTATAATTTTTCATCTTGTTTAGTTAAAAAATCCATAATTGTGCTATTTTACAGGTAAAACTTTATTCTCTGTCTTTAATATTTTATATAGGATTAATAATTCTATACAGTTTACCATCAGAGAACTTCATCATGCACTGATGAAAGGTAAGGTAATTCATGTAGTAGGAATTATTTGTACGTTAACTCATATATTTACGAAAGTTTGTACGATAATCAGTGAGATTATTCAGACTCATATCAATTTCAAGTGGGGATCGTTAACTTTCTGTAAATGTTTTAGGACATACCAAAACATTCGAATATATAGAGCTATGAGTATTAAATTTCATACAAATCATATTTCTTCAGAGAATGCAGCAAAAATGAAGTCACAATACGCTTCGGGTAAGTTTGAATATTTTTGTAATCAGTTTCCGTATCCATTTCACATAAGTCATCCTCATCAAATAGCGATAAGTGCTTGTGTTGTTTGCCATCATGTTCTTTCTCTCTCTTCTTCAATCTTATCTTTATCTGTAGTAAAAAAGTATTCAAAACGTTTAGTTATATAACTAAATTTATTACTCATAAGTCCTAGTGTTAGTCATGCAAATACTCATGCAAAAAGTCATATTCATAAAATTGATAAAGTTTTTTTGAGACTTAATCATGAAAATCGGACCATGATTAAAGCTGTTGCTCATATAATTAGTACAGTTCAGAAGTCTGGAATTAATAGGAATATGAAAAATAGTATAGTATTCAGAATAATGAATGTCAGCAAAAATTGTGGAGAAGTCATGTTCTCTTTTTTTCTCATTAGCCAACTGGCTAGAAATATTACATATGCGAGTTTAAAAAATTCTGAAGGCTGAATACTAGGAATATGTGGGATATTTAACCATCATCTGGCTCAGTTATAAGAGTCTCATAATGGAGTAAATACCAAACACTGAAAAATAAAAGTTCCAATCATTAAAATTCAAGCTACTTTATGATTTTTTAGTGATTTTATTGGAAACTTTCGAAGTATAATAAATAGAACAGCAATATATATTAATGCTTTAATTTGCTGGTAGAAGTAATAATAATTTGTAGGTTCAGTAAAAGTAGTAAATCATCTGTTTATAGAACTTAAACTCATGGTAAATGATTCATATACACTAGTACTATAAACAGCTAATAATCAGAATATTAATAATATGATTCAGTTGATTAATAAAGGCATAATTTGATTATTTTACTTAAACTTTCTTAAATTTGAGTGTACGTAAAAGCTCAGAATTTTCAATTGTTTATTTAATTTCTTCTGGTGGTAAATATAAACATTCTCGACCTTTTAATTCAAGGTCTGTTGCAACATAAACATCTTGCATATTACAATCTCATTTTTCAATCGCTCTTCCATTTTTGTCCAATATATCAGTTATTTCTAA
>Ga0310696_10005134_pt1 | contig 15860 bp, 10 predicted proteins | sample AusTroGonzalo_MG_4_FD_203885 | JGI IMG/M metagenome (GOLD analysis project Ga0310696, IMG submission 203885) | Bovine rumen microbial communities from tropical cattle in Woodstock, Queensland, Australia - Gonzalo_02 (v2) (version 2) | ecosystem: Host-associated > Mammals > Digestive system >...
CCCTAAAGGAGATCGAGGCGGCCTGCGGCCCCATCGCCTGCGGCGTGTTCGGGGAACCGACCTCGCTGGAGATGGTCGTGGCGGAAAAAGGTCTGATGGTGCTGGACTGTGCGGTGAAGGGCGTCGCCGGACACGCCGCTCGGAACACCGGCGTCAATGCCATCTACCAGGCTCTTCCCGCCATCGAATGGTTCCGGAACAAGCAGTTCGACAAGGTTTCCGACCTCCTGGGCCCGGTCAAGATGACCGTGACGCAGGTCCAGGCCGGTACGCAGCACAATGTGATTCCCGACCTGTGCACCTTCGTCGTGGACATCCGTTCCAATGGGCTTTATACCAATGAGGAACTCCTGGAACTGATCCAGGCGGAAGCCCCTTGCGAAGTGAAGGCGCGCTCCACGCGGCTGCACGGCTCGTCCATAGCGGTGGACCACCCGCTGGTCCGGCGCGGGCTCGCCCTCGGCCTCCCGGCCGTCGGCTCGCCCACCCTCTCCAACCAGGCCCTCTGCCGCTTCCCCTCCGTCAAGCTCGGTCCCGGCGATTCCCCCCGCTCCCACACGGCGGACGAGTACGTAATGGTCGACGACATTGCCAAGGCGGTGGATATTTATGTAAAACTTCTGGATGGTCTATCCGTATGAAAATTTGGTCGAAAGGATTCGATAACGCGCCGGAGATCGACGCATTCACGGTCGGGAAGGACCGGGAACTGGATTTGATGCTCGCCCCGTGGGACATCCTCGGGACGATGGCCCACATCACCATGCTTTCGGAGGTGGGACTGCTCGGCAAGGACGAGCTGGCCGTGCTGCTGCCGGAACTGGAGAAACTGCATCAGGAGGCCGTGGAAGGCCGCTTCACCATCGAAGGGGAAGACGTCCATTCGGAGGTGGAGGCCCGGCTGACCGCCGCGCTCGGGGATGTGGGCAAGAAGGTCCATACCGGCCGCTCGCGCAACGACCAGGTCGCCGTGGACATCAAGCTGTTCACCCGGGACCGCCTGGAGAAGACCGTCCGCAAGGTCGCCGCGCTGTTCGACCTGCTGCAGGAGAAATCCGAGGAACTGAAAGACGTCCTGATGCCGGGCTATACGCACCTGCAGGTGGCAATGCCTTCCTCCTTCGGCCTGTGGCTGGGCGCCTACGCCGAAAGCCTCGCCGATGACCTGGTGATGCTCAAGGCCGCGTGGGACGTGATGGACGAGAACCCCCTCGGCAGCGCCGCCGGGTACGGATCCTCCGCCCCGCTGAACCGCGCCCGCACGACGGAACTGCTGAGCTTCAGCACCCTGGACTTCAACAGCATCTATGCGCAGATGTCCCGCGGACGGGGAGAACGGATGGTCGCCTGGGCCTACAGCGCCGTGGCCGAAACCATTGGCCGGCTCGCCGTGGACGGCTGCCTGTTCACCAGTCAGAACTTCGGTTTCATCCATCTGCCGGATGCCTTCACGACCGGCTCCAGCATCATGCCCCAGAAGAAGAATCCCGACGTGTTCGAACTCGTCCGGGGCCATTGCAACCGCATCCAGGGCATCCCTGCGATGCTGCGTCACATTACCGGCAACCTTCCCTCGGGCTACTTCCGCGACATGCAGCTCCTGAAGGAAGTATATCTGCCCATGTTCGATGAACTGGACAGCTGCCTGGACATCCTGTGCTTCGCCCTCCCGGGCATCACCGTGACGGAAGGACTCATGGACAAGCCCCTCTATGCGCAGGCCTTCTGCGTGGAGGAAGTGAACCGCCTCGTGGAGGCCGGCGTCCCCTTCCGCGACGCCTACCGCCAGGTAGGCCTCGCCGTGCAGGACGGCTCCTTCCACTATGAGGGAGAACTCCACCACACGCACGAAGGATCCATCGGCAACCTGTGCACCGCCGAGGTCCGGGCGAAGTTCCAGGCCCGGCTCGCCGAGTTCCCGTTCGACCGTGTAAACCAAGCCGTTGAAAATCTCGTCAAGAATGCGTAATTTTGTGGAAACACAAAGAACGCATGGAAGACAAGAAACCTGTATCGCTCCCGGAAAACGCGCAGCGTGAGCTGAAGCCCGGCGAGAAGTATGTCCCCATCCTGGACCCGGCGAAGAAGTATGCCGAGGTCACCCCGTATTCCGTCTGTCTCGGCATCCTCATGGTGGTGCTGTTCTCCGCCGCGGCGGCCTACCTGGGCCTCAAGGTCGGGCAGGTGTTCGAGGCGGCAATCCCCATCGCCATCATCGCCGTGGGCCTCACGAGCGCCCTCAAGAAGAAAGACGGACTGGCCCAGAACGTCATCATCCAGTCCATCGGCGGCTGCTCCGGCGCCGTCGTGGCGGGGGCCATCTTCACCCTCCCGGCCATCTACATCCTCGGGGTGGAGGTGAATTTCTGGCAGATGTTCCTCAGCTCCCTCCTGGGCGGCGTGCTGGGTATCCTGTTCCTGATTCCTTTCCGCAAGTATTTTGTGAAGGAGATGCATGGCAAGTACCCGTTCCCGGAGGCCACGGCGACGACGCAGGTCCTCGTGAGCGGTGAAAGCGGCGGCTCCTCGGCGAAGACGCTCGTCTGGGCCGGCCTCATCGGCGGTCTGTACGACTTCCTCGTCGCCACCTTCGGCACCTGGGCGGAGACCCTGTCCACCACCGTGATGGGCTGGGGCCAGGCCGTGGCCGACAAGGCCAAGGTCGTCCTGAAGATCAACACCGGCGCGGCCGTGCTGGGCCTCGGCTACATTGTCGGCCTCAAATATGCCTTCATCATCTGCTGCGGCTCCCTGCTCGTGTGGCTGGTGATCATCCCGCTGATGAACCTCATCTGGGGCGGCAGCGTGATCGACCTGATGGGCACAGGCGTGATGACGACCATCGGCGAGATGGCCCCGGAGCAGATCTTCAAGGATTACGCGCGCCACATCGGCATCGGCGGCATCGCGACGGCCGGCATCATCGGCATCATCAAGAGCTTCGGCGTCATCAAGAGCGCCGCGGGCCTGGCGGTCTCCGAGTTCAAGCGCAAGCCTGGCGCCGTGGCCGACAAGGTCGAGCGCACGGACGAGGACCTGCCGATGAAGACCATCGTCTGGGGCGTGGTGTTCGCCCTCCTCGCCATCTTCGCCTACTTCGCTTTCGGCGGCGTCGTGAATAATGTCTGGCAGGCCATCGTGGGCCTCCTGATCGTCGCCATCGTTTCCTTCCTGTTCACGACGGTTGCGGCCAACGCCATCGCCATCGTGGGCACGAACCCGGTGTCCGGCATGACGCTGATGACCCTCATCATCGCCTCCCTGATCCTCGTGGCCGTGGGCCTGAAGGGCAACGCCGGCATGGCCGCCGCCCTTATCATCGGCGGCGTCGTTTGCACGGCCCTGTCGGTCGCAGGCTCCTTCATTACCGATTTGAAGATCGGTTACTGGATCGGCTCCACGCCCAAGAAGCAGGAAGGCTGGAAGTTCCTCGGCGTCGCGGTCTCGGCCGTGACGGTGTGCGGCGTGATGCTGGTGCTGAACAAAACCTACGGCTTCACCGGCGACCAGGCCCTTGTGGCCCCGCAGGCCAATGCCATGGCGGCGGTCATCCAGCCGATGATGAACGGCGGCGGCGCCCCGTGGCTGCTGTACGGCATCGGCGCGGCCATCGCCCTCCTCCTCACGCTCTTCAAGGTACCGGCCCTGCCGTTCGCCCTGGGCATGTTCATCCCCATCGACCTGAACCTCCCGCTGCTGGTGGGCGGTGCGATCTCCTGGTATGTGAGCACGCGCTCCAAGGACGCCGCGGTCAATACGGCCCGGCAGGAAAAGGGCACGCTCATCGCATCCGGCTTCATTGCCGGCGGCGCCCTCATGGGCGTGGTGAGCGCCATCCTCCGCTTCGCGAACGTGGACCTGTTCCTCACGGAGTGGAACGCCGCATACGGCGAGGCAATCGCCATCGTGCCGTTCCTGCTGCTGATTGCGTATATGGTTTATTCTTCAATGAAAGTTAAGAAATAATGGAAAAGATACTTGATCGTTTTTTGAGGTATGTGGCTGTGGATACACAGTCCAATGAGGAATCAGAGAGCCAGCCGTCCACGGCGAAGCAGCTGGACCTGCTGCGGATGCTGTGCGAAGAGCTGAACGCGATGGGCGTGGAGGCCACGCTGGATGAGTTCGGATACGTGATGGGAAGCATCCCGTCCAACGTGGAGGCGAAGGTGCCGGCCATCGGCTTCATCGCCCATGTCGATACGGCCCCGGACGCTTCGGGTGCGGACATCAAGCCGCAGATCGTGGAGAACTATGACGGCGGGGAGATCGCCCTCAAGGGCGTGCCCGGACTGGCCCTGAAGCCGTCCGAGTTCCCGGAAATGCTCCATTATGTGGGCCAGACGCTCGTCACCACCGACGGTACGACGCTCCTCGGCGCCGACGACAAGGGCGGCGTAGCAGAGATCATGGACGCGGTCCAGTACATCGTTTCGCACCCGGAATTCAAGCATGGGCCCATCAAGATCGGGTTCACCCCCGACGAGGAGATCGGCCGCGGCGTGGTGAAGTTCGACGTTCCCCGCTTCGGCGCGGACTACGCGTACACGATGGACGGCGGCGAGATCGGCGAACTGGAGTTCGAGAACTTCAACGCCGCATCGGCCAAGATCCACATCCAGGGCCGGAACGTGCACCCGGGTTACGCGAAGGGCAAGATGAAGAACGCCCTCCACATCGGCCAGGAGCTCTGCGCCCTGCTGCCCGTGGACCAGCGCCCGGAATACACGGAAGGTTACGAAGGGTTCTTCCACCTGATCGCCTTCAACGGCGCGGTGGAGGAGGCGGACATCGCCTACATCATCCGCGACCACGACCGCGCGAAGTTCGAGGCGAAGAAGAAGCTCATGGCTGATTGCGTCGATTTCATCAATACGAAGTACGGGGCCGGCACGGCGGTGCTCAACCTCCGCGACCAGTACTACAACATGCGCGAGCATGTGGAACCGCACTACTTCGTGGTGGAAAAGGCCGTCAAGGCCATGGAGATGGCCGGGATCCCGGTGAAGATCCAGCCCATCCGCGGCGGCACCGACGGCGCGAACCTCTCCTTCAAGGGCCTCCCCTGCCCGAACATCTTCGCCGGCGGGTTGAATTTCCACGGTAAGATGGAGTTCGTCCCCCTGGAGAGCATGGAAGCGGCCTCGAAGGTCATCCTGAACATCATTTCCCTCTTCGCGGAGTAGGGCTTTTCCACTCCAGTGCGGAAGGTGGCCCAATCGCTGGACCACCTTCCGCGTTTTACCCGGTATTTTGCCGACGGTGTCCCCCATCCTGGACCACCATCGACGGTCCGTTTCCCATTATCAGAAATAATCCTTATCTTTGCAGTCCGTTCCGCCCCTTCGCGGACCGGCCATCGCCCTGGTGGTGAAATGGTAGACACGAGGGACTTAAACAAAACTTGAGTGCACTCTCCGAAAGGAGGGATGTAGAATGTCGTAAATTCAAGGAAGCCTTAACAGGTCATGCTGATGGTAATCTTGAGCCAAGCCTCCGACAGGAGGAAGGTGCAGAGACTAGACACGACACACCTAATGGACCCGGTCCGATGGTGAAGGAATAGTCCAGACCCCAAACAGGCACGTCGAGAGGCACGCCTGATGGCGAAAGCCACAGTGGTACGAAAATCCCTTGGCCCGAAACGGCCGTGCGGGTTCGATTCCCGCCCGGGGCACGAAGGAAAGCCAGGCAATAAAGCCTGGCTTTCCTGTTGTTTGGGGAGACAACTGGGGTTTGGATCCCGCTCTTTTGCAATATGATGCTATTCAAATAGTTATGAATCGCTCGGTTCCCAACCTGCTCTTTTTGATGGAGGTTGGGAACCACCAGTTTTGCAAGTGAATGATAATCAACCACGTACAAACAAAGCAGACCCCAACCTCAGTACACCTATTTCAGGACGGGAGAGATTGCCAATCATTTTTACCGAGGGCGGACACACCCCCCAAACCGCCTAACGGCCAAACGCCAATACTCCATACTTGGAAAACCGTCCTATTTAGACCTCAAATTCTTTGGAAAAGCGTCCTTTTTATGTTTGATTTTTCATGGAAAAGCGCAACTATGGAAGACTATATATAGCGAGCCCCGGAGGTTTGGTTTTTCTTCCGAAATCTTTCTTATCTTTGTCAGTAAGTCATTGAACACTAAAACATCAACCGATATGAGAAGAATGCTGTTTACCGCGGTGGGACTCCTGATGGTCCTGGTCGCCTGCAAGAACAACGGCCAGGTAGCCGGCATCGGCCCCATCACGACCGGAGACGATTGTATCGTTGAAACCGGAGCCGGCAAGGTCATGGGCTACAAGGATGCCGGGATCTATACCTTCAAGGGAGTCCCTTATGCCAAGGCCGACCGCTTCATGCCTCCCACGGACCCCGACCCATGGGAGGGTGTCAGGAAAACCCAGGTGTACGGCCCGCAGGCCCGCCAGGGCCAGAATATGAACTGGGGCGGCCAGCCCAGCGACTATGACTTCGGCTTCCAGTTCAAGAACGAAAAGAGTTCCGAGGACTGCCAGGTGCTCAATGTGTGGACACCGGGCCTGGACGGCAGGAAACGTCCGGTATTCGTCTGGTTCCATGGCGGAGGGTATTCTTCCGGATCCGCCATCTTCCTGCCGGCCCAGGAAGGAACGGCGCTGGCCAGGAAGGGAGACATCGTGGTGGTGACGGTCAATCACCGCCTCAATATCTTGGGCTATCTGGACCTGACCGCCTTGGGCGGGAAGTATGCCGAATCCGTCAACCTCGGCCAGCAAGACCTGGTGAAGGCCCTGGAGTGGGTACGTGACAATATCGAAGCCTTCGGAGGAGACCCCGGCTGCGTCACGATTGGCGGCCAGAGCGGCGGTGGCGGCAAGACCTCCACCCTGATGGCGATGCCGGCAGCGAAAGGGCTCTTCCATCGGGCCATCGTACAGAGCGGCTCCACGCTGCGTCAGCAGGAGCCCGCGCAAAGCCGGGCCCTGGGTCTGGCGGTGGTGGAAGAACTGGGGCTGAAACCGGGGCCGGACGTGGACCTGGAACCGTTCTCCTACGAAGAACTCGTGGCGGCCGGGAACCGTGCGTCACGCCGGTTCGGCCGGGGCGGATTCTCCCCCGTTGTGGACGGGAAATATCTGGTGCAGCATCCGTTCGATCCGATTGCAGCGGAGTGCAGCGCTGCGGTGCCCATGCTGATCGGGTCCAACCTCAACGAGTTCTGCTATACCAACGACATTCCCCTTACCATGGACCAAGTCCGGGCGTCTCTACTGCCGAGACTGGGTGAGGAGAAGTTCCAGGCATTCCTTCAGGATTTCGAGACCGTGTATCCCGGCCAGGCGCCCAAAGAGCTGGTCAACACGGACTTCCGGACCCGTGCCAACGTTATCCGCCAGGCAACGGCCAAACATGCCCTGGGTGGCGCAGATGCCTATGTCTACCTTTTCGCCTGGAAATCCGCCGTCAATGACGGAGCGCTTGCCGCCTGTCACGGGATGGAACTTCCATTCATGTTCAACAATGTGGCCAACCAGCGGGAGATGACCGGTGGAACGGCCGAGGCCTACCGGATGGCCGACAAAGTCAGCAGCGCCTGGATCGCTTTCATCAAGACCGGCAACCCGAACTGCAAGGAACTGCCCGCGTGGGAGCCGTTCAATCCCGATGAGAATCCCACGATGGTGCTGGACAACACCCCGGAACTCAAGAAGAACCACGACGCCGTGATGTTGAAATATTGGTAACCGAAAGGGAAAACCCGTCAGCAGGAAGCCAGATACGCGCCGAATGCAGGCCGGTAAAGCTCACCGACAGGGAGGGTCTTGCCATTGTCCAGCCGGACGGAAGTGCGGGAAGCCTCCGCGATATGCCCCAGGGCGATGATATAGGAGCGGTGGATGCGCATGAAGCGGTCGGCCGGTAACTGTTCGATGAGGTTTTTCAGACTGTACAGGACGACGACCGGCGCCTCCGCATCGACCAGGAAGATCTTGACATATTCGCTCATGCTCTCCACATAGAGGATCTTGCGGACATCGATGCTGAGGGTCCGGTAGTCCGCCTTGAAGTGGAGGACCGGGTCCGACTCCCGGGCTTCGAGCGCCGCCTGCATCTCCAGATGCTTCCGAAGTTTCTCGCAGGAGGCTTCGAATTCCTTGAAACTGAATGGTTTCAACAGGTAGTCCACGGCATTGACCCGGAACCCTTCCACGGCATACTCCGAATAGGCCGTCGTGAAGACGACGGCGGGCGGATGAGGCAGTGACTTGATGAAATCCATCCCGCTGAGGTCCGGCATATTGATGTCCAGGAAGAGCGCATCAGCCTTCGCGATATAGGGCTGCGCCATAGCGGCACTGCTGCAGGCGGCCACCAGCTCCAGGAACGGGACTTTGGCCATGTACATTTCCAGCTGGCGCAAGGCCAGCGGCTCATCGTCTATGGCTATGACCCGGATCATGATGCCAGAAGGGTTTGGTCCGGGACGGCCAGCAAGACATCATAGCGCCCGTCCTCCTCATCGATGGAAAGGGTGTAGGACTTGCCGTACAGCAGCGTGAGACGTTTCTTGATGTTTTCCAAGCCGATCCCGTGCCGCTCATCCGCCTCTGCAGGATGCGCGGAATTGACGCAATGGAAAACCACTTTGCCCTCCTGAAGCTCGACCTTCACGCGGATGAACGATTCTTCCGAATAGCTCACCCCGTGCTTGAAGGCGTTCTCCACGAAAGAGGCCATCACCAGCGGAGGGACGACCGCGCCGCTCCGCACTTTCGGAAAGACCGTATCGACCCGAAGCGCATCCTCGGGATAACGGAGCCGCATCAGGGAGATGAAATGTTCGATAAAGTCCAGCTCCCGCTCCAGCGGAATGGTGGGGGCATCGCCTTCATACAACAGGATGCGCATCATCTTCGAGAACTCCTCGATGCTCTCCTTGGCCTTCTCCGGATCGATGTCCACGAGCGCGTGGATGTTGTTGAGCGTATTCATCAGGAAATGCGGATTGATCTGGTACCGCAGCGACTCCAGCCTCTGCTTGGTGTTCTCGGCTTCCAGTTCCTTCATCCGGCGTTCCTTGCGCCGGGACTCCATGTAGAAATAGGCCCCCAGGTCCACGCCGACGAGAAGGATGCCCGTGATCAGTCTCGAAGTTTCCGGACTGATCGGTCCCTTCCGCCCCTGCGGCTCCGGGCCTCTCCCGCCCGGTCCCGGAGGTGGCGGAGGCATCATTTCGTTCTGCCCGGGGAAAGCCGGAGCTCCCTGGGGACGGCCGATGGGAGAAAAACACCAGAGGCCGAACAGCACCAGAAGCGCCATCGTGAGCCCGATATAAAGCGGAAGGCGCTTCCTGATGAGGGGGGCCAGGAAAAAATGATGGACCAGGAGAAGGACCAGAAATGGCAGGACAATACGCATTCCACTTTCGTTTTCGCAAAAATACGCTCTTTTTTCCAGATATCGCGGACATTCGCTGAAGAAAAGACGGCGTTCGCTGAATCCCCGCCTTTCCGGGCCGGATGTGGTTTGATAATTGGTTATCTTGCCGATGTGAATACTAAAACCTATTTTTGCGATATGAAGAAGATTGTTTGGATGCTGGTTACGATCGCGCTTGCCGCCACGGGCTGCGAGCGGGATGATCTCCCCTTCAGTCCCGACTTCCCGGAGGGCTTCCCGGGCAACGGGCAAGGCGCCTCGAACCTAAAAGACCCCGCCCTCGCATGGAGCGCCGATTCCTTTGAAGCCACCCTCGGCACAGAGAACAGTTTCCCCACGCTGACCAATACGTTCAGCGTCGGCATCACCTATGAATCCTCGCAGACAGAGGTGGCCACCATCGGTCCGAACGGAGCCATCACCCTGCTGGGAAGCGGATCCACCCTGATCTCCGCCAAATCCGCGGCGAACGAAACTTACAGCGCATCCACCGCCTCCTACATGCTGACGGTGGTGAGCGCCTCCGGCAGCGGGTCGGACGGCGATCCGCTCACCTTCGCCTCCACCGGCGACCCTTCCTCCGACGACGACATTTCCACCACGACCTTCAAGGGAAGGATTACGATCACCTACTCCCGAACGGGTGATGCGACCGTCAACGGCGACAGCTATGGTTATGTGAGCGTCGACGGCAACAAGGTCACGGTCAACAACACCGGCGGCGAGGTGCTCATCTACGAACTCACCGGCGCCACCGACAACGGATTCTTCAAGGTCTACGGCGTCAAGAAGCAGGCTATCCTGCTCAACGGTGTCAGCCTGACCAATCCCGATGGCGCGGCCATCAACAACCAGTGCAAGAAACGCACGTTCGTCGTGGTGCAAGGCACGAACACGCTCTCTGACGGCTCTTCCGCGGCCTATACCAAGGTTGACGACGAAGACCAGAAGGCCGTATTCTTCAGCGAAAGCCAGCTCATCTTCAGCGGCAACGGCCTCCTGACCGTCCATGCGCTGAATGCGCAGGGCAAGGCCGGTATCTCCTCCGACGATTACATCCGGATGATGGACAGCCCCACGGTCAAGGTGAACGCAGGCAGCACCGCCGGCAACGGCCTCAAGGGCAAAGACTATGTCCAGCTTTCGAACGGGACCCTGGTGGTCTCCATCGCCGCCGATATGGCGAAAGGAATCTCCACGGACGATTACGTGCTGGTCGAAGGAGGAACGCACATGGTGTCGTCCACCGGCGGCGTTGCTTACGACGACGAGGACGCCGAATACACCGGAACCTCCTGCGTCAAGGCCGACAATTACTTTGCGATGACGGGCGGCTCCCTCACCCTCAAGAATACCGGCGACGGCGGCAAGGGCATCCGGGCAGGCAGCTACGACTTCGACGAAACGAACCATACACTTTCCGACAGCTACATCACCGGCGGCACGCTCGATATTACAGTAACGGGCCGTGAAGTGAACGACGTTTCCGCGAAGGGCGTCAAGATCGGCTGGGTGACCAAGGACGGCACCGGCGACCGGGCCAAAGTGACGGGAAATGCCGGCAAGCTCGTCATCAGCGGCGGCATCATTACCGTGACCAGTTCCTATGGCGAAGGGCTGGAAGTCAAGGGGGACTTGACATTTGACGGCGGTGAGACCTATGTCTCTTCCAACAGTGAAGACGCCATCAACTGCCAGGGAGACCTGACCGTGAACAAGGGCTTCGTCTATGCCTTCTCTTCGGGGAATGACGCCATGGACTCCAACGGCAATACCAACCTCAACGGCGGCTATGTGATGGCCATCTGTACCAAGGGCAATCCGGAAGTGGCCATCGACGCCAACACGGAAGAAGGCAAGAAACTCTATATCAACAAGGGTGCTACCCTGGTGGCCTACGGCGGCCTGGAAAGCGGTTATTCCGCCTCCCAGAACGTGTACAACATGAGCGGAAAGGCCGGCTCGTGGAATGCCCTCTCTGACGGCAAGTCCTTCATCGCAGCCTTCAAGGCCCCGGCCAATATCTCCAGTGTAATCGTATCGGCCCCCTCGCTTTCCAGCGGCTATCAGGGAGTGAGTGTAAGCGGCGAAGCCAAATGCGGCGGCGTCTGGGCCGTGGACGGCATCACTGGCGGTTCTTCCGTCTCCCTCTCCAACTACACCGGCGGCGCCGGCGGGCCGGGAGGTGGCCCCGGTGGCGGCGGACCCGGTGGCGGACCCGGCGGACGGTAGTCATCCCGGGATACAAAATAGAGCACTAATTGGGCTGGCCGTAAACGGTATAGCCCATTTTTCGTGCCACCGCGGCCCAGGCGGAGGCGCGACGCTCAAAGTCCGGATAATCCTTCCTGGAGGCCGGGCTCCAGCCCGTCTCCGCGATGGCAAAGGCGCGGGGATAGAGCATCATCTCCGCGTGCCAGGCCTCATGGACCCACTCGGTCCACAGATTGCCCTGTACGCCCAGGACATGGTGCGCGTCGGCTTCGGAAATGCCTTCTTCCATGGGATCGAAGGCATAGACATTCTCCAGGGGCTGGTAGGGCCCTGCTGCCCGGTACTGATCCGGGGCCTGGTGATAATCCAGGTAATAGTGCGTGGTCGGCGTGAAAATGACATCATGGCCCTCCGCAATCGCCCGCAGGCCTCCCTCGGTCCCCCGCCAGGACATGACGGTGGCATCCGGGGCCAGGCCGCCTTCCAGGATCTCGTCCCAGCCGATGATGCGCTTGCCGTGTTCGTGCGCGAAGCGCTCCATCCGCCGGATCATGTAGCTCTGCAACTCTTCCACGCTCTCCAGGCCTTCCGCTTTCATCCGGGCCTGGCAGTCGGGACAGCGTTCCCAGTTCCGCTTGCCGGCTTCATCCCCGCCGATATGGACATACTCGCAGGGGAACAGGTCAAAGACCTCCAGCAACACCTTCTCCAGGAATTCGTAGGTGCTTTCCTTGCCGGGACAGAGTTCCCACTGGTCGGGCCGGTCGGCTTCCGGCAGGGAACAGGCCAGATCCGGATAAGCGGCGCGGGTCTCGTAATTATGCCCGGGCATCTCGATTTCGGGGATGACCTCGATATGCCTCTCGGCCGCAAAGGCAAGGATTTCTGCGATGTCCTGTTTGGTATAGTAGCCGCCATAGGCACCCGGCGTTCCTTCCTCCAGGAAATCGCCGCCTACCTCATCCTTTTCCCAATCCCAGAAATCGGGCTCGGGCCGCCATGCGGTCAGTTGCGTGAGCCGCGGATAGGCATCAATCTGCAGCCGCCAGCCCGGATTGTCCACCAGGTGGAAATGGAAACGGTTCATCTTGAGGAACGCCATCATGTCCAGCTGCTTCATCACGAAGTCCTTCCCCTGGAAATTCCGACTCTCGTCCAGCATGAGGCCCCGGTGGCGGAAACGCGGCCAGTCCAGGATGGTGCAGCAGACCACGGAGCTGTCCAGGGAAGCCAGCATCTTCAGGGACTGCCTGGCATAGAATACGCCCTCCGGGTCAGCCGCCTCGATCGTTACCCGCTTCTTCCCGACCTCCAGCCAGTAGGCCGACTTGATCTGCCAATCGGCCAGTCCCCGGCCTTTCAGGCGGCGCCGGACCGCGCTTTCCGAAATGCGGACCTTCTCGGGCATCCGGGCCAATTCATCGGACCGGATACTCCCCGGTTGCACGGCATACTCCACCGGCGCCGGAATGATATCCTTCGGCTGCGCGCCGCCGGCCCCCTCATTTTGTTTCGGTCCACAACAGACAACGGTGAATACCACCAGGATTCCAAGGATTCCGTGAAACTGTCTCATATCTTGTCGCTGAATTCCGGTTGAACGGACGTTCAAAGATAGTCATTATCTTTCCAAATCTCTACCCCTTTGTGATATTTATTGAAATTTTAATAAGAATTATTGTTTTTCAATAAATAATTACTATCTTTGCTCAAAACCAAAATGAATCTCCCATGAAAAAGGTCCTCACTGCCGTCGTTCTGCTGCTCTCCACCGTGTTCCTGGCAAAAGCCCAGACGGGGAACTGGTCGGGAAAACTGGATGTCCAGGGCACCTCGCTTACCATCGTGTTCCATCTGGATGGAGACGAACCCACCCTGGATTCTCCGGACCAGGCGGCGCAGGGAATCCCCGTCCAGATCGAAAGGACGGCCGTCGGGGGCATTACCATCAAGATCCCCAGCCTGGGCGCCTCCTATGAAGGTCTTTGGACGGGAAAGCAGATCCTGGGCACGTTCAAGCAGGGCAGCCTGTCCCTGCCCCTGGCCCTGACACCGGAAGCGAAACTGAACCGGCCGCAGACCCCGATAGGTCCCTTCCCTTACACCGAAGAGGAAGTCACTTTCACCAACGGCGAGGCCAAACTGGCCGGAACCCTCGTGCTGCCGGAAGGTTACACGCGCAAGACGCCCGTGCTCATCATGGTCACCGGCAGCGGGCAGGAGGATCGCAACGAGGAAATCTTTGAGCACAAGCCCTTTGCAGTCATTGCCGATGCCCTCGCCCGGGCCGGTGTCGCCACGCTCCGCTGTGACGACCGCGGCGTGGGAGGATCGACGGGAGATGTGCTGGAGGCCACGACCATCGACTTCAAGGAGGACGCCCTCGCCGGCATCAAACTGCTCCGGGAGCGCTTCGACAAGGTGGGCGTCATCGGCCACAGCGAAGGCGGCACCATCGCCCTGATGCTGGCGGCGGAAGGCCAGGCCGATTTCATCATCAGCCTGGCCGGCATGGTCGTCTCCGGCATCGAAACGATTGTCCAGCAGAGCCGGGTCTCGCTGGAAAGCGCGGGATACTCCGAAGACCAAATCGATATCTTCTGCAAAGCCGTCCAGGAGGCCTGTGAGGTACGGGTCCATGGCGGGCGGATGCCCTTCCCCGACGAATTGAATCTCCCGGACGAACTAAAACAGAGCTATCAGCAGATCATCACCCAGATCCAGATTCCGTGGATGAGAAAGTTGCTCACGCTGGATATGCGCCCGCTGCTGGGCGGCATCACCTGCCCTGTCCTGGCCATCAACGGCACAAAGGATATCCAGGTGGAGTATGAAAGCAACCTCGGAGCCCTGCGAAGCGGTCTACCTACCAATCCCAAGAACCGGATCGAAGCCATCGAAGGAGTCAATCACCTCTTCCAGCACTGCACCACCGGCGCCATCACGGAATACCGCAACATTGAGGAAACCATCACCCCCGAGGTATTGGAGATGATGGTTCTGTGGATGGCCCAGTTCACAGCCCGCAACTAGAGTCCTCCGTCGACCGTCCAGGCGCCATAACCTTTATCGTTCCGAAGGGCGAAGGTCCGCTTTTCCGTCTTTCCGTCGGCGCGTTCCAGGGTGCAGCGGATGAAGACGCCGGGGAATTGACCGGAGGTGAAGGGCTTTTCATGGCTGACCAGGCGGCATCCCTTCAGCGGTTCCAGGGTGCGCAGGTGATACTGGCCGAAAAAGACCTTCAAGGCATTGACATCCCAACCTTGCAGCGCATCGATGCCCTTGAGCAGCGCCTGTTCGGCGTCGATGTTCCTGAAGGCATCGTATGGTAAGGTCGATGCTTCCATCGCCCGGTTCGCCGCCGTGCGGTCCAGCCAATCCACCTCTTCGGGCGCTTCGAACAGCCGGGAATCCACCCGGGCATCGTAATCGATGTCGGTAACCTGGAAGAGCGTTCTCCGGAGGCCGGAGAAAAGTCCTTCGATCCGGAAGGTCAGGAGCCGTCCCGAAGCCTTGTCAAAGGTGTAGGTCCATCGGGTGTCGGACTCGAAGACGGAACTGTATTTCATGTACTTGTCGGAGAAATCCCCCTGGATGGGAGAGTCTATGGCATAGGTGATGACGCCGTTCTTCTCGGACAGACGGACCCGGGCCTCCGGATTGACGGAATCGAGGAGGGCGACATCCTGGAGGATCTCGGCCGGATCGAGGAAGATGACGAACAATTCCAGCGTGCCGACCTGGTCCGTCCCGTCCAGTTTGGTTCCCAACCCGTTCTCCGGATTCCATATCCAGGTGTACTGCCCGTCATACAGGGCGGCCCTTTCGGATTTCTCCAGGCGCCAGACGCCGTTTTCCCGGTCCACGGTCATGGTATGATCCACATAGGGTTTCAGCGGATGGGTGTAGCCGAAATTGTCCTGCGGCAGGGTACGCACCTCGACTTTGGCCGAGAATACAGGGCGCTGGTTGAAGTACTCGGCGGCGGTGCGAAAGAGCTTTTCTGCGGCGATCGCGGGTGTGACGCCCGGCTTTACCGTCACAAGGACGGCGAGGGCGAGGGCGGCGGCCATGGGCATAGCCCATCGGGCCCATTTCCAGGAACGGGCGCGGACTGCTGCGGGCTCTTCCCGGGCGGCCTTTTCCATAATCCGCCCTTTCAGGCTGTCCGAAGCCTTGAACGGCACATCCGTGGACAGCATGCTTTCTATTTCC
>Ga0310696_10005135_pt1 | contig 15854 bp, 13 predicted proteins | sample AusTroGonzalo_MG_4_FD_203885 | JGI IMG/M metagenome (GOLD analysis project Ga0310696, IMG submission 203885) | Bovine rumen microbial communities from tropical cattle in Woodstock, Queensland, Australia - Gonzalo_02 (v2) (version 2) | ecosystem: Host-associated > Mammals > Digestive system >...
TTTGTAGTTATTACTCCAATTATATATTTCTTAAATAAATTGCCAATTAAGAATGACTTCCTAAGGATGTCTATCACATGCATTGTAGCCTTAATTATTTGTTATTTTATTGGAGCTTTATTCTTAGCATTATATTTACATTTAGATATACAAAAAGCACTACTTATTGCTGTAGTGCCTTATGTACCTTTTGATATTGCTAAAATCGTTATTGCGGTTTTAGTTGTTTCTATTTTAAACAAACGAATTAGTTAGCTTTTTTCGCTTTGATTTCTCTAATTAACCAAGCAAGTAAGATGCCGAATTGAGAAGCGAAATGGATGATGATTTCCACTGGCTTAGCGGCTAATCTTTCTAGTGGCATCGCTGGTGATAATGAAGAGACAAATGTTGTATCATTCATACCAATAATAGCGACTGCAACGAATAAGACTAAGTTAACAGCGAATAAAGCGATAACATAAACAAACTTATTGAATTTTACTCCGTAAACGTCAAAGACCTTTTTGACTAAAATGGCCATTGGCACTAATAAGAATAAATAGAATAAAAATGTGAGATGGAAGTTTCTAAGTTCCACATACATTGGCATGGTTAAGAATGCACCGAAGCGGTTGAACGCTAAAGCGGCAAATAAGAACCAACCCATAGAGAAGAAGACGTGTTTAGCGCCAACTTTGAATTGTTCTGTATCTTCTGGTAAAGCCTTAACAGGTTTCACGAGGGCAAAGATTGCACCACCTAACACTAATAAGTGTGCCACCATCATAGCAATGATGAATCCTGGGAATGGATATGGAGCAAGGAAGTTGCCTTTGTAGTTAATAACACCAGCAAGAATAGCGAAGACAAAACCTAATCCCGCTAAAACCATTGTGGTCTTTAAGTATGTTTTAGACATTCTCTTACGAATGTTTGGTTTTAAATATGAACGGACAATGTACATTGGGCCCATCACGAAGTAAGCACCGAATAATAACACGGTGAAACTAGCGAATAGAGCGGTATCCATAATGTTTGGACCAAAATATGGAACGTCAGTAAAGAATAAGTTAGAAGCAGCGAAGGCCACTAATGAGCCGAGAACGGCGATAATTGCTAAAGCAATCAAAGAGAATTTCTTACTCATATTACTTCACCTCCGCATATGTATGATAGTATCTATCAATTTTTAATGAATGATCATCATGAATGGTGATTGTTTGGCAACCCATCATATCCACATCGTGATAGATTCTATCGGTGGATTTAATGCCGTAGCAGAATTTCACACCTTGATAATCAACTTCAAAGTTATTGATATGGTCATGACCAAAGAACATCGCTGATGTTGAACCTAATTCTTTAATCTTGCCGAAGAAACCATAGTCATGATCTGGTGGACAAGAAGCTTCTCTCTTTTCACCATAAATCTTGGTGCCTTCTTCCCAAGCAGCATTAATTTCTGGTAATGGAATGTGATAGAACATTAAGGAATTAACGACAACATCGTCGTTTTGTTTCTTAGTGTATTCAACGATATCACTGTACCAGTTGATTTGGTCTTCTTTGAAGCAGTCATAACCTAATTGACTAAAGTTAAAGTTATAACGGTTGGAGTCCATTATGAATAGTTGATCATGAACTTTACCACCATCTTTTAAGTTAATAACAAAGTTACAGTTACCATTCACCTTGTCATCTTGTAAGTCTTTAAACATACAGTATGAGCCATATTTAGATAAGGTTTCTGTTAACCAATCCACGGAGAAGTAGCATTGTTCATCGTGGTTGCCAAAGCAAACGGTCCATGGAATCTTTTTGCTATCGAAGTACTTAAGCAAGCTCTTCGCGGTATCTTTGCCAGCGAATGTGAATAAGTCGCCTGTCACAACGACTAAGTCTGGATTATTTGCATCTTGGTAAAGTAAATCCATGAACTTGAATTGGGTTTCTTTGTCATCCTTATCTGAAAGATGGATGTCTGTTAGTTGTAAAATGCGGAAATCACTCTTGTAGTTCATTTCAAGAATGTAATCTTGAGGCTGATATTCCTTTGTCCCGCAGGCACTTAAAGCCAACAAAGAAATAAACGCCAGTGCAGTAAGTTTGTTTTTCATAGTGCCAAAATTATAACATATCAAAAGTTAGAGAAAACTAATCACAGGGTTAAAAGATACAAAACAAAAAAACTGTCAAACTAGTTACCATATTTGACAGTTTCTAAGAATTTCATGTTTTTAAACTTGAATGTCCAGTTGTGTTCACCCACTGTGCCTGGATGATTAATTCTGGCTTTATCGTCTAATTTTATTAGATCTTGCATTGGGAAGATGGTGATTTTACTTGGCATATCCCAGACTTCTTTGAACAATGATCCATAAATATCTTTTGAACCTTTATATTCATTTCTTAAGATGGCTTTATGTTCTTTATCCAGTGACTTTAGCCAACCATACAAGGTTTGGTTATCGTGTGTGCCTGGGTAAACAATAATATTTTCATTATTATCTAATTCTTCAAAGGCCACGAACTGAATGACTCTCATGCCTGGGAGTTTGTAGTAATCTCTTAATTCGTGAACACTATCGAAGAGGATACCTAAGTCTTCCGCGATGATTTGAATATTTGGATATTGTTTGAACAAATTATCAAAGAAATCATTACGAGGACCTATTCTCCACTCACCACGTCTAGCGTTTTCATCGCCCGCTGGGATGACACAATATGTGTCAAAAGCACGGAAGTGATCCAAACGGAGAATATCCGCTCTACTGGCTAAACAAGCAATACGACTAATTAAGAACTTATAGTTGTTCTCTTTCATCTTATCGAAGTTATAGATTGGTGTTCCCCATAATTGACCATCATCAGAGAAGGCATCAGGAGGGCAACCAGAGACCACTGTTGGATTATAGTGTTCATCCATCATGAACTCATCTTTATTTAAATAACAGTCCACACTATCAAGACCAACATAGAACGGGCAATCAGCGATAATCTTCACACCATTCTTATTGGCGTATTTCTTGATGTTGTTCCATTGATCTAACGCGATAAACTGACACCAAATGTGGAAGTTAATTTCATCATTTGCGAATGCTGGAATATGTTTGACAATCCATTCATTCCAAGGTTTATTATCGTTAATATTTTTAAGCACTAAATATTTAGCGTATTCACTAACCCATGGGTTTTCTTTAACAAACTTTTTAAGTGAAATATTGGAGTTTTTATATGCCCGTCTTAAGTATTTTTCCTTAAACGCTAAAACATCTTGATAGTTAACTCTACCCGCTTCAGCATGATGTTTTGGGGTTTTATTAAGTAAGCCACGCGCCACTAAATCATCTAAGGAAATATAACGGATATCAATGGCTTCAGAGCACACTGTGATATATGGTGAGTTAGCGGGGCCAATTGGATTAAGTGGTAAGATTTGCCAGTAATAATACTTGTGCTCTTTTAACCAATCAATAAACTCATAGGCATAGTTAGAAAAGTCACCAATGCCATGGTTACCTGGTAAGGAGAATACTGGAAGTAAGACACCAACATTTCTTTTTTTCATAGAAATTAGTCTACCCTTTTCTAAGAAAAGAAAAAAGGGGTAACTGCTTGCTTACAAACTTTTGGGCTATATAATAGAGGTATGCAAACAGTCAAACTATATGTCGCTGATACTGATTTAGGTAAGAAAGATTTCCGTTTTCTTTTAGAAAATGTTTCCGTTGGTCAAAAAGAAAAAGCCTTGAGATATGCGAATGAAATTGATCAAATTAGGTCACTACTTTCTTCATATTTGAAGAATCAATTATCGAGAGAAGAGTTGCTTAAAAATGAAAACGGTAAGCCATATTTTAATAACGGACCATATTTTAATGTTTCTCATTCTGGTAGATATGTTTTGATGGCGGTCTCCACCGCTGAAATCGGTGTGGATATTGAAGAGATAAAAAATAAAGATATGTCCTCGCTAGTGAGAATCTTCAACGAAGCGGAAGCTAAGATGATTAAAGAGCACAGTGACTTCTACTATTTGTGGTGCGCTAAAGAAAGTTTGATCAAGTGTATGGGTTTAAGTGTCGGTAAAGTAAGAGAAATACCAGGCCTGCCACTCAACGGATTAAAAACATTTAAAGGTAAAGACTACCAATGTAAGTCATTTATCTATGATAAACATATTGTTTCTATTACAAGAGAGGGAAATGAAGAGTACGAAATTGATATCAAAAAGGTCAATAAGTTGCCCTATTTGATGAAGTAATAGTTCTCTTTGCGTTGCAAAAAAGGCAATTAAAGTTTATTCTTTCTATATCGCTATGAATGCTTTACAAGAAAAACAATTAAACATTTTGAAATACTTCATAAAAGTTTGTGAAAAACACAATCTCCAATATTTTCTTGTGGGTGGTTCCACTCTTGGGGCTATTAGACACAAGGGTTTTATCCCTTGGGATGATGATATTGATGTTGGTATGCCAAGAAAAGACTATGATAAGTTCGTCGAACTTCAATCAGAGTTTGAAGGTACACCATATTTTATTCAAACATTCAAAACTGATCCTTGCTACATCTATAACTATGGTAAGTTAAGAGATTCATCCACTACATTCATAGAAAATACATATAAGCAGCATCGTATTAACCATGGTGTTTGGATTGATATCTTCCCTATTGATGGTTTTTCTAAAGAAGTTAAACCAAGGGAATCTTTTAAAAAGAAAATCAATCACATCTGGTGGCAAGTCTATTTAAGCTATTTACCAGCACTTAGAAGAAAAGTTCACGCTAGAACATTCTTCAAAGATATTGCCCTTAATATTGTTGCTGGTTTATTCTACGTCTTTGATATTGCCCACTGGCGTAATAAGCGTGTTGAAAAATTAGTGAGAAAAATCCCATTAGAAGAATCCGTTATGGCGGGTAACTTCTTTGGCTTTAATATGAAAAGAGAGGCTATGGACACCAATATCTTTAAAGAATTCATCAAAGTTCCATTTGAAGATATTGAAGCCTATGTCCCTAAAGACTATGACACTTATTTAAGAAATCTTTATGGTGATTATATGAAGTTCCCACCAAAGGATAAACAAGTTGGTCACCACTACAACTCTGGTCTATCTTTAGAACAGGGATATGAAGATTATTTAAAAGAACATAAAATATAGTAAAGGAGTTATCCAATATGAATATTGCTCTTATTCTTGCCGCAGGAAGCGGTACTCGCATGGGTAATGCAGATAAACCAAAACAATTTCTCCCAATCTATGGAAAGCCTTTAATGATTCACACCATTGAAGCTTTTGAGATTAACGATGATGTCGATAAGATTGTCATTGTTACTAACGAACAATATATCGACCAAGTTAAAGTTTGGTGTAAGCAATATGACTTAGGCAAAGTAAGAAGTGTTGTGGCCGGTGGTAACTCTAGACAAATCTCTGTTTATAACGGCTTAAAAGCAGTCGAAGAATTAGTTTCTTCTCCAGATGATATTATCGTCATCCACGATGCCGCGAGACCATTAATTAGTCAAAAGATTATCAACGATAATATTAATGTCTGCAAAGAGTTCGGTGCGGTTGATACCGTTATTAAAGCTAGCGACACAATTATTAGAAGTAAAGATAATGAAATTATCTCTGATATTCCAAATAGAAACGAATTATATCAAGGACAAACTCCTCAAACATTCAAATTTAAGATTATCAAAGACGCTCACGAAAAGGCTTTAAAAGAAGCGATTCCTAATGTCACTGATGACGCGAAATTAGTGTTATCTTTTGGTATTGATGTCCACTTAGTGGAAGGTAGCGCACAAAACTTCAAGATCACCACTTTTGATGATTTGATGATGCTTAAAGCCTTATTAAAACTTGGAAAGACTGAGGTTGTCCTCTAATGTTTAACAATATATTTAAAGTTACCTCTCCTGGTGTCATTGAAAAGTTCATCGACACTGTGGAAGATATGGATAATAAGGTCTTGGTTAAAGTTGACACTATGGCCATCTGTAAAGCGGATATCCGTTACTTTTTGGGTAACCGTGATATCAACGTTTTAAACCATAAATATCCTTTAGCCCCAATCCACGAAGCGGTTGGTGAAGTCGTTAAAGATCCAACAGGCACATATAAGAAAGGTGATAAAGTCATCTTAGTGCCTAATTCATTTGACGATAAATTCTATAGTGATAATTCAAACCGTAGATGTCATAGAAAAGACTTAGGCGATAACTATTATCCTAAAGCTGTTTTTAGAAGTTCTACAGCGGATGGTTTTTTAAGAAACTACTACACATGTAGCCCAGATTTATTAGTGAAATATGATGAATCCATAGCACCAAGCATTGCGGTTTTCTCTGAATTATTAAGCGTCGCAACTGCGGCTTTACGTAGAATTGACTTCAACGAAGTCGAGAAATTAGCGTTGTTTGGTGATGGTATTATGGCCTATATCGTTTATATCATGTTGAGGTATGATCATCCTGATCTAGATTTAACTGTCTTTGGTATCGATGACCATAAGTTAGAAGCATTTAAGGATGCGAGAACCGCCAAGTTTGAAGAATATAAGGGCGAGAAGTTTGACACTCTTATTGAAGCGGTAGGTGGTAAGTTCTCCGCGGATGCGATTAATAACATGATTGATTTATCAATCCCAGGTGCGGATTTAATTCTTATGGGTGTTAACGAGGAGAAATCCCCTATCAACACTAGATTAGTGTTAGAAAAAGGCTTATCGCTTAAAGGTGTTACAAGAAGCACAAAGCAAGACTTTGAACACGTCGCTAAAGCGTTAAATGATAAAGGTGTTCAAGAGGCCTTGTCCATTATGGTTTTATCACAAAACAAGATTAATAATGTTGGTGACATTTATAAGTGTTTCGAAGCCGATATCAATAATAAAACTGAAATCGGTAAGAACTTAATGCATTGGTAAGATTATGACCACAAAACAAATTGTTATCTTAGCGTATGCTGCCTATTTAGTTCTTCTTTCTCTTATTGCTTTCATCGCCTATGGCGTGGATAAAAAGAAAGCTAAATCTGGCAAATGGAGAACCAAAGAAAAGACACTACTATTATTATCATTCTTAGGCGGTGCCTTTGGTGGTTATCCAGCGATGTTAATCTTCCGTCATAAGACAAAAGGTGAACATTGGTATTTCACCGCGGTTAACTGGTTAGGATTGATTATCCATACTACCTTAATGATATTAATCATATTCGTCTTTAAATTCTAAAAGAAAAGCCCATCAAATGATGGGCTATTTTATATATTGAGAGGTAATTATTTATCAACAGAGAGATCTTGTGATAACTCTTTTTGTTCTTCGTTGAATTTATCAGCTTTTCTAATATCTTGTTTGGTAACTTTTTGCTGATCAGCATCTTCACCCATATGCACAACGAGTTGATTGAATGGAATTTCAATGTTGTTGTCATCAAACATGATTTTGATTTCACGGTTGATATCTCTTTGAACTTGATAGATATCATCTTCTTTACAGTACGCAACGAATAATAATTCAACACCAGATTCACCTAATTGGCTAACGCCCATGTAGATAGGACCTTTAACAATAGCAGGAATCTTTTCTTTAATCTTTTCAATATTATCAGCGATAACGGCTTCAACTTTTTCAATTCTAGCGTTATAGGAAATGAAGACTGAAGCTTTCGCTAAAGAGAGTTCTTGAGTTTGGTTAATGATGGTTTTGATTTCACTATTGTTAACGATTTTGATGTTGCCACCAACATCCAATAATTTGGTGGTTCTCATACCGATTTCTTTAACTTCACCTCTCCAACCATCAATGATAACGATATCACCAACTTGGAATTCACCTTCAAAGACGATGAAGATACCAGCTAAGATATCGGCCACTAAGGATTGGGAGCCAAGACCTATGATAAGAGCAAGTACGCCAGCACCAGTTAATGTTGCGGTAGCAGGTACACCCCAAGCATCTAAAATAAAGAATACAGCGGTTAAAGCAATGGCCCATTTAATGAAAGACACTAATAAGCGGGAAATTGTTTTGCCTTTTTTACTTCTAAAGACAATCTTGGCTAAGTAATGTAAGGCAATAGCGAATGTCACTGCCACGCCAATAATTTGGATTGTTCTTAAAGTATTAGGGATAGCGTGTTCTAAGAAATAGTCCGCGAAGGCATTGCCTGTATTAATTTCATAGAACATTGGCTTATCTGTCCATTCCATCTTGCCGTTCCAAACGCCACTTTCATCAACAACTTTGTGGTAATCTCTACCAAAGATGCCAGTGCTAAAGACAAAGATGAGGACTGTCGCTATCACTAGAAGTGCATATAGCGACCACTTGATAATTCTGTTTCTTGTTTCTTTTTTCATAACAATTACCTCCTAGAAAACAGTTAATTATGCTTGCAATGTAAATTGATAGCTTTCATGAATAACAACGGTCTTCTCATTATTGTCAGACACGCGTTCTTCAATTGGACCACTACCATTACCAAGATCGACCATTTCGTAATGGTATGTGAAATATGTAATTGATAACTTTACTGGACTATTAAAGTCTTCTTCAAAGTTTTCTTCATTGAAATTATCGCAAAGCGTTAAAGAAGCGAAGACCATTTGGCCCATTTCATCTAATTCAAATGGAATGTCATAGACTCTACCAGTCGCGCATTCCACGTTCAAAGTACAATGGAATAAATATCTTTCGCCCGAATAGATTGGAGTAAAGCCGATCTGATAGTTACCATAGGCAATGCTGCCTGGTTCAGTACCATCATCAAAATCCAAATCATATAATTCTTTAGTCTCTTCTAAGGTGAATATTACTTCCTTAGAATAGGCTTCTTCTTGAGTGCCATCTTTTAACATAGCAACAACAGACATAGTGATATTTGAACCGATGATATCTTCTATTTGATGGCCTTCCATACCAGTGAAGGTGGCGTATTGCCATTTATCAAATCCTCTTTCGCCTTCCATCATCAAACGTCCATATAATTCGTTATTCTTGAGAAGTTTGATTTCAAAAACGGAATACACGTGTGCAGCATCATCATAGATGAGTTTTATTGGTAAAAGATAATCATCATAGTATTCGTCATGACCGAAGTCATATGGTGATTCAATACCTTGGAATGTACTAACTAATGAATTCTCAAATTTGAATTCTTCACCTTCCACGACAACATATTCCACATCTTGATTCATATATTTAAAGGAATAAGACATTCTATGTTCAACAACATCTATTAAATAAACTGGATTATCTTCTGTGCCTTGCTCAATTTCATCCACTGTGATGGTTTGAACATCTGTTGTTTCTTGTAGATAATATGTTCTCTCATTACTTGTCTCTAAGTCAGTTAAAGTGAATTGGAAACCATATAAGTAACCTAAGTCATTAGTGTAATCTAGCTGCACTTCAAATGTTCTAGTATCAAAGTTAACTTTCTTATTGAACTTTAATTCGCGGAATTCAGTGACAGCACCACTATTATCAGTGAATGTGACAAAGCCCTCATCCAACACTGTTAATTCGCTATAGTAATTACATGTGAGTTTATAGTAATAATCATCAGACAACATCACTTCAATACCATCAAGGTCTACTGTCTGGACTTCAGTGGTTTTTTGAAGCGGAATATCCTCGCTTCTTTCATCGATAACCTGTTTGCCTTCTTCTTCGTAGGTCATATAGAAAGATAAGACAAAATTATCATAGACATTGAAGTCGTCAACGAAATCTAGTTGTACTTCAAATGTTCTATTAATGAAGTTTGCGGTTTTATCAAAGATAAATTTATTCCATTCAGATTTAGCGCCACTATTATCTTCAAAATGGACTGTACCGCTATCAGCGGTTGCTTCAACGCCTTCATCCTTATAAGTAAATGAATAGTCATAAGTATTTACTAAATTGAAGAATTGATTGTTGTCTAATTTGATTTGTTGTTCTTCTGTAGTCTTTTGAAGATCATAAGTAATTTCGTTTGGTCCATCAGCGGTCATTGCTTCTGAAACAAGATTAAATTTGAAATCAGAGAAACGATCAAAGTCATCTTGATAATCAAGTTTGACAGTCATCATCATGGTTAAGAAGTTACATTTCTTATCCCACTCAATTCCTCTAAATTCAGATACCCGTGTCTCTTCTTTTAATGTTGCGAACTGTTCATCAAAGATGGTTTCGCCACCAAAGCGATTCTCACTTAAAACAATGTGATATTGTTGCTCTGGCTTTAAGTCAACAAACTCACCAAAGTTATGTGCTAGATATGTTGGAATCGAGTAATCGTAGTATTCGTTATACACTCTCAAAGTGAAAGGCGCTTTGCTTTCATCTTCCCTTTCGTCTTCACTTGGTTGATCATATTCTTCATATGCTTCACCATCAGGTCTTTCATCATTATGGTCAATAACATACAACTCATAAGACAGCGAGTTAGAAGTTACTGAAAAATTGTTAAATTGATAATCATAGTCATGAAGTGCAACAGAAATACCGGTACCCACTGCGACCGCTGCGACCGCGACAACTGAAGCTGCTGTTGCGACTGTTGCAGTTGTGGCAGCAATACTACTCGCGGTTGTAGAGCTTGTCACTGTTGTAGCGCCATGTGCAGGCGCAGTAGCTTTATTTACATACTGAACATTGACCTCTGTTTGTTTGCGGATGGTCTTACCAACATACTTCTCATTAAGCTCCCCTTCAGGTAGCTTATTCTCTTTTTGTGGAGTGGTTTCAGCCTTCTGAGTTTTACCGAATTCTAAGCCACTTGTGAGCTTTTCATTGGTTATTTCAATCTTATTAAATTCATCATTACGCATAAAGATACACAAAAAATATATAATATTTTGCTTACATTTTCATTAAAATTATGACTAAATCGGAAAGAATGAAAAAAGAGCCTAAAAACTCTTTGAATAATAGATATCAATCATTTATGATTAAAGAGTATTTGTTATGATACATATCATTAGGAGGTCGTTATGGCTGAAAAAACAAAAAAGAGTTTTTTCGAAACGCGCTTGATGCGTTCGAAAATCAAAAGTAGAACTGTTTCTCTTTTTCCAGAAGCCGGACTAGGTTATTTAGTTGGACCAATCCTCGCATTGTTAGGCAACGGTGTTATTAACATCTGGCTTATTCAATATTGGGATAAAGTCTTAGGCTTAAAAACATGGGCACCATTATTTGAAGTGCTTTTACCAATCTTCTCTTCAATCTTTATTATCGCCGGTAACATTTTGGTCGGTAGATTGATGGAAAGAAAACCAACTCTTGCCGGTAAAGCAAGACCACTTATCTTACTTGGTATGCCAATTATTTTAGTGGCGATGTTACTCTTATTCCTCGTCCCATTCCCAGGTGCCGCAAAAGAAGGCGCTGCTGCTGGTTCATTCGACGGTGGTTTACTCGCTTCTATCTTTATCGCTGTTGGTTATGTCTTATACTATGCAATCGCATGGCCAATGTATTACACATCACACAGTGCGTTAGTTAACTTATCCACTCGTGATGGTGGCAAACGTGGCTTATTAGGTACTGCTATTATGGCTGCACAATTAGGCGCTGCTGGTGTCTCCGGTATGGCTGGTGGTTGGTTAGTTAAGTTAATTGGTTTATTACCAGTTTACGAATATCAAACCACTATTACTAACGCTGAAGGCTTACCAGAAGTAATCAAAGTTAGCACAAACGACTATGTTGATATTGCAAATAAATTAAAAGAGAATCCTCTCTTCCAATACACCACAGTTATTAGCCGTGAACAAGCAAACACAAAATGGGTCATTTTAATGATTGTTATGGTTGCCGCTTTAATTCTCGGTTGTTTATTAGAATACTTCTTCACACGTGAACGTATTACAGAAGAAAATATCAAGAACGCTGAAGCTGCAGCTGAAGGAAACGCTAAAGGCGAAGCAAAGAAAGTTTCAATGGGCAAACAAATCGGCATTTGCTTTAAAGACAAATACTGGTGGTTACTCATGGCCTTCTGGTTCTTATATCAATTCGGTGGCATGATGAAGAACAATGACTTATCATTCTTCTCTCAAGCCTTCACTGGTGACGTTGCTACATCTTCAGATATTAATACTCTCGGCGCTATTCCTACCGCTTTAGGTATGGTTATCGTTTGGCCATTAGCCGCTAAATTAACAAAAGCTAAGACAATTTCTTTAGGTGGTGTTCTTGCTGCTCTTGCAGCCGCTGCATCATTCTCTGCTTTGACATTAGTTGAGAGCGCCAATCCACACGTTTTAACAAACGTTGCTGATCTCGCTAAATTCAAAGGTATCGCTATTGGTTCATTCTGTGTTAAAGCAATCGGTACCGCTCCGGCGATGTACATCTCCATTGCTTTAATGGCTAACGTATTAGATCACCAAGAAGCTGTTTATGGTGTCCGTACCGATGGCTTCACCATGGCGGTTTATGGCTCTATCATGGCTGCTATGAGCGGTATTTGTAATGGTATCATTGTTGGTCTTGATACTGCATTCCCAGATTTATATGCCAAACAATGGTTACACACATTCTTATCATACGGTGTCGAAGGTATTGCCTATCTCATCATCGCCGTTATGTTCTTGTTCATGAGCGTTGAAAAATTCACCAACGCTGACAACAAGGCTATCGTTGCTGATCAAAAAGCTGAAGTTTTAGCCGCTGGTGGTCAATGGGTTGAACCAGATGTCAGAGCTAAACAAGAAGAGGAAGAAAATAACCGTTTAGTTGAAGAAGCTAGAGTCGCAGAACTTAAAGAAGCATGTGAAAAGAAAGGCCTCAACTTCGAAGAAGAGAACGCTAAATTCTTAGCCAAGAAGGCTGAAGCTGATCAAAAGGCTGCTGATAAGAAAGCTGCTGCTGAAGCCAAGAAACAAGCAAAGCTTGATGCCATGACTGCTGATCAAAAGATCGCCATGGAAGAAAAAGCTAAAGCTCGTAAAGAAAAGCAAGATGCAAAAGATGCTGCTGCGTTAGTTGAACTCAATAGAATTAGGGAAGCTAAAGGCAGAATGGCTGTTGCTGAATAGTTTAAATTAAAACAAGCAAAAAGAGTGGTATCAAACCACTCTTTTATTTTTTTCTTTTTATTAATAGTTATCAGAATTGAAGGATTTCATTTCATCAAGTTTGAAGACTCTGATGGTGTTACCATTATTAACATCGAAGTAAAACTTAATAGCGACATTCTTTTCAGTGTTGATATAACATTCAGCGTACTTACAATCTTCAGTCTTAGTGAAAGAGCCCCTTGCACTATAATTGCTTGTGACATCAAAGCCATATTCATATTTATGATAGCCATTAGCCTCGAGGACTTGGTCATAACCATCTAAGTAGTAGACCTTGCTTCTATCATAGATGTTGTAGCACTTTTGATCTTGGCTTAATGTTCCATCTAATAGACCTTCATGAGCCCTTGTCATCTGATTAGGCATTGAATAGTCACTACCTAATTTAACAAATGGAATAACGACATTGAGTTTACCATCATACCAAGAGTTCATTGCTTCTTTATCACTATCAGTCCAATCATCTTTGCTATTTTGTTTATCTTCACCGAAGTAACCTTTATTCATCTTATAGAACCAGATTAAGGTGTTATGGAATGGACCATATGATTTACCCATATTATCAACATAGAGATAATGATTGGCGCTTATTAGTAATTCCACTTCTGCTTTTTCATCATAGCAGTACCAATAGCCACCATCAGTGGTATAGAAGGCGTAGAATGGATCTTCATAAGAACGAATAACGGTATAACCATTCTTTTTTAATGTTTCAGCGTATTCCGCTGGTTCGACATCAGCAAGATAAGCTGTATAATGTGACATTTGTTCTTTGTAATAACTTTTACCGTGCCAGATTTCAACATCTTTACCTTCTGGAGCAGGTAATGTTAAACGTTTGTCTTCTTTATTAGCCGCTAAATAGGTGGTTAATAATTCACAGTCTGGAATGACTTTATTGCCATTAATATTTGTGAATGTTTTAGTGTTCTTTTCATTAACATAGATTTCAGTGAAATCAGCATTGATATAGAACAAATATTTTTCATAAGCGAGCACTAAGTAACCAGAGTTATCTTCATATTTATGAACTTGTAGTTGTTTTTGTTTTTCTTCTGAAATATCAATCGAAGAACCAAGCAACCAATAAGTTTCACCATCAGTGCAAGTATAATCGATATCTTGGAAATAGCGTTTACCATCTTTTTCGCCGAAAAATATTCTATTACCATCTAAGAAATAGATTGAACTAGCGGTTTTATCATCTTCTTTATTATTAAATGAAATAGACCAGTTCTTTTCACTGTAGTAAGTAATACTGCTCTTACCTTCATATGTTCTCCACCAATAGGCACCCTCATCAACAGCTTTGTTAAATGATGCCATATCGGTGCTCTTTTCATATTTGAGCTCTTGTGTGAAGTAATCTTCATAATTAGAGTAGTTCTTACTTTTTCCAGTAAGACCGCCTAAAAGATCACATGATGTGATGGCTAAACTTAATAAAGAAATAGTAAATAACTTCGAATACTTATTCATAGTGTCACCCCTTAAAACCTTATAATTATATAACTTTTTGGGGTATTTTCACTATTTTCAGAGGATTATTACTTCTTCTTGGGGAGAATTAATAACATAGAGGTATCGTTTTTATATTGTTCGTAATCTGGTTTATAGTCCTTGAAATGTTTCTCTTCCATTGGAATAGAAATGAATAAGAACATCAATAAGTTAACAACCGCTCCCGCGATAAAGAACCAGTAGTTAAAATGTGAAATAATTAATGTCAAAGCAACACCAAACCAAATAGAAATTTCTCCTAAATAGTTAGGATGTCTTGAATATCTCCATAAACCCTTATCTAAAACTTGGGAACGATCTGTTCTTTGTTTTACAAACTTCTTCATTTGCAAATCAGCAATCAATTCAAGTAAAACACCTAGGACGATAATTGATAAGCCAATCACATCTAACATTGAAAAAGCAGTAACAGCAGCATACGCCATCGCTGGTAAAGAAGCAGCATAGACCACTAAAGTTGGGAACATACAAATACCTAATAAGTTAACAACTTGATAAAATTTACCAGTTTTTTGTTTGAGCATCTTATAACGCCAGTCAACATATGATAAGGAATGGAATCCTAAAATAAAGTTCAAAGTTAATCTGAATGAATATAAAGATATAACCACTAGTAAGAGAATTGTGCCAACATGCCAGTTTTGATATTTAAATAACAAGCAAAGATAAATCGCTAATGTTTGAAGTGACCAATAAGGGTCATACGCAGAAGCGGTTTTTAAGATTACACCACTGGCCCACACTATTACTGTGGCTATAATGTCTGCCAAAAGAATGGATAGATAATCATGAAGCCCTAGTCTTTCAAATAGTTGGAAAGAAAAAATAGCCGCCACAAAGGCAACAGAATAGATAATTAGAAGGGCTGATAATCCGATGACTCTTTTCATGTTTCTCTGGTTAGAAGGATAACATATATCAAAAAGAAAGATAATAACTTTTTGTAGCAGTTTATTAAAAATAAATCGTCTTATTAGCAGAGGTTATAAAGCGCTTTTATAAATATAAAGCAAATGATAAGATATTAAATCATGGTTAAGAAAGACTCCATTATCAATCTATTCAAGAAGTTCTTCCCATATGTAGTAATCATTATTGCATCTATTCTTTCATGCTTTGTTTATGTCTGTAATGGACTTGCCGCTGGTGATGATATTGGTTTCCATTTAGGTATGGTTAACGATTTAATCTATGGTTTTGACCATGGTTATTTTGGTTATTCCACTAATCATCTATTCATTGGGGGCTTTGCTTTATATAAC
>Ga0310696_10005137_pt1 | contig 15850 bp, 16 predicted proteins | sample AusTroGonzalo_MG_4_FD_203885 | JGI IMG/M metagenome (GOLD analysis project Ga0310696, IMG submission 203885) | Bovine rumen microbial communities from tropical cattle in Woodstock, Queensland, Australia - Gonzalo_02 (v2) (version 2) | ecosystem: Host-associated > Mammals > Digestive system >...
AATATGGGATTGGCATGCAGAATTATTCCGATGAGCAATGAAAATTCAGACATTAAGATAATCACAGACATCGGTGAATTGGAATTCCATGACTTTTTGATAAAACATCGATCCGAGCCGGAAGTGATGGATGTAAAGTTTTCCAACGTTTCTCCTTGCGATGGAATTATTGATGCTATTGAAAAATCCGATGCCGTTATTATAGGCCCATCAAATCCGATTACTTCAATTTTGCCGATATTGTCATTGGATGGTGTGAGGGATGCTTTAAAAAATACTCATGTGATTGCGGTATCTCCAATCATTGGCAATGATACTGTCAGCGGTCCTGCAAGCAAATTCATGAAAGCGTTGGGCATTGACGTTTCATCGGTTGGTGTTGCATCGTTATATGAAGATTTTTTAGATACCATGGTAATTGATGCAAAAGATGATGACAAAAAAATTGAGGTAAATCAAATAATTAATAAGGTAATAGTTACAAATACAATAATGAATAATTTAGATGCTAAAAAAAATTTGGCTGAAATTATTATTGAAAATATTCCTTAATATTTTATAGGCGGTTATTCAATGATACAAATGACTTTAATACAAATTGACAACTATGGTCCTTGGACCGTTACTCCAAGGCCGAGAACTGAATCAGATTTACAAATGCTACAAGCAAATTTATTTGCAGATTTAAATAATCATTTCGGTAATAAAAAAGGTTTGGTTTTCTTTACAAGATTCGACAACTTGCTTGCAATTTCAAATGGCCTTGATGAAGAGGACCATTTAAGAATTCAAAGATCTATCAGAAACAGATACCCTATTACTATCAGTATGGGTGTCGGTGCTGCTGAAACTCCTCACGAAGCTCAGAAATTGGCTACCATTGCACTTCAAAAAGCAGGAAGTGCCCAGTCAGGTGAGAGAAAGGAAATTTTGGCCATTGACAGTTTGGTCAGTGAAGAGGACAGTTTCGTTCAGGCGGCCCACATTGACATCAACAGTGTCACCGAAACCTTGACCGATATAGAATCTGCATTCGATACTAGTTTTATGGTCAACAAGGCTCAACATTACCTGATGACCAAATTGATTAAAAAAGGAGCATTGCTCTTCTTCATAGGTGGAGACAACTTCATGTCCCCATGCAACGGATTGTCCGAACAGGATATCGAAGACATCATGGTTGAAATCGATGATGAAATCGGAATCAAACTCAAAGCAGGTATTGGAAGAGGCAGAAATGCTGAAGATGCCGCTTACATGGCTGATATTGGCCTTGAAGAAATCCGCGCTCACAACAATGAAATGTGGACTTGGGTAATTGAAAAAGAATATTAAGGGGTATCATGCTCAAAGTAGTTGCGCCGATGGCAGGCATAACCGATGCCGAATTTTTAAATAAGGTTATACCTTTCGGTTTTAATGTAGCTACTTTGGGAGGATATAGTTTGGACGAGCAAACGATTGAGGCCAGCAGAAAAATTGTTGAAAGGGGAAGAAAAGAATTTGTTTTTCCTTTAAGCGAAACCTTTTCACATATTGAAAAAGAGATTGCTTCAATCAAAAAGGTTCACAGTCATGTAAAAGTATCGGCTAACGTACGCTCAACAACTCCACAACCGATAATCGATATAGGAAATATTAAAGATTTGGATATTGTAGAAATCAATTGTCATTGCCGTCAGGAAGAAATTTTAAATGTTGGTTGTGGCCAGGAAATGTTGAAAAGAGAGGATTTGGGCGATTTTATTTCCGAAGTTGCCGACAATGTTGACTGTGAAGTTTCAGTTAAGATTCGTGCCAATGTTGAAGGTGTTGATACTTTAAAAATTGCAGGTTTGATTGAGGACTCCGGTGCGGATTATTTGCATATTGACGCTATGAAAAAAGGAGTTTTCGATGCGGATTATAATCTTTTAAGAGAAGTTTGCAATAATGTTCATATCAAAGTAATTGGAAATAATTCTGTCAACAGTGAATTAAACGCTAAAAAAATGATTGAAACTGGAGTTAGTGGATTTTCAATAGCTCGTGCTATTATTTCCGGTAATTTAGGTTTCGATATTTCTTATTTTTAAATTCTTAAAACAATTGTTATTAGAAAACATTATTAATGGTTTTTAATATAAATAATTTCAATAGGTGATTTCATGGATTTTATAACACTTAAGAATATTACAAAAACTTTTGATGGTGTTGATGTTCTTAAAGATATTAATTTGAAGATTAGTGAAGGGGAGACTTTAGGTATTTTAGGACGTAGTGGTAGTGGAAAATCTGTTTTAATCAATATGCTCAGAGGTACATTGGATTACAAACCTGATGGTGGAAACATATTGGTTAATGTTGCAGTTTGCCCTGAATGTTTGGCTGTAGATTCTCCATCTCATGGCGGTGAAAAATGTAGTTGTGGAGCTACTTTGGAAACTAAGGAAGTTGATTTCTTCAATTGCGAAAGAAAATTATTCGCAAGTATCAAAAGAAGAATTTCCATCATGCTTCAACGTAACTTCGCATTGTATGATGAAGAGACTGTAATTGAGAATGTCATGAGAGCAATGGGCGATGACAAAGATTATGAAGAAAAAATTTATTTTGCTTTGGAATTATTGGAAATGGTTCAGATGAACCACAGGATTACTCACGTTGCCCGTGATTTAAGTGGTGGGGAAAAACAGAGAGTTGTGCTTGCAAGGCAGTTGGCTAAAAATCCTATGATGTTTTTGGCTGATGAACCGACAGGTACTTTAGACCCACAGACTGCTGTAAAACTTCACAATACATTAAAAGAAGGTGTAAAAGATGAAGGAATCACCATGTTAATTACATCTCACTGGCCTGAAGTCATGATTGAACTTGCAGACAATGTAATTTGGTTGGAAGACGGTCAAATTAAGGAAGAAGGTAATCCTCAGGAAGTTGTAGACAGTTTCATGGAAACTGTTCCGATTCCTAAAAAACCTGAAATTCCGGAATTCGGTGAACCTGAAGTCGTTCTTGAAGACGTTAAAAAGCATTATTATTCAATTGAACGTGGTGTTGTAAAGGCTGTTGATGGAATTGATCTGACCATTAATAAAGAAGAGATTTTTGGTATTGTCGGATTGAGCGGTTCTGGAAAAACAACAACAACCCGTATGTTGATCGGATTAACCGAACCAAGTAGCGGTGACATCAAAATCAAACTTGGTGATGAATGGATTGACATGACCAAAGTCGGCCCTCTTAATAGGGGACGTATCATGCCGTATATTGGTTTACTTCACCAGGAATATTCATTATATCCTCACAGAACCATTCTAGGTAACCTGACTGATGCTATCAGTTTAAACTTGCCTGCGGAATTCGGTAAAATCAAAGCTATTCACGCACTGACTACCGTAGGATTTACTGATGACATGGCAGTCAATATTCTTGACAAGTATCCTGACCAGTTAAGTGTTGGTGAAAAGCACAGAGTTGCTCTTGCACAGGTTCTAATTAAGGAACCTAATCTTATCGTGCTGGACGAACCGACAGGTACTATGGATCCTATTACTCGTGTTACAGTAACAGATTCCATCTTAAAGGCACGTACAGAACTGGAACAAACTTTCATCATAGTTTCTCACGATATGGACTTCGTTTTGGATGTTTGTGACAGAGCAGCTTTGATGAGAGGAGGAAAACTTCTGGACATAGGCACTCCTGAAGAGATTGTCCAGCAATTGACTCCGGATGAAAAAGAAGACATGCTTAAAAGAGAATAGGTAATTCCTATTCATTTAATCTTTTTTTAATTTCTTTCCAGTTAGGACAGTATTTGTCCATTAATTTTTTAAATTTTTTCCCGTGATTGAATTCTATCAGATGGCATAATTCATGAATCATCACATATTCGAGACATATCGGATCTTTTTTTGCTAGGTTCAAATTCAATGTGATTCTTTTGTTCTGATTGCAGTTTCCCCAGTTTTTCATCTTTCTTATCTTTACCTCAGAGGGTGTTTTTCCAACTATTCTTGTGCATTTGTCCAAAACCTGAGGAACGGCCATTTTCATTTGCAGGCGGTAAAATTCATCCAAAATATTCTTTCTTTTCTCGATTGTACTTCTGTCTGGAACCGGCAGATAGATTATACTTTTGTCACCATCAATCAGAACCTGTTTTACGCTGTCGTTTTTAACTAATTGGAGAGTGTATTCGTTTCCCCATAGATAATGCTTTTCACCGCTTTTGTATTTTAGGGGAGCTTTGATTTTTTTGTCCAAAATCAGTTTCTGCTTTTTTAAAATCCATTCCCTTTTTGACCTGATGAAATCGGCTATGTCTTTATCGGACATGTATGCAGGTGCGGATACCTTAACTTCGCCCGTTGGCGGCTGAATTCGCAGATACATGTTTTTGATGTTTTTGCGATATAGTGTGATGCGTAGTCCTTCGATTATTATAGTTTCCTTTGCCATCTTAATCATTCAATCTGTTTTCTAATATTTCATACCCACAACATTTCCCATAACAAAGATTATATATTCATAGTTTAAATAAATTATATTATTATTTTATATTTATTGAAATGAATTATTATTATTTTGGAGGTTTATCATGACTTGGGAAGATGCACCATCTCATATTTGCAGAGGGGGAGATATAAGGGGACTTGCTTTTTGTTGTCCTCCGGTAAAGCCATGTCCGGTATTAAATGCTTTACAGCAAGTTAATTTAACTCCACAGGAGTTTATCGATATTAAAGTTCAATTCGGAAAGGAAACTCGATTGGGTGAAGGGGCAGGAACCTGTTTCGGTTCACTTGTATGGTGTTGCAAACCGTCAAAACCTTGTCCTTTAAGAGACATGACATTAAGAAATATGGGAATGAGTCATGATGAATATCTGGACTTGAAAAAGGAATTGTCCGAAAGACTGGTTGGTGTTGAAAAGCCTGATCCTGATGAAAGGGCAGAAGCTTTGGCTGAAACATTCCATATCAGTAAGCTGGAAGCCATGAATGTTTTGACTGAATGCAATAATGATTTAAGGGCCGCTGTAAAAGTATTGCATGCAAGGTCTCTTGAAGATTCTGATTAAAATGGATTGGACTTCTCTTTATTTTAAAACTTCCAATTTAAACGTTTTTATTTTGGGCACTGGTGAAGTTGCCACAAGAAGGGCCAATAAATTCCTGGACCATGGGGCTAACGTAAAGCTGGCCGGAAGCATTTTGTCTGATGAATTGGTACATAAAGGGGCTGTTTTGTGTTCTACCGATGATGTTGATGAACTGGTCGAGTGGTCTGATTTGGTTGTTGTCGCAAGCGCAGACAAGGAGCTGTGCGATTATGTTTGCAGAATTGCTCGGGACAAACTGGTCAATAGGGCTGATTTTCCGCAGGAGGGGGATGTGATTGTTCCGACAAGCTTCAATATTGGCGATGTTGAAATATCTATTTTTACCAACGGCAAAAGTCCGTTGATGGCTCGTCAGCTTAGAAAAAAGATTCAGTCCATAATAACTGAAGAGGATATTCTGGAAATCGAGCTTCAGGATTATGCACGTTCGATTTTAAAGGAGACTCTCGATGACCAGAAGGACAGAAGAGAATGCCTTTACATGATTTTTGAAGATGAAAAAATTAACGGCTATATTGAAAACCGGCAAATCGATGAAGCTAAAGAGCACATTAATAATTTGATAAGGGGATTAGAGTGATACTTAATTTGAGGGTTGACCATAAGATTGCAGATGTCCATGCAATGGAAAATATTGCAAAGGATATGGACGATCTGTTTTGGAAATTGCAGGAAAAGTATTCAATCGGTGAATATGTCGAAATTTCTACATGCAACAGGAAGGAATATTACATAAACAATGATTATATTGATGAGGATGATGAACTACTTTCTCATGAAAATCAAAGCATTATCATTGAATACGGTCAGTCTGCGGTTATGCACCTTTTGCGTATGACTTCAGGTCTGGAATCCATGATTGTCGGTGAGGATCAGATTCTGGGCCAGGTCAAGGATGCCAAAAACAAGGCGGTTAAAAATCACCACTGCGGCAAAAATCTTGATGCTGTTTTTACAAAGGCCATTCATGTAGGCCAAGTTGTCAGAAACAAGACCAACATCAACAAGGGGGCCGTTTCCATAGGTTCTGCAGCAATCGACCTTGCAGAAAAGCACATGGGCAGTCTTGATGACAAGTCAGTTCTTGTAATCGGTGCCGGTAAAATGGGCAGATTGGTTGCAAAGGCACTTGCCGAGAAGGATTTGAATGCAATTTTAGTTGCAAACAGAACCTATTACGTTGCAGTTGAGCTTGCTAAGGATCTGGGCGGTGAGGCCATTCTTTTCAGTGATCTGGAAAAGCACCTTGCCACTGCAGATTTGGTAATCAGCGCTACCAGCGCTCCCCATGCAATCATTACAAAAGAACGTCTTTTAGGAATTGATAGGGATTATGAAAGCCTAATGATGGTTGATATTGCAAATCCAAGAGATATTTCTGATGATGTGTCTGAATTGGGTGTTAAATCTTTTAATATAGATGATTTAAGGGAAATTGCAGATGAAAACACTCGCCTCAGAATTAAGGAATTCGGTGAAGCGGAAAATATCATCGATGAAGAGTTCAATTTACTTAAAGAATCCTTTAAAATAATGGAAGTTGAAGAAATTCTTGGCAATTTAAGAGCATCTATGGAAGAGATAAGACAACGTGAAAGTAAAAAAGCAATGGGCAAGTTGTCTGATATAGATGGCAGTGCAAAAATAATAGATAATCTTACAAATTCCATTGTCAACAAGATATTTTTCGATATTTCCAAAAAAGTAAAAACCGCCGCAAAAGAAGAAAATGCGGAAGTAATTAAAGCGGCAGAATATATTTTCGATAATGATTAAAGGATGTTTTTATTCAAACATTCCTTTAACGTCACTGTTTTTGATTTTTGTTGATTCAACGGCATAGTCAATGTTTTGCATATTGATGATGTCTGAATCATTTGCTATTGCATTGTGAAGAGCGGTCTTTAAGATTTTTTCCTTGATGTCTCTTCCGGACATGCCTTTTGTAAGTTTTACAAGTTTGCTCAAATCCAAATCACAATCCAAAGGCATTGTTTTTAGATTATTTTCTAAAATGGCCTGTCTTTCTTCATCATTCGGCAATTTGAATTCGATTTCCTCTTCAAAACGGCTTCTTACTGCATAATCAAGGGAACTAGGATTGTTTGTTGCTCCAATGGTTATCACTGATTTGTTGTCGTTGATTCCATCCATTTCAGTTAAAAGGGAGTTTACAATTTCTGAAACGTCTCCCCTTAATGATTGAAAAGATCTGTGAAGTGCAACGGCATCGATTTCATCAATGAATATGATTGACGGTGAATTTTCACTGGCTTTTTTGAACAATTCATGAATTTTGGATGCACCGTCTCCAACATGGTCGCCGATTAATGAAGTGGCTTTGATTAGATACAATGGAACATCAAGCTCGTTGGCAAGTGCCTTTACAAGCATTGTTTTGCCGGTACCTGGAAGTCCGTAAAAGAGAATGTTTTTTGGAGCCCAAGGTCCGAATCTGTCCGGGTCTTCCAGATATTTGGTAATGACCTTGACCTTATTCTTGGCATTTTTTTGCCCAACAATGTCTGAAAGAAGTATGTTTGATTTGACTTTTGATTCTCTCTTTAATTTGTTCAATTCATCTGTAATGATCTTTATTTTGGTATTTTCAGAAATTATTGTGTTGTTAGGTTTTGCAGTTATGATTTCAAAACCGTAGTCCGGGATGATTTTCTGGTCAAACAAATGTGAATTTTCACGCACAACCAATCCCAACCATTGCTCACGTGCATATTCTTCAAATAGTGTTTTGTTGGTTATTTCTATATCTTCATCCATTAATGTAAAATCAAATGGATATCCAACCGGTTTCAGCACGACAAGCTCTGCATATTCCTTATCATCGTTTTCTTTTATTGTTTGCTTCTGATTGGCTGTTTTCATTTCCTGCTTTTTGCTGTCACTTTTCAAATCATCACCTCCATGTCTGTAATTTTAACATTTTTCTTTTTGTTTTAATTATTTAAATACTTGTTGAATTAAATATATTGTTTAATAAGGAGTATTGGTTTATGAGTTTCAGATCAAGAAGGGTAATTTTTTCAACACCATTCTATATGATATTTGAATATTTTTTACTCAAATATGCATTTTTGCTGTTGGGAGGTATCAGCGATATTTATCTGATTTCAATCGTGCTGTTCATTGGATTTTTACGGTTGTTTCCAATGTTTTTGGAAGCTAAAAAGTCAAGGAAATTCACTAGGTTTTTAACAACGCTTGACGGGGTCTGGATGTGGTTTTCGTTGATGCTGTTAATTGATACTGTTGCAGTTTATATCATTAACATGTTTATTTCTCTTCCGATAAGTGTCAATGCAATATTTCTGGCAATTGTACCAGTATTAGGCATTTACAATTATTATAAGGCCCATAAACTAGTTGTCAATGAGCAAACGTTAACATTTGATGATTTGCCTCGCGATATCGATATCGTTCAGTTTTCGGATGTCCATTTCGGTTCCGTAAGGCATAGGGAAATCATTCGCCAAATAGTTGAAAAACTCAAGGAACTTGAGGGCACTTGTGAGCTGGCAATCATTTCAGGAGATTTGGCCGACGGTTCGTCAGTTGTTGAGGAAGATGACTTTTTGGCATTTCGTGAAGTTAGGATGCCTGTAGTTTTTACTCCCGGAAACCATGACTTCTATCCCGGAATTGATGATGTCATCAGGGCCTGCAGGAAAGCGGGCATTATTGTTTTGGATAATGAAAGCTGGCAATTCGAATTTTTAAATATTTTTGGCTTGACTTTCAGTTTTGAGGACAGATCCGTTCCGAGAATTGATGAAAGTCTCGTAAAGGAAGGTTTTTTAAACATCCTCAACTATCATGTTCCCTATTATTGGGAGGAATTTTCAAAAATAGGTTTTGACATTCAGCTTTCCGGCCATACTCATGGTGGACAATTCTATCCTGCCATAAACTTTACAAAATTGTTATTTAAATATAATAAAGGACTTTTTAGGGATAATTTAGGCAAATACCTTCATGTAACAACAGGTGTTGGCTCGATGGACACTCCGATGAGATGGGGAACTGATTCCGAACTTGTAGTCCTGAAATTAAGAAAAAATTAAATTTATTAACAGTCACTGCTAAATAATATTATATGGCAATTGATGATAATCATACTCATTTTTGTATTTACTGCGGCTCTAGAATTGACCAGGGTCAGAATTTCTGTTCCGAGTGTGGAAAACCGGTTTATAGGGAAGAGCCGACTGTTAGGAAGGCTCCATCAAAATATGATGCAAAAATTGAAGAGCTGGAACAGGAATATAACAATAAACAGGCCCGAGCCAAGGAATTGATTGGAAAGCTTTTTGAACCTGATCATTTGGCCTATGAACGGTTCAATGCATCAATAACAAAATCAAATAATCTTTTTGATATTCAACTGGGAATAGCAAAAAAGATGGCTGAAATGGATTTTGATGATAATCCATTTGTTGTAAAGGAAATGGATGCAAAAATTCAAACTTTAGAGACTTTCGTTGATAAAATGGAGGATTTGACAAATGAACTGATCATTCATTTGAGCTCCAATAAAAAGGATAATGATGACATCAACAACCTCTTCAGCGATATGGATGATTTAATAGATTCCGTAAAGGACTACTAAATCATTGATTCATATATTTTTTTCATTTTAAGGGAGTCGATATCTCTCAGCGGTGTTTCACAGATGATGTTTGCCTTCCAGCCGTTATCGATTAGATTGGCAAGCAGATCTTTGACGTTTGGGCCGTATTCATCGCTTTCATCCAATGTGTGGTGTTTGACTTCACCTCCCTGGCTGTATTCTATTGTTGTAAAGTGGCAATGCAGAATATCGATATCCAGGTGGTCTTCAATTGTTGAGAATATGCAATTGTAATCTTCTTTTTTGGTTAAAAAACCTCTTCCTCTTGCGTGAACATGTGCAAAGTCGATTGTCGGTTCGAAATGGTCAAATGTAGCACATAACTCCACCACTTCCCCTACATTTCCAAGCTGGGTTCTTTTACCGGTGGTTTCAGGTGCAAATGTAAAGTCTTCAATGCCTTCTGCTTCAAGCTCTTCAAACAGTTTGTTGACGGTATTTTTTGATATTTCCATAGCCTTTTCAGGTTTTCTGTTCAGATAGGCTCCTGGGTGAAACACCAGTCTGTATGCTCCCATCCATTCGCCTGCGCGGGCTGCAGATATTAAATGGCCAATGCTTTTTTCAAGCTTTTCAGCTTCTTTGGCACATAAGTTGATATAGTATGGGGCATGCATAGAGACTAAAACATCATGCTTTTCTGATTCCTCTTTCAATGTGGTTGCGGCTTTTTCACCAATTCTTACTCCGTAAGGTGATTGGTATTCGTAGGAATCAAGTCCTTCATCCTGTATATATTTTGGAGCCTTATATGCTGGGCCTTTATAATCGACAGGGCTGCCTGCAGGTCCAAAAAGTACGTTATGTTTCATTTAAATCAGTTAAAAAAATAGTAAAAATAGGGAATTTAGAATATTCCCATGGCTTTGTTGGTTTTTGCAATTGACTTTTCGTTGTCGCTTTCCATTTCTAGAAGTGCACGAATTGCATCGATGTTTTCAGGTATTACGTCGGATTCCTGGTGTACTGCCTGCATGTAGAACAATTCGTTGCCTACAACATTGATGGATTCTTTCCAGACTGGAATTTCGTATAAATCGTTTCTGTTCCTTCCAAGTTCTTTGGCATATTCCATTAACTCGGCAGTGGAACCTAATCCTTCTTCGGCGGACACGACTATTACTCTTGAACGTTTTTCCAAAGCTTCAATGATTTCTTCGGTTTCCACATCGTTATTGATTTCCACCATGATGTTGTGCTGGTGCATTAGAGTAGTTGGCACGAGCAATGCCATGGTTGTAACGTCGATTCCGTTCATTACGGTTTTTACGTCAGGACCGTGGTGGGATGGTACCTTTGGAGGATTTGGTACGATTGCGTTGATTGGTCCTTTTTTGATTTCGGATGGGTCTGATCCTCTTCTAACCATTACTGCCCTTACTTTTTTGATATCGGCAATAGGGTCGATTGTGGATAATGTACGGGTCAGTCCTGTGGTGTTACAGGATACTACTCTGGTGTAGTCTGCTCCGTATGAGTCATCGTAATTGGAAATTGCATTAAATGAAAGGCCGGTTAAGTCATGGTCTTCTCCACCTTGATAGATTGCTTTAACGCCTGCTTTTTTATACATTTCAAGGTTTTGAGGTCCGATACTGCCTGGAGTACAATCAACAACAACATCTGCTTCCTGAATCATGTCTTCAACAGTACCTGCTATTTCAATTCCGGCATCTTTGAATAATTGTTCTCTTTCAGGAATTCCAATGTATAATGGATAGCCTTTTTCTTCAACAGCAGTTCTTGCTTCGTAGTTTGGTCTAGTTTTACTTACACCAATAACTTTCATGTCATCTTGAGCGGCTACTGCATCAGCCACTCTTTTACCGATGGTTCCATAACCATTAATTGCAACAGTTTTCATTTTAATCCCTTTTTAAAATTATAATATCAAGTATTATATGGATTAAAATCTGTTGTTCAAATTATATATAATTTGATATTTTTGATTTTAGCAAAAATGCTATTCAAATTTGATTGAGCCTGCCATGGATTTCATCAGGGTTTCGTTATCACACTGCATTAGGATATATCTGTTGTTGTCTCCGGCAATTGCCATGTCATGGTAATTGGTTTCGCCAATAATGTTTTCTCCGGTGAAATGTATTATTGTAGTGTTGTTTGTAGTGTTCACTTTAACAGCAGTGTTGTTTTTAGCCATATCTTCATAATATTTCAGCAGGTCTGCTTTTGCCCCTGTTGATTGGGTATAAACGATGTTGATTTTTGCGCTGTCATTTCTGTAATTCACTGTAAGATTGATGTTCTTGCTAGGTATTCCTTCCTGTTTTTCAAATGACATCCCTTTAGGCACGTTCATCTTGAAGTAGGAATCAAAATCATGCTCTTCTAAAGTAAGATTGTTTTCGGCAAATCCCACGTTTATAATCAGTAGGCAAACCAATGCCAAAAATAGCATTAACATAAGGCTTTTGAGGGGTTTCATATTATCACCATTAATATGTTTGAGATTTAGGTTATAAAATGTTGGTGCAAATGTGGATGGTTTTACATTGGCGTTTGTGTTTTTAGATTGGTGTTGTTAATGTTTTGGTAGGTAAAAAATAAAAGATAAGTAGGATTCTATTCCACTTTGAATCCTGCTTCTTCAACAGCTTCTGTGATGTCTGCATCACTTACGTCGTCGGACATTGTAATGGTGGTAATTCCAGAGTCCAAATCTGCTTTGGCATCTTCGATTCCATCAACGTCTTTTAGGGAAAGTTCAACAGCATTTACACATGATGGGCAGTGCATGCCCACTACTTTGATTTCTTTTTCAGCCATAATAAATCACCTTATTATCGATAGTTAATATTAGTTGATTGATTTATTTAAACTTTTAGAGGCTCCTAATTTTTCATTGGCACTTTTGTGTTTTCTTTGGAAATTATAGTTCAGCAATGTCAATGAATGAAGAACTACAATCACAGATCCTATGTTGTGGATTAAAGCCCCTTCGATAGGTCCCAACATGCCCAGAATGGCCAATGTCATTGCGCTGATGTTTAGAATCATTGCAAAGGCAATGTTTATATTTATTGTTTTCATTGTTTTTTTGGCCATTGCGATTAGATGGGGTATGTCTTCAATGTTGTCATTAATCAATGCAATGTTTGAGGCTTCAATTGAAATTTCGCTTCCAATGCTTCCCATCGCTATTCCCACATTTGCCTTTTTAAGGGCGGTGGCATCATTTATTCCGTCTCCGATCATTGCGATTCTGTTTCCTTTGTTCTGCTCTTGTTTTATGTATTCTGTCTTATCTTCAGGAAGGCAATTTGCCCTTATGTTTCTTATTTTAAGGATGTCTGCAATGTATTTGGCGGTCTCATAGATGTCTCCGGTAAGCAATGTGGTTCTCACTCTCAATCCTTTAAGTGTCCAGATTGTTTGCTTTGCATTTTTGCGTATGGTGTCTCTAAGAGTCAGATTTCCAATAAATTCGCCGTTTTTTGCGACATATATTGTGATTTCTCCTTTCCGGTTTTCTTTTTTGTCTTTAATTTTGATTTTCTCATTTTTTATAAGTTTTTTGTTCCCGGCAACTATTTTTGAGTCATTGATTATTCCGCTGACCCCATTTCCGATATGTATCTTGAAGTCCTCAACATCTGCAAAATCGGTGCCGTCATAATATTTAAGTATTGATTTTGCAAGTGGATGTTCGGATTTGGATTCCAATGAGGCAAGCAGATATAACATTTCATCTTTATCGTCTGAAGTAACGTCAACCACTTGTGGGGTTCCGTTTGTCAGTGTTCCTGTTTTATCGAATATCAGTTCGTCTATTTGGGCCAGCTCTTCTATTGATGAGCCGTCCTTAACCAATATCCCTCTTTTTGCCAGATTTCCAATTGATGCTGAAATTGCAGTTGGTGTAGCCAATACAAATGCACATGGGCAGAAAACCACAAGTATTGTAACTGATCTTATGATTTCAAAGGTGTATAGATATGTCAATACTGATGCCGTAAAGGCAATTACAACAATCAGTGTGGCCCATTTGTCGGCAGATCTTACAATTTCCGTATTTTCAGGTGCTGATGATGTAACCAATTCAATCAGTTTTTGCAGGGAACTGTCTTTGCTTTCTTTTGTTGTCTTCATTTCAAATGAGCCATAGAGATTTATGGTTCCGCTGTATACCTCGTCGTTTTCACTCTTGTCCACGGGAAGGGATTCTCCTGTCAAGGTTGATTGGTCAATTGAGGTTTCTCCATTTATTAGGATTCCGTCTGTTGGGATTCTTTCTCCTGGAAGCACTTTTAAAATGTCTCCAACTTGTACATTTTCAACAGGTATTGTTTCTTCTTTGTTGTTTCTAATTCTTGTTGCCTTTTGAGGTGTGATTTTAATAAGTTCTTCAATTCTTCCATTTGTTTTGGATGTTGTATACTCTTCTAAAAATCCTCCGATTGCCATGATTGTTGCAATTTCACCAGCTGCAAACACTTCACCAATTATTATTGAAGCTATGATTGCCATTGTGACAAGTAAATCTGCTTTAATATCAAATTCGCTTACTAGTCCCTCTATACATTCCTTGAATATAGGAACTCCGCAAAGCATAACTGCAACATATGAAATATAATCGAGTGATAAGATGAAACTGGCAATTAGACTTACTGCAGAGATAAGTATGAGTGTGATATCAGTTTTTTGATTTCTTGTAAATTCCATTGCTATCAACTCCAATAGTATAGGTATACCCCATAGGGTATTAAGTTATTTTAAAAAAAATTAAAGTCGAGAGTAGTATTCCAAAATTGTTGAGATGTCACTTAAAGCATCATCGGCATCGCCTTCATTGAGAGCCTGTTTTACGCAGTGCTCGAGATGGCCTTCAGCAATTATGTGTCCGACCTTATGCAAAGCGGATTTTGATGCATTAACCTGCATCAGTATCTGTTCACATGGAATATCTTCATCAATCATGCGGTCAATTGCATTCAACTGGCCGATGATTTTTTTGAGTCTTCTGTGTAGATTTTCACTGTCCATACATTGTTTCAAAATAACACATCCTATACCTATGGGGGTATATGTCTGAATTAGTATATAAACGTTTTGGTGAAAAAAATAAAAAAATAAAAAAAGGAGGAAAATTTCAAGACTATGCTTGATTTTCCATTTCTTCAAATTTAGCTGGGAAATACTCGTCTACTACGTATTCAAGCCCATATTTTGAGAAAGATTGCTGTTCTGCTTTTTTACCGATTTTAAGCATCTTTTTAATTTCAGTTTGCCAGAAATCAGTTTTATACCTTGGGTCTTTTGAAAGCTCTTTTAATCTCATGACGTCAACATCTTTGAGTTTATCGGTAGGTAACTCATAATTGATGATGTCTGATGCGGTTACTCCAATGAATTTGGCATCAGGAGTAGCCAATTCGTGATTGACGTGAGCCAGTTTTGCACTTCCTGAAATAATTACTTGTGCAATGTGGAATCCCCAAGGGTCTCCGTCGTTACAGATATAGACTGGCAATCCTTTTTCTTCATTAAGTCTTTTAATGAATCTTCTTGTAGCACGTGCGGCCTGTCCTTTGAGCCCAACAATCAAGCAATTGAATCTTTTATGGGCATCTTCTTGCACTAACCTATGGAACATTCCCATTGTTTCCACAGCTAATACTTTATCAACATTACATTTCTCTAATTCTACTTGGTCGATTGTTGGTGAGATTGTATATCCGTTTTTTCCCATTCTGGTTGCATTAAGTTTTGTACCTTCATCCACTAAGTCGATGTCACCGTAAACTGATGCACCGTCTTCTTCTGGCATTAAACCTAGCTCTTCACGGGTTGTTCCCAAAGTTACTTCCAAATCCTCTCCAACAATGTTGGATTCTTGCTGGTTTTTGAAACTGATTCCCCATCCTTCGGAAACATAATACATTTCCCTGATGGTAGCTGTTTTTTCACGGGCTACAAGGTCTTTACAGAAATTGGCAACATATACCATTTGACCTATTTTTCTGATTTGTTTCACGTTACCTAATGATCTTCTACCGTATCTGTCACCTAATACATAATATCTTTTAGCCTCATCGTAAACAATGTTTCCAGTACCTCTTGAAGGAACTTTGACACTT
>Ga0310696_10005138_pt1 | contig 15843 bp, 11 predicted proteins | sample AusTroGonzalo_MG_4_FD_203885 | JGI IMG/M metagenome (GOLD analysis project Ga0310696, IMG submission 203885) | Bovine rumen microbial communities from tropical cattle in Woodstock, Queensland, Australia - Gonzalo_02 (v2) (version 2) | ecosystem: Host-associated > Mammals > Digestive system >...
CCCGTCCCGGGCGCCGACGGCTACATCATCCGCTACGGCATCGAGCCGGGCAAGCTCTACAACAGCTACATCGTCTACGACGCCAACTCCTTCAAGCTCCACAGCCTCAACACCGAGTCCGAATACACCTTCGAGGTCGAATCCTTCGACTCCGGCCTGGATTTCTTCCGGCCGAAGACCGAGGAGATCAACGGCACCGGCGGCGAGGTCGAGATCAACAAGCGCACGCCCGGCCAGCGCGGCGGCGGTTACGGCGGCGACGCCAACACCAAGCGCGTGATGATCAAGGAAGGCGTGGACCAGTACGTCTTCGACGGCATCGATCCGGGCTACTGGGTCATCAACCACAGCTACGGTCCCGTCCTGTGGGCCGGTGAGCTGAGCGCCGCCGACCTCATCGGCGAAGGCGAACCGGGCATCGAAGCCAAGCTCACGGAGATGGGCACCGGCACCCAGGTGACCGCCGAGATGTGGATGAAGGTCGTGCGCGGTCCCGAGACCGGCCAGGTGGTGCTGGAGATCCGGCGCCAGGGCCGTCGCGGCGGCTGGCCCGGCATGATGGGCGGCATGGGCGCCCCGCAGATGGGCGGCGTGTCCTCCCCCGTGGTCAACCCTGACAACACCATCACCTTCAACTATTCCGCGCCCAACGCGAAATCCGTCAAGGTGAACACCCAGTTCGCCGGCACGCAGGAGATGAGCAAGAACGAGCGCGGCATCTGGACCGTCACCCTCGGCCCCGTGGCCCCGGACATGTATCCCTACAGCTTCGACGTGGACGGCGTCCAGGTGATGGACCCGCAGAACCCGGACTGGTTCCCCAACGAGACCTTCAAGAACAGCCTCGTGGATGTCCGCGGCACGGGTGAGCCCCTCCTCCATGCCCTCAAGAACGTGCCCCACGGCAGCGTGGACTACGTGAACTACTGGTCCGAAAGCCTCGGCACCTGGGGCAACGCCATCGTCTACACCCCGCCGCAGTACGACAAGAACAAAAACAAGAAGTACCCGGTCTTCTATCTGATCAGCGGCACCACCGACACCGAGGAGGTCTACTTCAAGGTCGGCCGGATGAACCTCATCCTCGACAACCTCCTCGCGGAGGGCAAGGCGAAGGAGATGATTATCGTCCTGCCGTATGGCAACCCGTCGAAATACTTCCCCGCCGGACAGGCCCCGCGCATGGGCGACCTGTTCACCAAGGACCTCATCAGCGACCTGATGCCCTTCGTGGAGAAGAACTACCGCACCCTGAACGACCGCGACCACCGCGCCATCGGCGGCTTCTCCCGCGGCGGCAACCAGGGCCTGGCGATCGGCCTGACGAACCTCGACAAGTTCTCCTGGCTGTGCTCCTACAGCTCCTTCACCAGCACCACCCTGCCGGGTGGCGTGTATGACGACCCGTCCCTCAACGACAAGATCCACCTCTTCTGGCTGGGCGTCGGCACGGACGACTTCCTCTACGGCAACGCCAAGGACTACATGGATTTCCTCGACAGTAAAGGAATCAACAATGTCAAGGTGTTCACGAACGACAAGTTCGGCCACACCTGGATGAACGCCAAGTACTGGCTCGATGAGTCCCTCCCCCTCCTGTTCCAAGAATAATGACGCGATATGAAAGCCTATAGAATTCTTTTCGCAGCGTCGCTGCTGCTTCTCCCCCTGCTCTCCCAGGCCCAGCCGCCGCAGGCCGGCGAAGGCCAGCGCCTCACTCCGCAGGTGATGGCGCGGATGTTCCCCGCCGGGGTCGTCTCGCCCGAGTACCACGCCGACGGATCCGTCACCTTCCGCTGCCAGGCCGCGAACGCCAAGGCGGTCGAGCTGGACTGCCAGATGTTCTCCCAGGCCCAGCCCATGACCAAGGGCGACAACGGCGTCTGGAGCATCACCGTGACCCCGGGCAAGCCGGACATCTATCCCTACGCCTTCGTGATCGACGGCACCAAGATCGCCGATCCCAACAATATGTTCATCTTCCCCAACGAGGGCTTCAAGTACTCGCTGGCTGATGTTCGCGGAGCAGAACCCTCCATTCAGGACATCCGGGACGTGCCGCACGGCAAGGTGAGCTACCGCTACTACCACTCCAACACCTGCGGGATCGACCGCGTGATGTGCGTCTATACCCCGGCGAACTACGACCCCGCCGGCAAGGAGAAGCTTCCGGTGCTCTACCTCATCCACGGCATGACGGACACCTACGAGACCTGGTTCAAGGTGGGCCACGTCAACAACATCCTGGACAACCTCATCGCGCAGGGCCTCGCCAAGCGCATGATCGTGGTGATGCCTTACGCGAACCCCTACATCGAGATGATGCGTCAGGGTCTCGCCGACCGCTATGATTCGATGGACACCGAGCGCGTGGCCCGGGAGATCCTCGACGACGTCCGCCCCTTCATCGAGGCCAACTATGCCGTCAAGACTTCCGCGAAGGACCGCGCCGTGGCCGGCTTCTCGCTCGGCGGACGGCAGGCGCTCGCCACCGGCCTGGGCCATCCCGAGGCCTTCCAGTGGGTCTGCGCCTTCGCCCCCGCCATCTTCGGCGAGGAGTACAAGACCAACTTCACCAACGGCACCTATGCGCCGATCGAAAGCGTCAAGAAGGGCGTCAAGTTCCTCTGGATCGGCACCGGCACCTCGGACTTCCTCATCGATGTCTCCCGCGGGCTGGACGCCTACCTGACGGAGAACAACGTCAAGCACACGTTCTACACCCCGGACGGCGGCCACACCTGGATGAACTGCCGCGACTACCTCACCCGCGTAGCCCAACTGCTATTCAAATAAACACAAGATAACATGAAGAAAATCCTTATCGTTTTCAGCTCCTTGGTCCTGCTGGCCGCCTGCGGTCCCAAGCAGACCTATGAGTATCCGTTCCAGAACCCGCGCCTTTCCACCGACGAGCGCATCGACAACCTGATGTCCCTGCTCACCCTGGAGGACAAGGTCGGCCTGATGATGAACAAGAACGTCTCCATCGACCGCCTCGGCATTCCTTCCTACAACTGGTGGAGCGAGGCCTGCCACGGCGTCCGCCAGGACGGCTACACGGTCTATCCGCAGCCGATCGGCATGGCCGCCGCCTTCAACCCGCAGCAGGTCTACGACGTCTTCTCGCAGGTGTCCGACGAGGCGCGCGCCAACTGGAACCGCTCCTCGCGCGACATCTTCAACGTGCCGATGGGCGCCACCTACTACCCCGGCAATCCGGAGCTCTCCTTCTGGTGCCCGAACATCAACATCTTCCGCGATCCGCGCTGGGGCCGCGGCCAGGAGACCTGCGGCGAGGATCCCTACCTCACCGGCGTCCTGGGCCTGCAGACCGTCCTCGGCATGCAGGGCAACGACAAGCACTACTTCAAGACGCACGCCTGCGCCAAGCACTATGCCGTCCACAGCGGTCCCGAGCCGCTGCGCCACAGCTACGACGCCCGCGTGTCGCAGCGCGACCTCTGGGAGACCTACCTCCCGGCGTTCAAGAAGCTGGTGGTCGAGGGCAACGTGCGCGAGGTGATGAGCGCCTACAACCGCTACGAGGGCGTGCCCTGCAGCTCCAATGACCGTCTGCTCAACGACATCCTGCGCGGCAAATGGGGCTTCGACGCCATCGTCGTCACCGACTGCGACGCCATCAACAACTACTACACCCCCGGCCAGCACATGACCAATCCCAACGCCCTGAGCGCCGCCGTGGAGGTGGCCCTGAACGGCGCCGACCTGGAGTGCGGCAAGGTGATGATCGCCCTCATCGAGGGCCTGCAGGAAGGGCTCGTCAAGGAGGAAGACCTCGACGTCCACCTGCGCAGAATCCTGCGCGGCCGCTTCGAGCTGGGTATGTTCGACCCGGCCGAGATGCTCCCCTGGGCCAAGCTGGGCGAGGATGTAATCAGCAGCGAAGAGCATGACGCGCTGGCCACCCAGGCCGCCCGCGAGTCGATGGTGCTTCTCGCCAACAACGGCGTCCTCCCGCTGTCCAAGCAGCTGAAGACCATTGCCGTGATCGGCCCCAACGCCAACGACACCGACCTGCTGAACGGCAACTACGGCGGCACCCCGACCGAGGCGCACACCCACTCCCTGCTCGAGGGGATCCGCAACGCCGTGCCCGAGGCCAACGTCCTCTACGCCAAGGGCTGCACGCTCAACGACGACTACAACACGATCTACCACCTGCCCGACTTCAACGACGGCCAGGGTATGTTCGTGGAGTTCTGGGACAACAACGAGATGAAGGGCAAACCCGCCGCCGGCGGCTACTACAAGAGCCTCAATTTCAGCACCTTCGGAGCCTACGGCTTCGCCGAGGGCGTCCCCACGGACAAGATCTCCGTGCGCATCAAGGGCCGCTACGTCCCCAACTTCACCGGTCCGATGAGCTATACGGTCAACTCCGACAACGGCTACATCCTCAAGGTCAACGGCCGCGTGGTCGAGAACGCCAAGGCTGCGACGGGCGGCATGCGCGGATTCGGCCGCCGCGGGGGCATCGACTACAAGACCTTCGATGTCCAGGCCGGCAAGCCGATCGACATCGAGATCGAGTACCGCCGCGGTGCGGGCCCGTTCGCGATGCTGCGCGCCGATTTCTGCGAGCGCAAGTTCGCGGACTTCGCCGCGGAGAAGGAACTGGTGGCGGATGCTGACGTGATCGTCATCATCGGCGGCATCTCCGCCCAGATGGAGGGCGAAGGCGGCGACAAGGCCGACATCGAGCTCCCCGCCGTGCAGCAGCGCCTGCTGAAGGCGATGCACGAGACGGGCAAGCCGGTCGTGTTTGTCAACTGCTCCGGCTCCGCCATCGCGTTCAAGAGCGTCGAGGGGCAGTATGACGCCCTGCTGCAGGCCTGGTATCCGGGCCAGGGCGGCGCCAAGGCCCTCGCCGACGTGCTCTTCGGCGATTTCAACCCGTCCGGCAAGCTCCCGGTCACCTTCTACGCTTCCACCGCCGACCTCCCCGACTTCCTCGACTACAGTATGGAGAACCGCACCTACCGCTATTTCCGCGGCGAGCCGCAGTTCCCGTTCGGCTTCGGCCTCAGCTATACCACCTTCACCCTCGGTGACGGCAAGCTCAGCAAGGCCTCGATGAAAAAGGACGGCAAGGTGACGCTCACGGTCCCGGTGACCAACAGCGGCTCCATGGCCGGTTCCGAGGTGGTACAGGTCTATGTCCAGGCGGTCGATAACCCGGATGCGCCGATCAAGTCGCTGCAGGGTTTCGCGAAGCTGGAGCTCGCTCCGGGCGCCACGAAGAAGGCCTCCGTCACGCTCGACGGCGAGGCGTTCTCGTTCTACGACGAGGCGGTCGACGGCCTGTCCGTCAAGCCCGGCCAGTACCGCATCCTCTACGGCACCTCCTCCCGCGACGAGGACCTGAAGTCCCTCGACTTCCAGGTGCTGTAGTATCGTTGCGACATACCTGGCCGCTGGGATAGGAGCAGGCAGGGCCCCTCAAACCTTCCGCTTCGCTTCATCCCTCCCACGACTTCGTCGCGGGCCCCTCCCGTTCACGAGACCACGGGCGGCCACGGGTTTTTAGGGGCGGCCTGCCTGCTCCTACCCGCTGCCGGGCGGCGCAATACCTCGGGCGGGCTTTTCCGCAGCGGAGCGAGGACGCTTTTCAGCCCGCAAGGGGTATTGTGGCGACGGCAGCAAGGGCAAGCTGCAAACGGCGATCTGACAGGGTTCAGGTCGCTGTTTTGCGTATGTGCGGAAATAATACTATATTTGTAGGCTGAATAACTGCGACAGGAGAGTGGGAAGAGCTAGGGGGGGGGGGTAGCAGTAAAACCTTGATTATCAGATGAAAAGACGACTTTCGCGATACATTACCGAATACCTTGATTCCAAGGCCATCTTTGCATTGGACCTGGTGCTGTCGGTGGTTGCGTCCTCGTTCGTCCTGCTGATTCTCAATTTCTTCTCCTCCGGCAGCGCCTACCACGGCCGCTTCGCCATCTGCTGGCTGGTCTCGGCGCTGGTGGCCAGCATCGCCGCGATGCTGCTGATGCGCAGCTACAACCAGATCGTCCGCCACACCACCCTGCGCGACGTCGCCCGGCTCCTGGTGACGGTGACCCTCAAGGACGTGCTGATGCTCCTGACCCTGCTCGCGATCAGGTCGGTGGACCTCTACGTCGTTCTGGCGCTGTTCAGCGACCAGGTGCTGACCTTCTTCCTGCTCTTGTTCATCCGCCTGGTGATGACCGCCGCGTACGATTTCTACAAGCGTCGGGTCCGCGACCTGCAGGAGCGCCAGCGGGTGCTCGTGGTCGGGACCAACGACAAGTCCGTCGCCGCCATCACCCGCCTGCAGAACTCCCCGCACTACCAGATCGTCGGCTTCCTGTCCCCCACTCCGGCGGAGAAGGGCCAGAAGATCGCCGGCCTGCCGATCTACAACTACCAGAACGAAAGCGACATCAAGGCGCTCATCTCCAAGCTCTCCCTGCGGGCGGTGCTCTTCGCCTCCGAAGACGACGCCCAGCGCGAGAACCACGGGTTGATCGAGTATTGCGCCCGGCAGCACCTGACCACCCTCATCGTCCCGACCATCGACGAGGTGGTGGGCGGCAAGTATATGAAGCACAAGGTCCGCCAGGTCAAGATCGAGGACCTGCTGGGCCGTTCGGAGATCAAGATCTCGATGGACGAGATCCTGGCCAACTTCCAGGACAAGACGGTGCTCGTCACGGGAGCCGCCGGCTCCATCGGCTCCGAACTCTGCCGCCAGCTGGCGGGACTGGGCATCAAGCAGCTGATCCTCTTCGACAATGCCGAGACGCCGATGCATGAGCTCCGGCTCGAGCTCGAAGGACGTTTCCCGGATCTGGACTTCGTCCCGGTCATCGGGGATGTCCGGCAGCCCGAGCGCATCGACTACGCGTTCCGTACCTGGCATCCGCAGGTCGTCTTCCACGCCGCCGCCTACAAGCACGTGCCGCTGATGGAGGAGAATCCCTGCGAGGCCGTATATGTCAATGTGTACGGCACCCGGAACGTCGCCCTCAAGTGCCTGGAATACGACGTGGACCAGATGGTGATGATCTCCACCGACAAGGCCGTCAACCCGACCAACATCATGGGTTGCTCCAAGCGCCTGGCCGAGATCTACGTCCAGTCGCTCGGCCTCGCGATCGCCCGCGGGCAGCATGCGGGGCGCACCCGTTTCGTGACCACCCGCTTCGGCAACGTCCTGGGTTCCAACGGCTCCGTGATTCCGCTCTTCCGCAAGCAGATCGAGACCGGCGGCCCGGTCACGGTCACACACCCGGACATCACCCGCTTCTTCATGACCATTCCCGAGGCCTGCCGCCTCGTGATGGAAGCCGCCACCCTGAGCAGCGGCAACGAGATCTTCGTCTTCGACATGGGCGAATCCGTCAAGATCGACACCCTCGCCCGCCGGATGATCGAGCTCGCCGGCCTCAAGGTCGGGGAGGACATCGAGATCCAGTACACGGGCCTGCGTCCGGGCGAGAAGCTCTACGAGGAGGTCCTTTCCAACGAGGAGAACACCTCCCAGACCAAGCACGACCGCATCCGCATCGCCAAGGTGCGCGAATACGACTTCAACGAGGCCGAGTCGGCGGCGCTTCAGCTGACCACCCTGGCCCAGGAGGTCCGGATTCCGGAGATGGTCTGCCTGATGAAACAGATCGTACCTGAGTTCATCAGCAAGAACTCGCGCTTCGAGATGTACGACAGGGAGCCCGTCAAGAAACTCTGAATCAGCACCGTACCAACAGGAATTCCGCCCGGCCGGAGAGCGTCAGCTCCGGGGTCGTGGCGGGGATGAAGAGCGTGTCGCCCTTCTGGAAGGAAAGCCGCTCCCCCGCTTCCTGCACCTGCCCCGCGCCATCCAGGCAGAGGAGTACCCGGAAGGACTCCGGCAACGGCGGCATGGCGATACCGTCCGCGTTCAGCAGGCAGCGGTCCACCGCGAAATAGCGGCAGCGGCTCAGGGATTCCTGCGCGAAGCCCGGCCGGTAACGCAGCAGGCGCAGCTGCTGCCGCACGTCCTGGCTGCCCGACAGGTCCGCCACCGCCAGCGCCTTCTCCACATGGAGCTGGCGCGGCCGGCCGTCCTTGCCCAAGCGGCCATAGTCGTAGAGCCGGTAGGTCAGGTTCGAATTCTGCTGGATCTCGGCGATCAGGACGCCGCGGCCGATGGCGTGGATAGTCCCCGAAGGGATGAAGAAGATGTCGTCCCGGCGGACGGGGACGTAGTTCAGGTACTGCTCCAGCGTTCCCCGCCCGATGCTGGCGCGGAGTTCCTCGCGGGAGGTTTCGCGGTTCAGGCCGAACACCAGTTTCGCGCCGGGTTCCGCGTCCACCACGTACCACATCTCCGTCTTGCCCGCCTGCCCGTTCTCCTCGCGTGCCGCATACGCGTCGTCCGGATGGACCTGCACCGAGAGGTTCTCCCGCGCGTCGATCAGCTTGACGAGTACCGGGATGCCGCCCGAGACCGACGGGGAACTCCCCAGGTAGTCCGGGTGCGCCGCGAGCCATTCGCCGAGCGTCCGTCCGCGTTCCGGGCCGGAGGCCACCCAGGAGGGACCGTCCGGGTGCGTCGAGCACTCCCAGGTCTCCGCCAGGGGATCCTGCGGGAGCCCGGCCTTGCCGAATTCCCGTTTCAGGCGCGTGCCGCCCCAGATGTAGTCCTTGCCGGACGGGCGTAGGAGGACGGTTTTCACTCTTGGAATTTCTGTTTGTCGGTGACGCTGATATTCTTCCCGAGCTGCACCTCGATCATCGTCAGCTCCGTGAGCGCCTTCACCCGGTGTTTGCAGCCGGCGAGGATGGTGATCACGTCGCCGGGACGGATGTGCTGCGTCATCCCGTCGATCAGTGTTTCGCCTTCGCCCGAGACGACGGTCCAGACCTCGTTGCGGTATTCGTGGCTGTGGTAATTCATCTGCGCGCCGGGCTTGAGCGTCACTTTGACCGTAAGGCCCTCGGGCTGGGCGTCCAGCACGCGGAAGCGGCCCCAGGACTTGTCGGCGAACATCAGCGGGCCGTTCATCCCGTCCACGTAAGGCTTGATGTGCGCCGAACGCTCGCGGTCCGTCACCAGGATGCCTTCCGGCGAGGCCGCCACAATCACGTCTTTCAGGCCCATGCAGAGCACGGGCACGTTCAGCTCGTTGAGCACGTGGACATTCTCGCAGGCGTCGCCCAGGATGGCCTTGCCCATCGTCGGCTCGGACATCCCTTCCGTCAGGGTGTTCCAGGTCCCCAGGTCCTTCCACACGCCCCCGAAACGCATCACCGCGATATTCTGTTCGTGCTCGACCACGGCGTAGTCGAAGCTGATCTTCTGCAAGTCGGCGAAGCCGCTGAACAGCGCCTGGTAGTCCGAGAAGCCGATCAGCTCCTGCGCGCGGTCCAGCACGTAGCCCAGGCGGTAGGCGAACACGCCGCCGTTCCACAGGGCGCCCTGGGCGATATAGCCGGCCGCCACTTCCTCCGTCGGCTTCTCCTTGAAGGTCTTCACGCGGCTGACCGCATCCGGAGTCTCCGGGATGATGTAGCCGTATTTGCTGCTCGGGTAGGTCGGCTCGATGCCCATCAGCGTCAGGTTGGCCGTCCCGTGCAGCGCGAGCTCGGAGAGGCGCTTCAGGGCCACGAAATAGTCATCCTCCACATAGGGGTCCACCGGGCAGACCACCACCGCCTCGTCGCGGCCCACGCCCTGGATGTCGTGCAGGTAGGCCGTGGCCAGCGCGATGGCCGGGAAGGTGTCGCGGCGGCAGGGCTCCAGACTCACGCCCACTTCGGCGCCCAGCTGGTTGTGGATCGACGAGACCTGGCTCTTGGACGTCGCGATCGTCACCGTGGCGTCCGGTTCCACGGCCCGGATCTGGCGGAACACCCGCTGCACCATCGATTCATATTGGCCGTCCTCCCGCTTGAAAATCGGGATGAACTGCTTGGATCGGACATCGTTCGACAGCGGCCAGAGCCGCTTTCCGGAGCCACCGGACAAGAGGATGATATGCATAACAGGATCGTTTATCTAGGCAAATATAGTGATTTTAAGCAATCTTTTCTATCTTTGTAGCCGCTTACCATGGATATGAGACTCAAATCCACCCTCATCAAGAGCCTGCTTGCAGCGCTGCTGCTGGTCGCAGCGGCGGCCCCCGCCCGGGCGCAGTTCCTGGACGGAGCCAGCGGCCTGATGCTGGCACCTTCGGCGGACATGCATCCGTCGGGGACATTCATGATTACGAACACCTGGCTCCATCCTGAAGTCCTTCCGCCCTTCCCCTGGGGATACCATACTTTCGGCTACAGTTTCAACATCACCTTCTGGTCCCGTTTCGAATTCGCCTACATCCTGACGCTGATCAACGGTTCCAAGATGGCCAACCCGCCCTCCCACTGGTGGGCCGTGATGCGGAACCAGGACCGGCATTTCTATGCCAAGCTCCTGCTGCTGAAGGAGAATGAATTCGGGCTGAACTGGATGCCCGCCCTGGCCGTCGGCGTCAGCGATCCGGTGACGGGTGCCGTCAGCGGCGAGTACGTGGAATCACTTACTGCGATCGACAACCAGAACGGCTATTTCAACCGTTATTTCGCGACGCTGACCAAGCACTTCGACACCAAGATCGGCCAGATCGGCGTACACGCAGGCTACCAGTACAGTTTCCGTACCGACCGTTCGCTCACGGGCCCTGTCGGCGGCGTCAACTGGCGTCCGAAATGGGTCCAGAACGACTGGGTGAAGCTGAACCTGATGGCCGAGTACGATTCCCGCACCTTCAATGTCGGCCTCGTCACGACGATCTACCGCGACCACTTCGACCTGCTGGTCCTCCTGCAGGACATGAAGTATTTCTCGTTCGGCGTCCGCTACAAGCTGGTCCTCTTCTAGATCATGACCTCTATACAATAAGCCGGGGCCCCGAATCGGGACCCCGGCCTTTTTTGTCAGCGGATCGAAGCCGGATTACGGACGGATCGGATCACCCATCTCGGAGGCTTCCTGCTCCTGCTCGTTCAGCTTGAAGAGCATGAACTTGTTGTTGTCCTTCGTGCAAGGCTCCCAGCCGATGCCCGGATCGCTGTTCTTGGCGAAGTTCGTCCAGGCGGTCAGCATCTTCTCGGAGAGATCCCAGTCACCCTGGACCCAGGGACGCCAGCAGTGCTTGAGCGACTTGAAGACGAACCAGAGGTCGGAGGAATGGAAGGCGCCGGAAAGGACGTTCGGACGGCCGTCGGTCGGGAGCGGACGGGCGAACTCGTAGGCCCAGGCCTTGTTGCCCTTCTCCTCGCGGTTGAGGCAGAACGCGGCGATACCGCCGGCCATGTCGCCCATATCGTTGAGCGTGTAGCCGATCATATACGGCACATCGGCGAGCGAGCCATCCTTGGCGGCGTCGTCGAAGCTCTCCTTGGACACGTAGCCGTCCACGATCGGGGAACCGGTGATGTAGCCGAATTTGCCGCTGGCGGCGTTGTAGATGTTGCCGAGGCTATAGAGCATCTCGGTGGAAGCGCGGCGCATCTTCTGGAGGTCGGTCAGGCCGGCCCAGTCCATCACCTCCTTGACGGCGAGTTCAGCCTCCGGGAGGGACATGGCGCGGAACATGCTGCGCATATTAGCCGGCCGGCCGGCGGGAGCCGCGCCAGGACGGCCTGCCGGCGGAGCGGCGGGAGCGGCCTGCGGGACGGTCATACCGCCACCGGACATGATCACGGCCTTCTGGAAATAGCCGCGGGCCAGCGGGGACTCGCACAGCGTCTTGACGCTGCCAGCGCCGGCGCTCTGGCCGAAGATGGTCACGTTGTCCGGATCACCGCCGAACTGGGCGATGTTCTCGCGGATCCATTTGAGGGCCTCGATCTGGTCGAGGATGCCGTAGTTTCCGGAGACGTGGTGCGGGCTCTCCGCAGAAAGTTCAGGATGGGTCAGGAATCCGAAAACACCCAGGCGGTAGTTGATGGACACGAGCACGACATCCTTCGCTCCCCACTCCTGCCCGTCGAACTCAGGCTCGCTTCCCCAACCTTCCCGGTAACCGCCGCCGTGGATCCACAGCGCGACGGGAAGTTTCTTGTCGGTCTGGCCCGGGGCCTTGGTCCACACATTGAGGTACAGGCAGTCCTCGCTGTAGGGGGATTCGTCGCCGTAGCCCCACTCGGTGGTGTAACCACCCGGGTAGTGAACGGCCTGATAGCCGGGATGACCGAATTTGTCAGCAATCTTCACGCCTTCCCAGGGAACGACCGGCTGGGGTTCTTTCCAGCGGAGGTCGCCGAGGGGCGGCGCAGCATAAGGCAGGCCCCGGAACACGATGACGCCCGGGATATCCGTAGGAACACCCTGCACCTGACCACCCGTGATGGTCAGCACAGGACTCACGACAGCCTGGCTGCATCCGAACAGGACGAGCACAGACAAAAGCAACAGGATTTTTTTCATTATGCAGTCAGTTATGGTTGCGTTGATGCAAAGTTACACTTTGGGCAGCGGGAAATCTTGCAGAGAATGACCAAAAAGATATAAAAATGCGTATATTTGGGTATATGAAAAAAATAATTGTCCTCCTGCTGGCCTGCCTGACGCTGGGCTGTGCCGCCCGTTCCGGCGATCCGGGCGCGATCGTCTGGTCCGCTGAGTCCTTCCCGCCGCTGCGGCAGCTCTTCGGCGAGCCGCAGGTCTTCCAGACCCCGCTCGGGCCGGCCGTCCACTTCAACGGCAGCACGGATGCCGCCTTCGTGGAGGGCGTTCCCGTGGCCGGGATGGAGGCTTTCACGCTCGAAGTGGTCTTCCGCCAGGACGGCGACGCCCCCTTCGAGCAACGCTTCCTGCACATCGGCACGATGGACCGCCGCATCCTCTTCGAGACCCGCGTCAAGCCCGACCGGACCTGGTATTTCGACGCCTTCGTGAACCTCGGGACCCCCGACCCCACGCCGGAGGATCCCCAGCCGGCCCGCCGCAGCGCCGTGCTGATCGACGAGCAGCTGACGCACCCCGCCGACCGCTGGTACACGCTGACGCTGGTGGCCTCGCCCGAAGGGCTGGTGAGCTACGTGGACGGGGTGGAGCAGTGCCGCAGCGAGCTCCCCTGGGCGCCGCTCGTCACGGAAGGCTTCACCTCCGTGGGCGTGCGGCAGAACCTGGTCTGCTGGTTCAAGGGGGACCTCTTCAAACTCCGCGTCACGCCCCGTGCGCTGCAGCCGGAAGAATTCCTGCAGGACCACCGGATGCTGAACTTGGCGGAATAAAAAGAATTGCCTAACTTTGGCCGTATGAAACGAAGCGTCAAATATCTCATGGCCGGCATCCCGGTCCTTCTGGCGTGCTCCGCCTGTGCCTCCGTGCGCGAAGCGGACGAAGCCCGGAAAGCACGCGAGCGGGCAGCCGCCCAGGCGCAGGAGCAAGCGCTGGTGGAACAGGTTCTTCAGGAAATGGAAGCGGAAGGGCGGATGCAGGAACTGCCTTTCCCGGACCCGCTGGACCGCGAGAAGCTGGAGGAGAACAAAATCCGCTAGGAGTTTCCCCTACGGCCGCATCTGGCCGTCACCGTCGATCAACCACTTGTAGGTCGTGATCTCCGCCAGGCCCATCGGCCCCCGGGCGCCGAGTTTCTGCGTGCTGATGCCGATCTCCGCCCCCAGGCCGAACTGGGCGCCGTCGGTGAAGCTCGTAGGCGCGTTGACATACACGCACGCGGCGTCCACCTCCGCCTGGAAACGCTGGGCAGCGGCCTGCGAGCGCGTCACGATGCTCTCGCTGTGGCCCGAGCCGTAGCAGGCGATGTGTGCGAGGGCTTCGTCCAGCGAAGCGACGGTCTTCACCGCCATTTTATAATCCATATACTCCGTGCCGAAGGACTTCGGCGTGGCCGGTTTCAGCAGGGAATAGTGGCCTTGCAGGGCCGTGTAGGCCGCATCGTCGGCATAAAGGACCACGTTGTGGGCCGCCAGCGGCTCCACCAGCGCAGGCAGGTCGCCCAGGCGCGTGTCGTGCACGATGAGGCAGTCCAGCGCGTTGCAGACCGACACCCGGCGCGTCTTCGCGTTGAGCACGATGCGGCGTCCGGTCTCCAGGTCGCCTTCCGCGTCGAAATAGGTATTCACCACCCCGGCGCCCGTCTCGATACAGGGGACGCGGGCGTTGTCGCGCACGAAATCGATCAGGCGCCGCCCGCCGCGCGGAATCACCAGGTCCACATACCCGACGGCATCCAGCAGGGCACCGGCCGCGTCGTGCGTAGGCGGCAGCAGGGTGACGGCGGCTTCGGGCAAGCCCATCCCGGCGAGCACGCCGCGGATCAGCTCCACGGCCGCCCGGTTGGAGGCGTCCGCGTCCCGCCCGCCCTTCAGTATGCAGGCATTGCCGCTGCGAAAGCACAGGGAGAAGACATCGAAGGTCACGTTGGGCCGCGCCTCATAGATGACGCCGATCACGCCGAAAGGCACGCTCACCTTGCGCAGGCGCAGGCCGTTGGGCAGGGTCCGGTCGTCGAGCACCCGCCCCAGCGGCGAAGGCAGTTCCGCCACATGGCGCATATCCGCGGCGATATCGTCGAGCCGCTGCGCCGTCAGCCGAAGCCGGTCGCAGAGGGGGTTGTCCGCTTCCATCCGGGCGAGGTCCTCGGCGTTGGCGGAGAGCAGATCCGCGTGATGGGTGTCAATGGCGTCGGCCACGGCCCGCAGGGCCGCCGCGCGCACATCGTCCGGGAGCAGCGCGACCTGCGCCGCCGCCCGCTTGGCTGCTTCGAAAAGGGCTTTCATCTCGTGTGCGTTGTCAGGGAAGGAATTCGGTGAACTCTAGTGCGTCGGGACGCTCCAGCAGGTCCGGCAGGATCTGCTCGCGCTTGCCGTCGGCAATCAGGACCCGGATACCGTTTGCGGCCACCCGGCGGGCCGTGTTGTATTTGGAGAACATCCCGCCGCGGCCGAAGGCGCTTTTCTCGGCGCTGATGCAGCCGGAGAGGTCGTCGGCGCAATGGACGGTCCGGATGACGCGGGCGCCTTCCGTCCCGGGCGGGCGGTCGTAGATGCCGGAGATGTTGCTGAGCAGCACCAGGGCCTCGGCACCGACCATCCCGGCGATCAGTCCGGAGAGCTCGTCGTTGTCGGTAAACATCAGTTCGGTCACGCTCACGGTATCGTTTTCGTTGACGACCGGCACCACGCCGTGCTGGAGCATCACCTCCATGCAGGCGCGCTGGTTCTCGCGCTCGCGCTCGGTCTCAAAATTGCGCTTGGTGGTGAGGACCTGGCCGACCTGCAGGCCGTAGTCCCGGAAGAGGCGGTAGTAGAGGTCCATCAGGCGCACCTGGCCGACGGCGGAATAGAGCTGCCGCTGCTCCACGCTGTCCAGGTCGTTGTCGAGGTGCAGTTCGGTGCGGCCGCAGGCCACGGCACCGGAGCTGACGATCACCACAGACCATCCCGCGTGCCGCAAGGCGACCACCTGGTCCACCAGCGCAGACACGCGCGTCACGTCCAGCGTGCCGTCGGCACGCGTGAGGACGTTCGTGCCGATTTTGACGACAATGCGTTTCATACCAACAATAGTTAACCGTTCCAAATATAAGGATTATTCACTTGGAAACAAAAAAGTGCAAAAATAATTTGCTCATTCAGGAAAATGACGTATATTTGCAATCCCAAAACGCAAGTGGCGGGCAACAGTCCTCTTTAGCTCAGTTGGTTAGAGCACCTGACTGTTAATCAGGGGGTCCTAGGTTCAAGTCCTAGAAGGGGAGCCAAAGCGGACAAATCTTCATTTTTGAGGGTTTGTCCTTTTTCTTTATCCTTGTAACTGATTGAATTTACATCAAATGCAAAGAGGAATTCATT
>Ga0310696_10005139_pt1 | contig 15843 bp, 8 predicted proteins | sample AusTroGonzalo_MG_4_FD_203885 | JGI IMG/M metagenome (GOLD analysis project Ga0310696, IMG submission 203885) | Bovine rumen microbial communities from tropical cattle in Woodstock, Queensland, Australia - Gonzalo_02 (v2) (version 2) | ecosystem: Host-associated > Mammals > Digestive system >...
AAATTCATCCGATCCCGGATTTCCATCATAAATGGTCACGCCTTCAAAATAAGGATTCACTACATCCACAGAAGGCTTGATCAGATAAGGAGCACCTTCGGTCAAGGAAGTCCTCTGTACAAATACAAGTTCAAGGGTCTCACCGTCAAAATTAGAGTGGTCAAATTCCCGCAAATCATAACCGACTCCAAAGATGGCTTCCAGTTGCGCGTTATTCAAGTTGAACGGCAGACAGAAGGTGTTGTACTGCGAGGAGGTGAGAGAACGGGTTAATGCTACATCTATAACGATATCTCTATTGCTTTCAATAGCCGAATTGTTTGAGTTTTCGGACAAACGAAGGAGTATTCTTAAGGCGGCTTCATCATCATCGAGGAATACAGCTCTTGCGGAATTGGAGGATTCGAAGTAGTCACGCGGGTCTTCTCCGCTCATATACGTTGACCAGCCGTACGTAATGTCACCTCCCATTTTGTAAACCTTATGTTTCTCGGCGTTACTGATAGCACCATCCAGAATGATGACATTTGAGGAATACAAATAGATATCTGTATTGTTACTATTAATCAGCACGCTGCCGGAAAGATGAATCGTTCCGTTGGAATAGATGGCATAGGAAGAACCGTCTCCGTCAGGAATATAAGTATTCTCGATGGTTCCTTGATGGAGTTCAAGTTCTCCACCAGAACGAACGACGATGAGGGCTTTGGCATAAGTATCAGCAATTCCTACATCACTGGCAACAAAGCCGGTAAGTTTACCGCCGCCGACATTATCATATATGGCAAGTGTTTTTCCGTCCGGAACAATGATTTTCGAACCATACAAATCAGCCGTATGACCGTTTAAGCAGAGATTCAAATTGCCGGTGAGGGTCACATCGCTGCTCATAATGTCAAATGCTACGTCGTCATTAAGGTAGTAGTTACCGGACGTAGGCATGGTAGTGGTTGAAGCCCATTTGGAGAAGGAAATACCATCGTGAATGTGGGTGATAGCGGTCGTATTAAAGTTGGCTTCAGAAGCCCAGGCACTGGTACCACCGGCAGTGATGGTCTGTACATCGAAATAATAAGTCTCTCCGTCATCCAAGCCACTGATAGCAAGCGAGGTGGCAGCCACATTATTCTGGCTGTGATCCAGACTGCCGGAAGTCTTACCCCAACGCACATTGTATCCGGTTGCACCTGCTGCTGCGTTCCATGAAAGGGTTGCAGAAGAAGTCGTTATGCTACTTGCTGCGAGATTTGTCGGAGCGGGGATGGTAACAGAGATCGAAAATGTTACTTTGTTGACATAAGAACGCTGGGATTTTTGTCCAGCCTCAGTATTGTAAGTAGTTGTTGTATAGCCATATTTATCAGCCCATTTTGAATTCCCCGAAAAATCATTTATCCAGCCCAAACGCTCATTACCAATAGCGGTCCATTTTGTATAGGCGAAACGAGGATAATTTGTAGTGCTAATTTTGGTAGAAGCAATTAGAAAACGTAAATTAGTAGAACTTTGCGCTGTATTTGTTACGTCTGCAACCGTCATTACGATATTTTTTGAGCCATCCCAAGGAAAAGCAGTAATGGGAATAGTTACTGATCTTACATCTGTACTGAGATTTATAGGATTCGATGCCGTAACGCTTTGTGTTGACAAAGCACCTTCATATACCTTTGTTCCTGCTTTGTTAGTTGAATTATTGTATAAGAAATGGGACACATAATCAGTGCCATTATTCTCAATGGAATACTCATCTACGGTATTAGCCACCTCCATTAAGTATATTTGGACATTACGTGAATAGGCACTTGCTGTAGTTCCAGCCGCAGCAGTATAATAAAAAGTAATAGAATTAATATTACCCGCAGATGCTCCCTGATCTGTCAATTCTTCTGCCCAATATATTTGCTGAGTAACTGACCCCGCATAAGTTTGATGAAAATAAGAGAGGGGCAATGCATAACTTGCCACATCTGCATTGGGGAAAATCGTATAATCCGTGGCCTTTGCAGCATTGGGAATAAACAAAAATGCGCAGAGGGCGAGGAGTGAGTAGAATTTTTTGTTAGCCGTGAGGGCACGATGAATGTTGTTGATCATAACTAATACCTTATTTATTTATAATTTATAATGTCAAAATTTAAGATTTTATTGTATAATTTTATGAATTTAGCAGATAACACACTTATTATCAGTAAATTACATCGACGTAAGGTTAAACATAGGTTAAAGGTAGGGTAAACATAGGATAAACATAGGTTCACTCGCCATCCCCAAACTTAATAGAATATCCCTTCGTAATCGGACATTTTGAAACAACAAAGTGAGTATGATTGACAAAATGCACGAATTAGGCGGCAAAAGTACGCAAAAATTTTGAAATATGCAAATATTTTTGACATTTTTTGCAGTTTTTATGCATTTTGCTTGCATATGTCAAAAAAAAGCAGTATTTTTGCAGCGATTTTTGTGTGTATTAAAGAAAAATATAGAAAAAATTGATGATTGATGGAAAATAAACCAAGATAAACACTTTTAAATGTTTTCAATGCTACGCATCCTGTGTGCTTAGCAGCTAAAACTCCTCGTAAGTAAACTCCCGGATAGTTTTATCATCTAACCCCACACACTGACGTGTTAAAAGCATTTAAAAGCCATAAACATAAATAAAATATTTTTCTGTCAATCATCACAAAAATATCAAAAATTCAGCGATAGAAATCGATAATTTTTTTAAATAATATAAGGTATGAAAAGATTATTTACATTACTGTGCGGGGCGTTATTGACGCTGAGCACGATGAATGCAGAAGTGCTGCTCACAGAGCACTTTGCCCAAACGACAGAAAAGTTAGCAGATAACGACAATGTAATGGCTAATCCTATTGCAGCAACAGGTTGGACAAATGTTAGCTTAAGCGGAGAAGCCATTTATGTAAGCCAGACCAAAGACCTTACTTACGCAAATTACAAATCTGCGACGGATAACACAGGATCCGCTTGGTACAAGGCAGTGGGAAAAGCAGTAGCCACTCCGCTGTCCAAATCGATTACTCTCGACGGTAGCGTGAAATCGGTGTTTGTAGCCGGTATTATCAATGTAACTTCCGTGGGCGCTTACTCGCAGGGGTCGCGCGACTACATTTGGACGCTCGGTAAAGGGACCTCTTCTCTTAACAACACCAGTGTGGATAGATTTCTCCGTCTAAGCATGCGTCTTGGAGATGGCGACAACAGTTTTCAACTCGCTATTTCCAAACTGAATGAGGCCACCAATTATCAGCCATGGACGGGAGATTTGGCGTGCAACAAAAACTATCTGATTGTGACCGAGTATCGTTATGTAGCGGGAGAGAAAAACGACAGTGTATTCCTCTATATCAATCCGGGCAAAGATGATTTCGGCAAATACACCCTTACCAGCAAACAAGATACGCTGCAGAGCGGCGTAACGCAGAAAGGATCAATAAGCCAAAGTGATGCGCCGACATTCGGCAGTATGATGCTTATCTCCGTTTCCAGCGTCAAACCGACCATGTATGTTGACGAATTGAAAGTGGCTACCTCTTGGAATGAATTATGGGAAAGCAGCGGTGGCGACCCGACTCCGGCTATCAGTGCAGACGCAAGTGCCGATTTCGGTGCAGTAAAAGTGGGTGAGGCAGCCTCGAAGACGATTACCGTCAGCGGCAGCAACCTGAAGGGTGCTATCAGCGTCGCATCGGACAATACAGCATTGGTTCCTTCGGTTTCTTCTATTTCGAAGGATGATGCCGAGAAAGCAGGCGGTTATGAATTAACCTTGACGCTCACCGCCACAGCTGCCGGCGCAGGTTCGGCGAAAGTGACGCTGAGTTCGGAGGATGCCGCAAGCCAGACTGTCAATGTGAGCTGGACCGCTTCTGTTCCAATGGTAGCCGTATCAATTGAAGATGCCAAGAAATTAGCGGCAGAATCGGAAGTAGCATTGAACGATGTGGTCGTAGTTCGCAGATTCCAAGACGGCCTTGCCTTCTCGGTACAAGATGCAACGGGTGCACTTAATATTTTAGACTATGGTAATATAGGCACCAAATGGGAAGAAGGCGACAAGATTAGCGGCATTACGGGAGTTATTCTTTCAGAGGGACAGGATGGGTTCTTCACTATCTTCCCCTATACGGGTACCGTTACCGCATCGGAAGTAGCCGTTGAGCCGTTCTCGGTAAGCCTGAGTGAGTTCACGAAATACGGTCCGGCATCCGTTAAAGTAACGGGTATCTCATTCCCCGCCGAGGCGGAGAAATTTGCTGCAGGCGGAATCATTATTACGCAGGGTGGCGCAAGCGCTAACTTACAGATTTTGGAGGGCTGCGACATCATCGGCGAGGATGTACCGGCAAGCGCAGACGTAGTAGGTGTCGTATGCCATCCGTATGCCACAGATAATATCCTGTTAGAGGAAAGCGCTAACCTAACCAACCGCGTACCGAAAGGCGGCGGCACGAATATTGACAATGCCAAAGCAAGCAAGAAAGCCACTAAGACGATATATAACGGACAGTTGGTAATCATCAAAGATGGCAAGATGATGAATGTCTTAGGCGCAGAATTATAATGAATAAATTAAATAAATGTATCAATCAGACCTTTGGTCTGTTGCTTGGAGCGCTCCTCTTATGGGGAGCGCCCTTAGCAGCGGAGGAGGCACCGAACCTGATTGCTAATCCGGGGTTCGAGAGTTACACGCATCAGAGTGCAGTATTCCCCTTCCCGGAACTCGATGAATTTGCCGATTGGGGGAAGACCGGGTATTCTACCAATGCAGAGAAGACTGATGTATATGGCGGGAGTGTATCTTTGAAATTAGGAACCACTGCGGCCTCTTCTATTTATCAGGTGATTACCGGCTTGACCGATGACGACTATGAAGCGAACGCACAGTTTGTTTTGACGCTGCACTACAAAGTAGTGTCTTTGAGTTCGGGCGGCTCGGTGTCGATTGACAGTTATTGGGAACACGCAACGGAGTTCGAGGGTCTCAAGACGCATGACGCCGAAAAGTTACAACGCGTACTCTCCGACACCGTGCAAAGCGAATGGCAGACCTTGGTTATCGAGACGACCCGGCCGGCCAAAGCCAAATCGTTTATGCTGCAACTGACTGCCAAAGCCAACTGCTACGTGCTGTTCGACGATTTCAGCTTCGTCTATAAAAAGAAAGAGACTCCCTATATTATCGTCACTCCGGACAAGCTGGATCCTGTATATGCAGACATAGGTACTGAAAAAGCATTTACAACACTGAAAATCAAGCAAGGCTACGTAACAAGCCCAACTACTTTCCGCATTGCCAGCAGCAATGAGGCAGATATAGCCCAATTCAAAATATCCGCCACTTCGATGGCAGAGACGGAAAGCGAGTTAGAGCTTATCATAACATATGCCCCCACGAGCAAGGGTGTACATGAGGCAAACCTCGTTTTCGACAACAAAAACCACACTACTATTTTGCCGAATATGATTGCCCTCAAAGGCACATGTATTGACCCGAGCCTGCCGCCTTCTGTAACTGTGACGCCGACGACGCTGCCGGTGTTCGAGACCGTGGTGGGTAAGGATGTAAAGAACACAGTACACATAACGACGAGGAACTGCACCGATTGGGTGTACCTGAAGATAGACCACATCAAAGGCGTCGGGTTCACCATTTCCGATGCCTCGGGACTGGTGGGCAAGAACGACGACAGAGACATCAGTCTAACTTTCCATCCTGTTGAGGAGGGCGAGTGCCAATCGACGCTGACCGTCTATTCGCAGATAAACGAGTTCGACCCGATTGTTGTGACATTGAACGGTAAGGCAGAGGCGAAAAGTGAAGGGAACATAGATTGGCTCACAGAGTTCAAATGGGACCTCAGTTCTCCGCGCAAAATGCTCAACGAGACCTTTGACGGCATTACCCACAACGAAACGGTAGTGATAGACGGCTGGCAGAATGTAGCGGCATTAGATCAACGTCCGTGGTGGGGTTTTGACGAAGACAAGACATCGCCCAAGCGCGGAGACGGCAAATATGCCAAAGCGACGAGTTACCAGTACGGTATATCGTCCACAGGCACTTGGACCAGTTGGCTTGTCACGCCTCCGCTCGACTATAAAAACGCAGAAGGCAAGATCTTCACTTTCAGCGTCATGTGCGAGTACCAGCCGGACGAAGGTTCGGAGAGCAAACTGGAGGTCTATTATATCGATGCAAACATTGACGCGAAAAAAGATACGGTCTTCTTCCAAGACCTGACGGAGAGTTTCGAGATTCCGAAGATAGGCGACGAGAACCTGACTTGGCGCACTTTCCAACTCGATCTGAGTCCGTACGATATCGCGGACATCTTCCATATGGGCTTCCGTTTCGAAGGTCCTAACGGCGGAGACGGCGCACCGACTTATTACATCGATGATGTGAGTTGGGGTCGTACCGACTTGCCGGAACTGAGCGTCACACCGAGTTATATCATCGACAGCGCAGCCGTAGTAGGCAAAGAACTTACCATCGGCGAGCTAACTATCAGCAGCAAGAACCTGACGGATTCGATAGAGCTGAAATTAGCCGGCTCCAACTACAACCGCTTCAGTTTGTCGACAGCCAAGTTACCCAAGGAAGGCGGCAAAGTGCTCGTTTCGTTCCTCGGCAAGGAAGCCGGCGTACACGAGGCATATGTGGAACTCAGTTCCAAAAATGCAGCCACCAAGTTCGTGCCGCTGGCTGTACGGTGCAATGCTGAGCAGGGAATACAGAATACAGAATACAGAGTACAGACTTTTAAAACCCTGCGGGAGGGACAGGTGATTATTGTTCGAGACGGCAAGGAATATAATGTTTTGGGTGTCCAGTTGTTTTAGTGCTGTAATTATTATTTAAGAAAAATACAGAAAAAAATTGATGATTGATGGTAAATAAAACCAAATAAACACTTTTGAATGCTTTCCATGCTTCGCATTCTGTGTATTAAGCACTTGAGCATCTATATAAGTAAACTTCTCTATCTGCTCAATTCCCTAATCCACACACTAACGTGTAAAAGCATTTAAAAGCCATAAACATAGATAAATTATTTATTATCAATCATCACAAAAATATCAAAAATTATTCTCAAAAAAGAAGAAAAGTGGCATACACTCTTGTGTATGTCATTTTTTTTTACTAATTTTGCAGCCGATTTTATTTTGGCACATTGTGGCCTTATTACAAAGATATGCAAAATATTCGAAACATAGCAATTATTGCGCATGTGGACCACGGCAAGACAACGCTGGTTGACAAGATGCTGTACACGGCGCATGTAGTGAGTCAACAGCGATCAGAATTCAGTGATCAGCCCAAAGAGTTGATTTTGGACAACAATGACCTAGAGCGGGAGCGCGGTATCACTATTCTGGCGAAGAACGTAGCGATTGACTACAAGGGGACGAAAATCAATATTATCGACACTCCGGGTCACGCGGACTTCGGCGGCGAAGTGGAGCGCGTGCTGAATATGGCAGACGGTGTACTACTGCTCGTCGATGCCTTCGAAGGCGCTATGCCGCAGACACGGTTTGTGCTGCAGAAAGCTTTGGAGTTGGGTCTGAAACCGATTGTGGTGATTAACAAAGTGGATAAACTGAACTGCCGTCCGGACGAGGTAGTGGAAGAGGTATTCGACCTGATGTGTAACCTGAACGCGACGGATGACCAGTTGGATTTCCAGACGCTGTACGGTTCCGCCAAACAAGGCTGGATGAGTACCGACTGGCGCAAGCCGACGACCGACTTGACCGACCTCATGGACGCCATCATCGAATATATCCCTGCGCCGGAAGAGAATCCGGGCACGCCGCAGATGCTGGTTACTTCGCTGGACTATAACAGTTATGTAGGCCGTATCGCAATCGGGCGTGTACACCGCGGTGAGTTCAAGGATGGTCAGCAAGTTACACTTGCGAAGAAGGACGGTTCTATGGTGAAGACCAAGATCAAGGAACTGCATACATTCTCGGGTATGGGTCATGTGAAGACCGACGTGGTGAAGAACGGCGATATCTGCGCAATGATCGGTATAGACGGTTTTGAGATAGGCGACACCATCTGCGACGCAGAGAACCCCGAACCGCTGAAGCCGATTGCGATTGACGAGCCGACGATGAGTATGACATTCTGCATCAACGACAGTCCTTTCTTCGGTCAAGACGGCAAGTATGTGACCAGCCGTCATATACAGGACCGCTTGAATAAAGAGCTCGAGAAGAACTTAGCGCTGCGCGTAGAGAAAGGCGCCGAAGAGAGCAGTTGGCGCGTATATGGGCGCGGAGTACTGCATCTGTCGGTACTGATCGAGACCATGCGTCGCGAGGGTTATGAACTGCAAGTCGGTCAGCCGCAAGTTATCATCAAAGAGATTAACGGCGTCAAATGCGAGCCGGTAGAGAGTCTGACGGTGAACACGCCGGAAGAGTGCAGCGGCAAGATCATCGAGTTCGTGAGTACCCATAAAGGTGAGATGACGAAGATGGAGATGGTCAACGACCGCGTACATCTGGAGTTCACTATCCCGAGCCGCGGAATCATGGGTATGCGTACCTATGTGATGAACGTTTCGGCAGGCGAGGCCATCATGGCTCACCGGTTCCTCGAGTACCAGCCGTGGAAAGGCGAGATCGTAAAGCGCACCAACGGATCCTTGATTGCGATGGAAGCCGGTACGGCTTATGCTTATGCGCTGGACAAGCTGCAAGACCGCGGTAAGTTCTTCATCGACCCGCAGGAAGAGGTCTATGCCGGACAAGTGGTTGGCGAGAACGCAAAGGAAGGCGATATCGTGATCAACGTGACGAAGAGCAAGAAGTTAACGAACATGCGTACGAAGTCGTCGGATGAGAAAGCATGTCTGCCGCCGCCGATTCGCATGAGTCTGGAGGAAGCGCTGGAGTATATCAAAGAGGATGAGTACGTAGAGGTAACGCCGCACGCGATGCGTATCCGGAAGATCATCCTTGATGAGCTGGAGAGAAAACGCGCTGGAAGAGCTTAATTAAGAAGAAAAATACATAAAAAAATTGATGATTGATTTTTTGTACTTCGTACCATGAGTCTTATTCCGCTAAAATGCTCTCATAAATAAATTTACAGACCATTTTATCCGAATAATCCTCATCTCAGAGAGATCAAATCAATCATCACAAAAATACCAAAAATAATTTATTTCATAGTAGAAAACAAACACGCTGCATAGATTTTTGGCATTTTCGGTCATTTTTGAAGAATTATTGATTTTGATTTTGCCAAAAATCGGGAAGATTTATTTGAAAAGTAATCGTTGAATGCATTCAAAAGAGCAGTTTTAAAATAAAGATTCTACAAAAGAAAATTAATAATTCTATTTTTCTTGAAATATAAAGATTTAAAATTTAATTATATGAAAATTGAACAAAGCGAATTGAAAGACCTGAAGGCTGTTGTGACTATTACCATTGAGCCGGCAGACTATCAGGAAGAGGTTGCAAAGCAACTGAAAGAAGTGCGTCACAAAGCACAGATGCCGGGGTTCCGTCCGGGTATGGTTCCCGCCGGTTTGGTAAAGAAAATGTACGGCAAGGGCATTCTGGCAGACGTGCTGAACAAGAAAGTAGGTGAAGGCCTGCAGAAACATATCGAGGACAATAACCTGCAGATCTTAGGCGAACCGCTGCCGAACGAGGAGTCTCCGAAGATTGATTTGGACAACGAGGAGACCTTCACTTTCGCTTTCGACATCGCTGTAGCTCCGGAGTTCGACGCCAAATTGAACGGCAAGAACAAACTGACGGAGTACGAGATTGAAGTAAGCGAGGAAATGGTGAACAAGCAAGTAGAAGCATATGCAAACCGTTTCGGCGAGTACACTCCGGAAGACAAGGAGAAAGGCATCAAAGCAGAGGTTAAACCGGCTCCTGTTGATTCCGAACTGTTCGCCAAAGTGTACGGAGAAGACGCACCGAAAGACGAGGCCGGTTTCCGCGCACGTGTGAAAGCCGACATCGAGCGCAGTATGGCAGAGGACAGCAAGTACCGCTTCGGTCTGGACGCTAAAGCCGCGATCCTGAAGAAGATGGAGAAAGTGGCATTCCCGGAGGATTTCCTCAAACGCTGGGTGCTCGCAACAAACGAAAAGATGACGGCAGAGGAACTCGAGAAAGATTTCCCGAAGATGATTGAGGAGCTGAAATGGCACCTCGCCAAGGATCAGTTGATGAAAGAATACAAAGTGGAAGTGCAGAAAGAGGACGTAGAGGGTTACGCCAAGGAAGTAGCCCGCATGCAATTCATGCAATACGGCCTTATGCATATCGATGACCAATACCTGGCTAACTACGCACAAGAGATCCTCAAGGACGAGAATCAGTTGCGCGGCATCGTTGAGCGCGTAGTAGAGAACAAGATCTACGAAGCGCTGAAAGGCATTGCGAAAATCGAGCCGAAGAAAGTGTCCTACGACGAATTCGGAAAATTGTTTAAGTAAGACCGTACATGGTTCATATTCATTTCATAGCTATTGGCGGAGCGGCGATGCACAATCTGGCATTAGCCGTTGCCTCCAAGGCGGGATACAAGGTAACGGGGTCGGACGATGAAATCTTCGACCCCGCATTGTCTCATCTTCGTGAGGCAGGTCTGCTGCCCGACGAGATGGGTTGGCACCCCGAGCGTATCACGAAAGACATAGACGCTATCATCCTCGGCATGCACGCCCGAGAGGACAATCCCGAACTGGTCAAGGCACGCGAGTTGGGTTTGAAGATATACTCTTTCCCCGAGTACCTCTACGAGCAGACGAAAGACAAGATCCGCATTGTCGTCGGCGGCAGCCACGGCAAGACAACCACCACGTCCATGATTCTCTATGTGCTCAACCGCTTGGGTATTGAAGCCGATTATATGGTAGGCGCACAGATAGAGGGTTTCGAACGAATGGTACGTCTGAGCGATACAGCCAAGTATGCCGTTTTTGAGGGCGATGAATATTTGACGAGTCCGTTGGACCTAAGGAGCAAATTCCTTTGGTACCACCCGCATGTAGCCATATTGACCGGCATCGCATGGGATCATATCAATGTATTCCCTACTTTCCCGCAATACGTGGATACCTTCCGCCAATTTGTACACACGATTTCCGACTCCTTCATCTATTATAAAGGCGACGAAAATCTTTGTAAACTGGCGGAAGAATTAAAGAGTCAAGAGTCAAGCGTCAAGAGTATTCCGTACGACGCGTACGAAGGGGATGTTGCGATGCAGGTATTCGGAAAGCATAACATGCAGAACCTGCAGGCAGCGATGTTAGCGTGCCATTGCATCGGCGTAGCGCCGGATGATTTCTACCGCGAGATAAGCACCTTCACCGGTGCGAGCAACCGATTGGAGAAGATTTGCGAGACGGAGACGAGCGTAGCCTACAAGGATTTCGCGCATTCGCCGAGCAAGTTGAAAGCGACAATTAATGCCGTACGCGAACGTTATCCGGAGAAGAAACTGATAGCGTGCATGGAACTGCACACGTTCAGCAGTCTGATGGCCGATTTTCTGCCGCAATACAAGGGCTGCATGGCCGAAGCAGATGTCGCCTATGTGTATTTCAACCCGAAAGTGATTGAGCACAAACGATTGACGCCTATCACAAAAGAAGAGGTCCGTGACGCTTTTGGCACAGAAAATGTAGAGGTATTCACGGAAAGCGAAGCGATGACAGAAGCGGTGCGAAAAGCGGTTACGGGTGACGGGTTACCGGTTACGGGGCAAGGCATCGCCTTGCTAATGATGTCAAGCGGCACGTTCGACGGCGTGAATGTGAAGGAGTTTGCTGCGCAACTCCTTAGTTGAGAGTTTAACGTTTAGGGTTTAGGGTTTAACGTTTAGAGACATGGATAAGCAAAAGAAACGCGATTATTTGTATATGCGCATGGCGCGGACGTGGGCGGAGAACAGTTACTGCGTGCGTCGCAAAGTAGGTGCGCTGCTGGTAAAAGACCAGATGATTATCTCCGACGGTTATAACGGAACACCTTCGGGTTTTGAGAACGTCTGCGAGGACGAGAACAATGTGTCCAAGCCGTACGTACTGCACGCAGAAGCGAATGCGCTGACCAAAGTGGCCCGCTCGAACAACAGTTCCGACGGCGCCACACTGTACGTGACAGCCAGTCCGTGCCTGGAGTGTTCGAAATTGATTATCCAATCGGGCATCAAACGCGTAGTGTACGGCGAAGAGTACCGCATTATGGACGGCGTTGAACTGCTCAAACGAGCAGGGATTGAGGTCGTTTTTCTGAATGATAGTCAGAAGTAATGGTTATTGGTTAATGGTTATTGGTTATTGGATATGAAAAAGTACATCTTACCGACCTTTACGGTGATTGCAGTAGCATTAGGTATCGTAATCGGCATGGCGCTCAGTCAGCAGGCCAATGCACAACGTATCATTTTTCAGAACGGCGAATGGCATATCGAGCAATCGAAAGTGGACCGGCTGTTACAATTAATGGAGAATGCGTACGTGGACAGTCTCGACATCGACAGCATCACTGATGAGGTGATGACAGAAATGGTGCAGAAACTGGATCCGCACAGCGCCTATATCCCCAAAGAGGATTTGGAGATGGTTAACTCAGAGTTAGCCGGTTCGTTCTCCGGTATCGGCGTACAATTCACCATTCAGCAAGATACGGTACGCATTGTCGCCGTTATTGCCGGCGGTCCGAGCGAAGGCGTAGGTGTGCTGGCGGGAGACAAGATTATCACGGTTGACGACTCAAGCTTCGTCGGCAAGAAGATTAACAATGAGAAAGTGATGCGCACGCTGCGCGGCGAGAAAGGGACACAAGTTAAAATAGGTGTCAAGCGCGCGGGAGCAAAAGACATGCTGTACTATAACATCACCCGCGGAGACATTCCCGTCAACTCCGTAGATGCGAAATTCATCATTGAATCCAATGGCAAAAAAATAGGTTTCGTCCGCGTGAACAAGTTCGGCGAGACGACGTACAAGGAGTTTATCTCCGCGTTGGCGGAGCTGCATGCGAAAGGTGCGAAGGAGTTCATTATCGATCTTCGCGAGAACTCCGGCGGTTATATGGAGCAAGCTATAAAGATGGCGAATGAGTTCCTTAACCGGGGCGATATGATTGTTTACTCGCAAGGCCGCGCTTATCCTCGCTATGAGGCTCGTGCCAACGGTGCCGGCCGATTCAAGGACACGCCGATAGTAGTACTCATCGACGATTTCTCCGCTTCTGCGAGTGAGATTTTCGCCGGCGCCATGCAAGACAACGACCGTGCGCTGATTATCGGCCGCCGTTCCTTCGGCAAGGGTCTCGTGCAACAACAGATGCCGTTTGATGACGGCAGTGCCGTGCGCCTGACAGTAGCGCGCTACTACACACCGAGCGGACGTTGTATCCAGAAACCTTATACGATGGGCGATCAGGGCGATTATCAAAAGGAAATAATGGAGCGCTTCGAGCACGGAGAGTTCTATTCGGCCGACAGCGTTCATTTCTCGGACACTACGACTTACCGCACCAAGAATGGCCGCATAGTACACGGTGGTGGAGGTATCATGCCGGATGTGTTTGTAGGCCGCGACACGACGCTTAATACGCCATGGTACAACCAGTGCGTGAATCTGGCTTACACCTATCAGTTTGCGTATCAATATACGGACGCGCACCGTAAGGAGTTGAACAAATTCAAGGACTGGCAGAGCCTGGAGAAACACCTGTTGAAACAAGATATCATTCCTCAGTTTGTAGCCTTCGCCGAAGAGAAAGGCGTAGAACGCAATGAGGCGGAGATACAAAAATCGCGCCCGTTGATGACGCGACTTCTGAATGCTTATATCGTCCGTAATATATTGGGCGATGAAGGTTTCTTCCCGTTGTTCGAGCGTGACGACGAGATTACGAAAGCTGCTTTAAAGCAGCTATAACAAAGTTATAGAATTTCTGCACCGTAGCGATGTTCACGCGCTCATCGGGGCTGTGCGGATGCTCGATAGTCGGACCGAAGGAAATCATCTCCATATTGGGATAGTTCGCTCCGATAATGCCGCACTCGAGTCCGGCGTGAATGGTTACAATCCGCGGTGAATTGCCAAACTCCTGCTCATAGACCTGCTTCATGGTCTTGAGCAGGTTGCTTTTGAAATTAGGCTGCCATCCGGGGTACGCACCGCTGAACTCTACTTTGGCACCCGCCAACGAGAAGGCAGACTGGATAACCGACGCCAGTTCTTCCTTGCGGCTCTCTACATTCGAGCGGGTCAAGCAAATGATGCGGACTTGATTATCTTTCGTCTCAATGATAGCGAGGTTATTACTGGTCTCCACGATGTCCGGCATCTCAGGAATGAAACGATAGACACCGTGCGGACAGAGGGTAACGGCATGAATAAGGAAATCCTGTACGTCTTCCGGCATTTCCTTTTTCGGGCACTCTACTTCCTTAGCGGAGAAATGCAGGTCCGGTTCCACTCCGTCGAACTCGCGCAAGAACAAATCTTCGTAGCGGTCTACGAGATCCTGCAGGTCCTGGTAACTCTCCTCCGGAATCGTGATAACCGCCGCAGCCTCGCGTGGTATAGAGTTACGGAGCGAACCGCCTTCTACAGATGCGAGTCGTGCTTCATAGTTAGCTACTGCATCCTTGAGGAAACGGAAGAGCAGTTTGATAGCATTCGCGCGCTGGAGATGGATATCACAACCCGAGTGCCCGCCTTTACAACCTTTCACTTCCACGCGCAGGGCGATGTCTCCTTCTTCGGTATCAACCGGCTCATAGTCGAAAGTAGCCTCCGCGTCAATTCCGCCGGCGCAGCCTACGTATAACTCGCCTTCGGTCTCCGAATCAAGATTGAGCAGATACTTACCTTTGAGCCAACCGGCCTTAAGGTCGTTCGCACCGTACATTCCGGTCTCTTCGTCAATAGTAAAGAGCGCCTCCAAGGGCGGATGAACAGCCGATTTGTCAGCCATAATGGCCATAGCCGTAGCCACACCGATGCCGTTGTCCGCACCAAGGGTGGTACCGTCTGCAGTAACCCACTCTCCATTGTCCTCCACATAAGCCTGAATAGGATCGTTCTCAAAATCGAACACCTTGTCACTATTCTTCTGCGGTACCATATCCATATGGCCCTGCAGGATAATACCCGGACGGTTCTCCATGCCGGGGCTGGCGGGTTTGCGGATGAGGACATTGCCTATCTCGTCCTGAAGGGTCTCCAGACCGAGAGACTTGCCGTACGAAACTAAGAAATCCGCAATCTCTTTGCGTTTGCCGCTCGGACGCGGAACTTGGGTAAGGCTGTAGAAACTGCTCCACACACCTTGAGGGGATAGATTTTTCATTTATGATTTCAAATTTATGAGTTATGATTTTAGTCAATAGTCATTTCGCCGCAGAGGTCTCGGGCAAGCAGTTCTTTCGCACTCTCCGGCCTTTCGCCCAAGAGGAGCATCATCTTCGTGAGCAGCGCTTCGGTAGTAATATCGTATCCCGAGAGTACTCCGGCCTTCATCAGATTGAGCGAAACGGCATACAGTCCCATCTCCACGGAACCGGTGTTGCACTGCGTTTTATTGACGATGATAATCCCTTTGTCCACCGCCTCTTTGAGTTCGCGGTACAGCCAGTGTTCCGTAGGGGCATTTCCTGCGCCGAAAGTCTCCAGTACTACACCTTTTAAACCGCGCGTGTGCAGTAGCGCGCGCACGACGGAGCGCTGAATGCCCGGGAAGAGTTTGAGTACCGCTACGTTCTGGTCAAAATGCGTGTGCAGAATGAGTGGCGCATCCGGA
>Ga0310696_10005140_pt1 | contig 15842 bp, 14 predicted proteins | sample AusTroGonzalo_MG_4_FD_203885 | JGI IMG/M metagenome (GOLD analysis project Ga0310696, IMG submission 203885) | Bovine rumen microbial communities from tropical cattle in Woodstock, Queensland, Australia - Gonzalo_02 (v2) (version 2) | ecosystem: Host-associated > Mammals > Digestive system >...
TTAGCCTTGTTATACTCGGGCATAGCCTGAATAATCTCCTGGGTGTCAACGTGTCCGAACTTTCCCTGAGCGTTGGCGGTGGTGAAACCGCAGATTGCGCAGATAGCGCAAATAATTAATTTCTTCATTTTCTTATTAGTTTAAATTTTAAATATTCAATATTATAAAATGGTTAATATCCTAATTTCCTGAGGACTTCAGAGCTGATGTCAATCTTGGGGGAACCGAAGATGATACCCGTGTCGCTGGCACGGTCGAGAATCAGTTGGTAACCGCGTGTCTCAGCAATGTCCTTGACAGCATTGTAGATCTCGTCCTGAATGGGTGTCATCAGGGCTGTGCGCTTCTTGAAGAGCTCACCCTCGGGACCGAAGTACTTCTTCTTGAGGTCTGCAGCCTCTTTCTCCTTGGCTACAATGGCGTCCTGCTTGTCTTTCTTCTGCTCCTTGGAGAGGAAGACAACCTCGTTTTGGTAGTTCTTATAGAGTGTCTGTGCTTCGGTGGTGATAGCATCAACTTCTGCCTGCCACTGCTTCGATACTTGGTTCAGCTGCTCGTTAGCGCGCTCATAGGCGGGGATGTTCTTCAGGATATACTCCATATCTACCAATGCGAACTTCTGTGCTGAGGCTGATGTAAAGCCGCAGATAGCACAGATGATACAGATAATCAGTTTCTTCATAATTGCATTATTTTATGTTATACACCTCTATGACGTTTGAAATGTTAAAAGGTTTAATTCATCTTTTTAGAACTCCTGTCCGAGAATGAAGTGGAAGTTGCTGCCTCCCTTTGACATGGCTCCGCTCTGGTTCGTATAGACATTGTCGAATCCATAGGCCCAGTCGATACCCATCAGACCCACCATTGGCAGGTAGATACGGACACCAACACCGGCAGAGCGCTTCATCTTGAAGGGGTTGAAGTTCTTAGCATCAGCCCAAGCATTACCTGCTTCGAGGAATCCGAGTCCGTAGATGGTGGTGTTACCCAGCATCAGCGGATAACGGAGCTCAAGCGTAAAGCGGTCGTAGGCGTAAGAGTTGTAAGAGGATATTGTACCACCCTTCATCATCGTCTCATAGGCTGATGAGTAGGAGAGGGCACCGTTCTCATAACCACGCATACCGATGGTTTCCTCTGAATAGCCGTATGAGTAGCCGCTCATACCGTCACCACCCACGTAGAAGGTTTCGAAAGGTGAACGCTTGTTGTTGTTATATGCACCCAGCAGACCCAATTCTACACGCGTCATGAGAACTAAACACTTCTGACCACCAGTAAGGGCGGTGAAGGTGCGTGTCTTAAACTTCCACTTGTGATACTCAATCCAACGATAGACATCCTGAAGTTCGTCTTCGTAAGAGGCAGAGTTGGTATTCTTGGCCAGATTAGCATAGTCTTTGCCATCGAAGAGCGACCAAGGTGGAGTGATGGTGGCCGACAGGAGGAACTCGGAACCACGGCGTGGGAACAGAGGGTTATCTGTTGATGTACGCGCCAGACTCAGACCGAGGTTGATATTGTTACAATTACCGTTATGGATGTAGAAGTAGCTCCAGTCGCGCAGCATGTATCGGGTATAGCCGAGCGTTGCAGAGAACTGGAAGTAATCATCGGGCCAGCGCAGACGCTTACCCCATCCGATGCTGGCACCGAAGACGGTCATTGTCTTATCGTCGTCGAGCATCGAGTCGTAATTATAATAATAGTTATTATACGAGCTGTAGCCGTAACTGTACATTGCATAGTTGTTATAGAACGAGTTGTTACGGTAGTAGCTGGAGATATCAGACTGGTGAGAATAATAGGCACCGACATTAAAACTGTTCGGGCGCTTGCCGCCAAACCAGTTTGTACCGTAGTTAGCGCTCAGCGAACTATAGTAGCTACCGTTGGTCTGGAAACTGAAGCCCAACTGCTCGCCGTCGCCGTAAGGCAGGATACCGCGGTGTAGCTTGTTCTTGCCAAAGAGATTGCGGATAGAGAAGTTGTTGAACTTGATACCGATCTTTCCGATGATACCTGTCTGTCCCCAACCCAAAGAGAACTCCAACTGGTCGTTTGACTTCTGCTCAAGTTCCCAGTTGATATCTACCGTACCGTCTTCGTAGTTGGGCTTGATGTCAGGATTAACCTTTTCTGCATCGAAGAAGCCCATTGAGGCGATATCGCGGGCAGAGCGTTGCAGGGCTTCCTTATTGAACAGGTCGCCTGGCTTGGTATGGAGCTCACGGCGTACCACCTCTTCATAGAGACGGTCGTTACCATAAATGCGGATGTGGTTCAGGTGGGCCTGCGGACCCTCGGTAACACGCATCTCCAAGTCGATGGAGTCGTTAACGATGTTCACTTCCACAGGATCGATGTTGGAGAACACGTAACCATTGTTGTAATAGTAGTTACCTGCGGCATCCTCGTCTTCCTTCAAGCGCTTGCTGATATGTTTCTGGTTATAGACATCACCCTGTTTCATGCCCAGCACGGCATTCAGATAGTCGGTGGTTACCACGGTGTTGCCTACCCATGTGATATTACGGATATAATACTTTTCACCTTCATCCACCTTTACATAGACATTTACATGCTTGTCGTCGAACTGCGAGACAGAGTCCTCTAAGATAGTTGCATCGCGGAAACCGAGTTCGTTGTATTTTTCAATCAGTGCTTGCTTAGCTTCCTTATAACGTTCGTCGGTGAATTTCTTCGCCTTGAATATATTGCCTAATTTGCCGGCCTCATGGATTTTGCCGAAGGCACCCTTGCTAATTAAGGATCCCTTAATCTTGCTGTCCTTCAGTCTTTCATTGCCATCGAAGATCAACTGATGAACCTTCATCTTGGCCTTCTTATCGATGTTTACGTCAAGGATAATCTGACCTGGATGATCTGGATCGTCGATTTGCGTGATGTCAATCTCCGCATTCTTATAACCTTTCTCGTCGAAATATCTCTTGGCCAGGATTTGAGCACGGTCGATGACGTTACGCGTCAGACTCATACCCCTTACCATACCGAGTTTAGCTTCCATATCCTCACGCTCAGCCTTTTTGATGCCATGATAAGTGATGGCACTGATGCGGGGGCGCAAACCCAAGTGGATGCAGAGGTAAATCTTGGAACCGACGATGGAGTCGGCAGTGATGCTCACTTTTGAGAACAGACCATTACGCCAGTAGCGCTTGACAGCCTCTGTGATCTGACTGCCTGGCACATCAATCTGCTGACCAACCTGAAGGCCGGAGAGTCCTGTAAGCACATAGTCTTCGTAACCCTCTACACCTTCCACGGCGATACCGGCAATCTCACAAGTACGGGGCGTACCTGCGTAGGAGATGTCGGGATTAACGATCTTGTCTTGCGCCGCTACGTGGCTAAATGATAATGGAGAAATGATAAATGATATACCTATCACCCATCTTTTCACCTTATTAATATATGTATATGTATCTTGAAACATTTATTATTTGTCATTCATCATTTCTCATTCAGAGGGGCAGCCTCGCTTTCTACTTGTGCTTCGGTTTTTCCGAAACGACGCTGGCGACTCTGGAAACTGTATATGGACTTGTATAGTTCTTCCTCGTCGAAGTCGGGCCAGTAGGTATCACAGAAATAAAATTCTGAGTAAGCAATCTGCCAAAGCAGATAGTTGGAGATACGTAATTCTCCACCCGTACGAATCAACAGGTCGGGATCAGGCATGTAGTTAGTCCACAATCTCTGGTTGATGGCATCTTCGGTGATGTCATTGACGTCAAGTTTACCCTCTTTCACTTCCTGAGCGATCTGCTTGGTAACAGAGGTAAGCTCTAATCTTGATGAATAGCTCAGTGCTACCACCAGAGTCATGCCGTCATACTTTGACGTCAGGTCTTCCATATAGTGGACCTTCTTCTGTACGTTCTCAGACAGGCTCTCTATGTCACCTACCATTCTGAACTTGACATTATTATCGCTGAACAACTCCATTTCCAGGAAGTTGAGCACCAGTCCCATCAGAGCCTCTATTTCGTAGGCAGGGCGTTTCCAATTCTCTGTGGAGAAGGTGTAAAGCGTGAGGTACTTTACCCCTAAGCGTGAACACTCTGCGGTAATCTTCTTCACTGTGTCGAGGCCTGCCTTATGTCCAAATGTACGATCCAGTCCTCGTTCGGTAGCCCAGCGCCCGTTGCCGTCCATGATGATGGCAATGTGCTGAGGAATACGGTTCATGTCCAATAGTTCTTTCATATACTCAGTCTCTGTCGTTATTACATATTTTACATTTTGCCCACAGGTCGTAGGATATACTTACCTGTAACACACTGTAGCAGTCGGTATTTTTAAAGAGTCCGCTGCTCTTGATCCCATAGATGTCCTCCCTGCCGTCGAGTTTGTCACTGGGAGTAAAGCGCATGGCCCATTCAACTGTGAGGTTCAGTCTTGGTGCCATTTTCCATTTGATACCGGCACCGATAGGCAGGTTCATCGTTATACCACTATTGTCTCCACTATGGTGGGTCAATCCCAGACCGAGGGTGATGTATGGTACCAGTGGTCGTGCCCCTCTGTATTCCTGACCAGTTCCATACGCCCAGAAATGGTATTCATATCTGAAGTCAACTTCGGTCAGTTGATTGTTGAACTCATAACGCTCTATCGGATACCATGTATCCACATCGTCTGTAGAGCCCTTAATCTTTCCTGTTCCAATGTTAAGTGCCAGTCCCATCCTAGGATTCAGGCGGTATTTGGCTGTCAGTGCGAACCAAGGTTGCATCCCCTTCATGAGATTACCATTGAAATCGCCTGTATAGTTCAGTAGTCCTGCAGCGGCCCCCACCTCCATCCTGTATTCAGGCTCGTCCTGAGCCATGAGGTCAGGAGCTGGGAGAAGCATTGCTGCCAATAGCAGTCCCCTTATTATTCTACCAGTACACCTCGCCATACGTTGTTGGTGTCAAGGTCTTTAAACCAGAGTGCTCCCTCGGCATCCGTTATAGCCTCCACATGGTAGAAGTAGGTCTCGCTGTCTCCTGGGAGAGGGAACATATCCAAGGTACGCCATGTGATACCATTGTCACGGCTACTGTATATCTTGTTACTATCGATAGCGAGTATATAGCCGTGGAAACGCACAAGGCTGAAGCCAACCATGGCTGGCAGATAATATCTGTTATATTGTTCTACGGGCAGTTGTACCCATTTGCAGGCCTGACTGCCCTCAGCATACTCTGCAATCTTGCGCCAGATGCTGCAAGTAATCTCTCCTTCCTCGGTGGTACCAGCCATCAACTGATAGTCGGTATACTCGTTAGGAAGGAAGGGGTAGGATACGAAGGCTATGTTCTGCTTGGGCAACGTGGAAATGTCACCGTCTATATTGTCGGGTTCCCATGTGGCCCCTTCGTCTTTGCTTACCATGATCTGCGTTCCATCCACATTGAAAGCGTAACCCTCTTTCGTGCCGAATCCGATAAACTTGCCCAATCCTGCGTTAGCTGCAGCCTCTTCCCACTTGGCTTTCGTATTGTCAACGGGATAACTGTCTGTAGGCATGCTTTCCCAAAGAATCTTGTCCGTCTCTACCTGGTGCTGGTTGATCTTTACCTCATAGGTACGATATTTCTCATAGGTGTTGTTGAAGACACGAATTTCTCTGGGTTGAGAGAAATCGATAGAGTCAGTGCTGGAATACACCCATAGAGTATCGCTTGTCAGACTCTTCACATAGACACCACCACTATATGAGCTGGTGGAAATGGCTGCCAGCACATGATTCAGGTCACAATCATTAGGAAGTGAGTCGGTATTGTAGATTTTATACTGTATCTGGTCGATAGAGAAAGTGGGCAGTGTTGTCAATTCTTTCTTATAGACTGAGTCAGCACCACTTTTGGAAGTGGTATGGATGTATCTGTTGATTTTCGACACACTGAACCCTGTGATGGCCATGTCGTCATAGACAGTAACCTCAGTGCTGTCTGAATTCAGACAGGAGGTATAGAGGAATACACTCGAGAGTGTTATGCAGAGTGCATAAATATATCTTTTCATTGAAGCGAGTACATATTTGGCTGCAAATTTACGCACAATTCCGCAAAAACGTGCTATTTTCACCTTATAATTAAAGAAAATAGGGCATAATTTGACTGATTTTAAGTTAGTTTAGTGTTTTTGTGGCAAAAAAAGAGTGCGGTATGAATCACTCACCCCGCACTCCTTTCAACGAACATCAGTATGTATCAGCGTCACTATACTTAACAAGGTCACAACTGATACAATAACCAACATAACCGTTGTTTGAAAATCTAATAACATAATCTTTACCTTAAACTACTAACCTAATGAATGATAATGTAATCATCTCGATTACGGGTGCAAAGGTAGTGGTTTCCTGTTAATTAGATCATAAAATAGGGGCGATTTCCAAAGAAACCGCCCCTTATTTTGATGTAAGTCAAAATCTCAATTTAGAGCTTTGGACCAGCATACTTTACCCTGCGTAGGGCGAAGTTGCTTCGCTCCGAATTACAACTTCGGACCTGCAGCGACAAGTGCCTTACCAGCCTCGTTGCCCTCGTACTTCTTGAAGTTCTTGATGAAGCGACCAGCCAGATCCTCAGCCTTCTTGTTCCACTCAGCTGCATCAGCGTAAGTGTCACGAGGATCGAGGATGGCGGGGTTCACGTTGGGCAGAGCTGTGGGTACCTCGAAATCGAAATATGGGATCTTCTTGGTCTCAGCCTTCAGGATAGCACCGTCAAGGATAGCGTCGATGATACCACGTGTATCGGGGATAGAGATGCGCTTGCCTGTACCATTCCAACCCGTGTTCACGAGGTAAGCCTTGGCACCGCTCTTCTCCATGCGCTTAACCAGCTCCTCAGCGTACTTTGTGGGGTGCAACTCGAGGAATGCCTGGCCGAAGCATGCACTGAAAGTAGGAGTGGGCTCAGTGATACCACGCTCTGTACCAGCCAGCTTAGCTGTGAAACCAGAAAGGAAGTAGTACTTGGTCTGCTCTGGAGTCAGGATAGATACGGGAGGCAGTACACCGAATGCATCAGCACTCAGGAAAATCACGTTCTTAGCCTCAGGACCAGCGCTCTTCTTGTTCACCTTCTGGGCAATCTTCTCAATGTGGTTGATAGGATAGCTTACACGAGTATTCTCAGTTACGCTCTTGTCAGCGAAGTCGATCTTGCCAGCCTCGTCAACAGTCACGTTCTCCAGCAGAGCGTCGCGCTTGATAGCACCATAGATGTCGGGCTCGTTCTCCTTGCTCAGGTTGATAACCTTAGCATAGCAGCCACCCTCGAAGTTGAATACACCCTCGTCGTCCCATCCGTGCTCGTCGTCACCAATCAGCAGACGCTTCGGATCGGTAGAAAGAGTGGTCTTACCTGTACCTGACAGACCGAAGAAGATAGCGGTGTTCTTACCCTCCATATCGGTGTTGGCAGAGCAGTGCATAGAAGCGATACCCTGCAGGGGCAGATAGTAATTCATCATAGAGAACATACCCTTCTTCATCTCACCACCGTACCAGGTGTTGATGATGCACTGCTCACGAGTAGTAGTGTTGAAGGCAACACAAGTCTCTGAGTTCAGACCCAGTTCCTTGTAGTTCTCAACCTTTGCCTTAGAAGCGTTGTAGATCACGAAGTTGGGCTCGAAGCTCTCCAGTTCCTCAGCGGTAGGCTGGATGAACATGTTCTTCACGAAGTGAGCTTGCCAAGCCACCTCCACGATGAAACGAACGCGCAGACGGGTAGCCTCGTTAGCACCGCAGAAAGCGTCCATCACATACAGGTTCTTGTTGCAGAGTTCCTTGATGGCGATCTCCTTCACCTTTGCCCAAACCTCCTCGCTCATGGGGTGGTTGTCGTTCTTGTACTCCTCAGAGGTCCACCATACTTTATCCTCGCTCTGTGCATCCTTTACGATATACTTGTCCTTAGGCGAACGACCAGTGTAGATACCAGTCATCACGTTAACAGCGTTGAGCTCGGTGTTTACACCCTTGTCGAAACCCTCGAGACCAGCTTTTGTCTCCTCCTCGAAGAGGTACTCATACGATGGATTGTGGGCAATCACGGTAGAACCGGTGATGCCATACTGAGTTAAATCTAACTTTGCCATATTACTAAACTTTTTTAATTGTGAAAATTATCCTTGTTATTCGAAATCGCTTGCAAAGGTACAAAATAATTGCGAATTGACAAGTGGGAATTAGCAATAATTAGCTTAGTTACAAATCTTTTTTGCTTAAAAAAACAAAAAAACATATCGGAGTGACACTTTTGCCACTCCGACATATCAATTTTATTTCAGTACAACCTTACTTGTGATGGTCTTTCCGTTCTGGTAGGAGACTGATTTGATGAATAATCCATTAGACGGGTTGGTTACTTGGCGACCTGCGAGATCGTAGTAAGTGGTCTTTACTTCCTGACCGTTTGCTCTGAATGGATTGATGGCTGTGTAGTTTGATTCACCTGCGGTAATAACCATGGTGTTTTCGACCTTGCAGTTAGTGGGATCATTGCTGTCATAGCCTGACAAGAAAGCGATAACCTTCAGATTATCAGTTTTCCAAGACGAATCAAGATCGAAATTATAGGAGTAAGTAGCCCAGTTGTCGTTCCAGTCAAGCATACTTCCCCATGTGTCGTTGACGGCACGTAGCACATGCTGGTGGGTAAAGCTTCCACTTGCTCCAGCCTGTGAGTGTGCTGCGATGTTATCTTCTGTCAGGAAGAGTGTGATTCGAATAGGTGTGCTACTAAAATCCCAACCTCGCCCACAATAGGCTGTTACGTTCAGTTTACCATTGTCAAATGAGGTACTCAGTTCAATACAGGCATACGATTCTTCAGCGATACGAGCCTCTACATAATCCTTATAGTTACCACGGCTAACTACTGGTGTCTTATCATCCCAGGCAAATCTATCGTACATGAAGGCTGGCGCATAGGCTCTGCCGCCATCATTATAGAACCAAGTGTATTTCTCGGATGCATTAATCGTCAGCCAGTCCGTATAATATCCTGCATGATGGCAGGCTATGGCTATACGACTGGCCAAATCTGGATTAGATGACATGAATTCAACCAGTCCTTCTGCTGCATCGGGACAAAATACACAAAACTCTGTAGTGAACTCTTCTATGAGCACGTTACGAGGCCAAGTCATAAGGTTGGCTACGGTGGTTAAGTTTCCTGTAGCAGTGTTATTGCTGGCGGTGTTATCCTTGCCGTTTATTTTGGTGATAGTCAGTGTCTTGGCGACGGTTCCTTCTGTAGCGTCAGCCTCAAAGGGAATCATAACCTTTGCTGAGCCTGAATAGAATATCTCATCGGTCTGTATCGTTCTTTCTTCCGTCGTTGTACCATTAGAAGAGATGGTATAGGCAATGCTGGTAATCGCATCTTTGCCTCCATTGGTAATCTTTATGGGTACATCTACGCTTTGTCCGAGTTCTACTACTGCCGGTCCGAAGTTATCTGCAGTGGCGTAACATTCAGGATAAGCACCGCCTTCAATCAGAATTTGCAGAACAAGGGCGCCAAAATCAGATAAGACACTCCATTCAGAAACAGATTTTGAACTCCTGATATAGAAAGAATTCTGCACATAACTTCCACCTGTAGGGATACAATAGTCGGCCTCTTTAATGGTGAAAGAATAACCAACATAGATTCCTTGGTTATTAACGACATACGGTATATCGAGTTCAATGTCATTGAATCCGTCTTTCAATACTGCAATATCAACAGTCTGTTTGTAATCGATAGTCTCAATGTTTGAAGGCTGGTCTTTTGAAATCCACAACTTTAAATCACTTATATTGGAAGCTGTATTCGCATAGAAACGAATGGCTTTGATCGTACTGGCGCCCACAAGATCGTGGTTTGCTGGTATAAAGATGGCACAGTCGAAAGTCTCAGCTTTTCCTGTCCCCAGAAAGTCCATATTGCCATTTGTGTAATAGCCCCACCACATCTGAGAATCCGCAGAACTGGTGCCTGTGGTATCGAAAGTGAAGTCCAATGTGATGGTGGGACCGTATTGGTCTATGATCCAATCATTGTTATAGCTACTCTTCTTGTATGTGACCAGTTGGTAGGCGACGACACATTTGCCATTTTCTGTTGGCAACCACTCCGTCTGCATATTCTTCAACCCGTCAGCGCCAAGGGAGCCAGAGCCTGTCTCAAATGTACCTGTTTTGCTCATAGCCACACAGTTTTCTGGGAAACAGGTCTGGAAAATACCATTGTCAAGTGTCTGAATGTTGTAAATGCCGCCTATTTGGATGCTTTCGTTAGTCAGGTTCTTGACATAGAGATTTGTAGGCATTTGAATGTTACCGAAAGCATCTGACTCGTATTCGGTGAGCACGAGGGTGGCCTCATTGTCAATGATGTTGCCGTCCTTGTCAGCAAACTGGATGGGAAAGTCGCTCTGTGCTTGTATGTTTAGAGCCGAGAGGAGTCCCCAGAATAGTGTAAATAGTTTTTTCATAAGCAATGCTTTTTATGATTATTATTGTATTATTTTAGTTTTGCTAACCTGTTGAACACCATTGTCATTATAGACGAACGCAACGATGCTGAGTTTACTTGTATTCCATTCAGGATCGGCAGCCTGTGAAAATTCCCATGAGTATTTCTCACCTTCTTTTATGGTGGTTTCTTCACCCCAAGTGCCGTTAACGGCTTTTCTGAATACATGGTGATGTATATAATCGGGGTTAGATGAACCGTCTGGCATCATTTGCATGGCTCTGATGCCATCCTCTAAGATCCATATCTGCAACATGCCATTGGTGAGGCCTTCGGTGCCTAAAGCATCGACATGGATATATATAATGCTATTATTAATAACAGCCGAGACCTGAAGGTTGATGGGAGCAGGTTTCCCCAGTTCCTCCTTCACGGCAGCAGCCCATTCGGGATAGTTCACTGGATGATGACGGTTTACCAATCCCACGGGCTGGTATTCCAGGTTCCAGTGCTGATAGTATTCATCGCCCACTTCCGTCGCCAGTCCTGTTGTTGTATCGTTGCCGCTAAAACCCAATGGTCCTCCATGAATACCAACGGCCACCACTGCTGTATCACCATATTCAGCAATCAACTGTTCGATGACCTCAGTTCCCTTCGGACAATTCACGCAACGCTGACCAGTGAAGTCTTCTAATAGAACAACCCTCTTGGCTGTTGCCGGCTTCTCATAGATCAGCCTGTTCTCCCGTTCGATATGATCGCAGGAGATAAGCATCAATAGGACTATGCAATAGAATATCTTTCTCATGTTCAGAATCTCAAAAGTTGTAATTATACGATATGGTAAAACCTTTCGTGGCAGGTATCCAGCGGCAGACACCCCCTGCACAGCTATAGCCTACTTTGGTGCGTACATAACCTGCCTGAATCCTGTGCTGTCCGAAGTTACAGGTGACTAACCCTTGATAATAATGTATGTGGGTGTCGCCAATGTTGTACAGATCGGCCACCGTAATCATCCAGTGGGGTACCAACGACAACTCCAGCATTCCATAGATCCAATCCTTTAGATCGTCCTTTGTTGCCAGATATTGTAACTCTCCCCGTATCGTGGTTTTACGTGAAATCTGGTACTTGCCGTCAGCAATGAAAATATTGGAGTGTACCATGCCTCCACCACCCTCAACGACGGTCATGTTGTAATGCTGGTTCATGTACATCAGATTAAGCTTGAAGTCTTTCGACAGCTTGCGGGTTACGGTGATATCCAGATTCTGGAAATAGGTTCCGTCACCCCATTTGAAGAATAATGATGAGTAGCCATCGGTCATTGCAAATACGTCGTCTGTACTATCGTAGAACTGACGATTGATGCCATGGATATGTGAGAAATTCACTTTGACGAGCATACCGTATTTGCCACCCAGCGGTGTTTTGCTTTTGAAGTTATAGCCCAATTCTGCCTGATAAGCCCACTCGCCACTGGCCACTTGTGTGGCATAGGGGTAGAGGGTCGCCAGTTCATAAGTTTGGTCTTGTGTGAAGGGTGGCAGATAGTTGATAGTCGATGAGGTGCCAACGGCCTTGGATATATCATAGGTGCTCTTGAACGACATATTCTCGCTACGTTTTACCTGTAACAGCACGCTCAGACCTTTCTTGGAATAGGAGCCTGAGAGCATGGCAGCAGAACCTTTGCGAAAATTATAACCATTGAGGAATGCGGGATCCGGTCCCTTCTGAGCATATTCTGCCAGCAAACTCCAGGGCCCATGATTCAGACTGGCTCGTACGTCCCATGCATTTACAAATTGAGGGAAGTTGACGCGATAGGATGGAGTCACATAAGCCTTTTCGTCACTGTCATCATATTTGTTTACCCACGAGGCGCCTACTATCAGATGAGTATGATAGTTTTGTAGAAAAGAGAAAAAATCATCGAGGCTTACCTCAGCATCAGCACCACTGATGAGGGCTTTGTTCCATGACCAGTAACAGCGTTGTTTGCCCGACAAAGCCTTTAGTGTGACACCCTCAACTGGCTTCAAAACAATACGGGCTCCCAATAGTGAATTATCGATGCCCATAGAGCGTTCTTCGTAAGTACGAAGCACGAATCCGGAGCCAAACTGTTCATAGAAAGTACCAGCTGTGAGCTCCACCTTCTTACCTAGCCTACCTTTTATCCAGAAGTTTGGCACACCCCATCCTGCGAAGTCTTTTTCGAAACCAGGCAGAGGGTGTTCCATATATTCAAAGCGTAATCCCGCATCCACATGTTTGCTCTGTAACAATAGGTCAGCATAGGTGTTGGTAAGAAAATCTCGCTCTTTCGTGGCTCCAGTATCCTCGTCATCCTGAGGTATAAGCATGTCGCTCTGGATACTGCCCGAGAAGGTAATACCTTGCTGCTCCTGAGCAGTACCTGCCAGACAGCAACACATTGCTATGAAATATAGTAATCCTCGTTTCACTTCTGTATGAGTTCCCTCACTTTTTCTATTAATTCAGACTCGCTACCGTCAGTGTACCCATTGTGTTTATAGACGATGTTACCTTGACCATCACACACCAACACGAAGGGAATCATTTGAATACCTAAGGCTCGCTTCAGGTCACTATTGGGATCCAACAGAATCTCGTATTCCCAACTATGACTATCCACCAGCGGTTTTACTTTATTAATATTCTGGGCCTGGTCAATACTGATGGCAAAGAGTTTTACACCTGTTTCTGCTTGCCAGTCCTCATACACTTCGCTGATGGCATCCAACTCGCGATTGCAAGGTTTACACCATGTGGCGAAAAAGTCAATGATGAATGGTTTGCCGTCGTTTCTCAAGGTATCCGTACTGACGTTGTAGCCATCGATGGTTTTCAGCATCACTGCCGGCAACTGTGCATAAACACTGCCCATACAAATATAAAACCCAAGAATCAAAGTAGTTAATAGTCTCTTCATAACTTCATATTATTTGTGCAAAGATACAAAAAAGAATTAATTATCAATACTATTTCTTGAAATTATTTTGGAGATTGGTAGTTTTTCCCTACTTTTGCCGAAAAATCGAACCAACATGAGAAAAGTGATGATGATTATGCTTGCCCTGATGCTCAGCGTGGTGGCAAGTGCACAGAATGCCGAGAAACTCTATAAAGAGGGTAAGGAGCTTTATGATGCTAAGAAATATTCAGCTGCAGTGCCAAAGTTGAAAGCTGCAGCCGAGAAAGGTCATAAGAAAGCTCAGTATCGTCTTGGTCTTTGCTATGATAAGGGGAAAGGTGTTACAGAAAACGATGATCTGGCCTTCCAATGGTATTCAAAATCAGCTGCCCAGGATTATGCTAAAGGGCAGTATCAGTTGGGTATGTGCTACAAGAATGGTGAAGGCGTGAAGGAGGATCGGAAGAAGGCTTTCGACTTATTTATGAAAGCAGCCAAACAAGAGAATGGCGATGCCCAATATCAGTTAGGCAAGGCTTATCTCAAGGGTAAAGGTGTTGCAGCTGATGAGGCTAAGGCAAAAATATGGCTGAAGAGGGCTGTCAAAAATGAGAAAGACGGCGATGATATTATGAAGAAGATCAAGAAAGATGCAGCAGAAGGCGACAAAGATGCCATCAAAATTATGGATCTGCTGAAGAAATAACAAAAGCGCGACTCATTTCGAGCCGCGCATATTTTTACTAATTCTTGCTTCTGTAGTATTTCTTGAGGGTGCGATAGGTATCTTCCTTTTCGGGAGAAGCCTTTGGGGAGCTATAGCATTGGCAGGTCTCACAACTATACAGTTGCTCTGGAATAGTGAGTAATTCTTCGTTATCCCTCATTTGGCCTCTTGGGTGTAAAAGTCAATCTGTCGTGTGAGTGCCTGGCGGCATACCAAGCAGAACTCTGGTTCCTCGTTGGTGCGCATGCGGCAATTCTCGAAACCTCGCCAGACGCCTTTTGACAGATAGCCGCCACCCTCTATCAGACTGGCTTTTCCTTCTTTCACTAGATTTTCCCATTTGCCGTTGAAGTTATGCAGTGTTGTGAGGTTTGGCTCCCATGGTTCTGTATCCGGGAAATACATTGGATCGGTATCCCCATAAGGATACTCGTCGCCAAGGCCACCGAAGCTATGTCCGAACTCGTGTACTACGACTGGACGGAAATTCGGACCATGGGCATCAGTCAGCGTATAGCTGTTGTAGATGCCTCCTCCACCATAGCGATTGCCATTCACAAGGATGATGATATGTTCGTAAGGTGTCCCAGCCAGAACATCATGAAGTTTTTTCAGGTGCAGGGTGGTCAGATAGCGTTCGCTATAGAAAGTGTCGAAGTGTGCCCCTAAGGCTGTCTTCTTCCATATACCCTTACCTGGTTCTGAAACGCCACTTTCCGCCGATGGTGACATGACGGCAATCATGTTGAAACAACTTTGTTTTGCCTTGAAAGGCTCGTGGGCGAAGAGTGCCTCCATAGCCGTTTTACAGTCTTCTAAAAAGGTGTCCATCTCGTGTTGCTGATAGCCTTCGGCCACGTAAGCTAAATGGATGCAATGCGATGTGTCAGCTGCCTGTTGCAAAGTGACATAAGGTGTCACCAACCTCTCTCCATCCCTGCGGATCATGATATCCTTTGGATCAACGGTATGGGTAATGCTGTTAATCACTTCATCGTGGTAGTCAAAGATCTCAACTTTAATTTCCACTGGCGCCTTGGGGAAAGGGACGAGAAATACGTTTTCAAATGATTTCTGCGTGTTCTTTGCCTCGTTTGTGGTAAGCCATTCCTGAAACAGACTGGAAAATGAGTGACGGTATATCACCTCTCCATCTGCTTTCGAACGTATAGTGATCTGCCCATTGCCTCTCAATGGCAGTTCGGCCAAGCGTTTTCTACGACCATACCAATGAGGCAGGCTGATGAGTTCGTCAACATATATCTGATGCAAGTTCTCATCACCTGCAAAGGTGTAGTCAAGCCGCAAGGTCTTGTCTTCGAAATAGTCCTCGAAACACTGGGCCGAAGCATTGGCAATGGTAAGCATCAACAATAACAAACTTACTAATACGTGTTTATTCTCTTTAGTCATATATTGTCCTCCAGTTTGCAAAAGTACAAAAGTTTTTGAATAAAAATGCAAAATGGAGCATTATTATGTTAATCTGCTATAAAAAACGGTCATTAAAGGTACAATTTGACGAAATATTTGCTATATTTGTGACAACTAAATATGAGGAGGAATGCTTATGTCAACTAAAACCGAAGTGAAAGAAGAAAAGATGAAGGTCGACAACAAGTTGGCCGAGTTAGGTACCCCCAAACAAATGCCATCTATTTGGTACACTTAAGAA